>Ga0163162_10005865_pt1 | contig 11886 bp, 8 predicted proteins | sample S55metaG_FD_115310 | JGI IMG/M metagenome (GOLD analysis project Ga0163162, IMG submission 115310) | Switchgrass rhizosphere microbial communities from Kellogg Biological Station, Michigan, USA - S5-5 metaG | ecosystem: Host-associated > Plants > Roots > Rhizosphere > Soil | place: USA: Michigan...
ACTGCTAATGATCAGCGGCAATATGATCTCATTATAATTACGGGTAAAAAATAACTGCGCGTAGTTATCAACTGGGTTGGATGGGTTTGGATTGGATAATGAATACGCGTTCAAATCTAATACCGCTTTAGCCGCATTGGCTGCCAGTAACCACTTATTATTATCATAAGCCTGTGGAAACAACTGAGTTCCGTCTGTATTTTTAACGCCGGCATACATGGTATTACCATTAAATAAAGGACTGGCCGCATAAAGTAAAGTACGCGCTTTTAGGGCTAAGGCCGCTCCTTTGGTAATGCGCCCGTAATCGGCTGAACCACTGCCATAATTTACAGGTAAAATTTCGGCAATGGCGTCACACTCCGAGGTGATAAATTTCACCACTTCATCAACTGTGTTTCTTGACGTAGAGGTAGCAGCCGGATCCGTAGTAGCTAAAACTGTATTTACCAAAGGTACAGCACCGTATCTTCTGAATAATTCGAAATATTGATTGGCACGCAGAAACCTTGCCTCAGCTTTGTAAGCCGGGATCCTTGGCGCGTAATAATCGCTACGGGATGCCGGGATGGGTGTTTTATCAATACTTGCCAAAAAAATATTTGCTGAACGGATGTATTGATAAGCGCTGCCCCAAATGTCGAGCGAGTTGTTGGTAGCATTCCAGGCTCCTGAGTTAAAAGACAATTCGGGCACGTTTTCCCAATGATTTTTGCACTCATCGGTACAGGCACCTAAAATCGTTCCGCCACCGTGGATGAATTGAACATCGTTGTTGTTTAATGATTTATATAAATGTGCCCAGGCATCTTCGGCGTTTTGAATATTGCTAAAAACAGCATCCTGGGTAACGAGTTCTGTAGGCACTACATTGAGATATTTCTTGCAGGAAACCACAGTGATGCAGGCAATTAAAAACAGATATATAAGTTTATTGCTTTTCATGTTGAATGTTTTAAAATGTAAATCTTAAACCGGCGTTGATCACCTTTTGCTGCGGATAAGTTCCGGTACCATTGTTGCCAATTTCGGGGTCGAAATTGAAATCTTTAAGCTTGCTCCAGGTTAACAGGTTAATACCGTTCACAAAAATGCGCGCGTTCTCTATACCTATACGCTTCATCCAGGTTGAGGGCAAGGTATAACCCAGTTCAACAGTTTTTAAACGGAGGTAATTTGATGAATAGATCCAGAAAGTAGATGCCTGCTGGTTGTTTACATTATCGGCAGATGAAATGCGCGGGAACATATAATTAGCATCCGGGTTTGAGGCTACCCAATGGTTGTCAACAACCTGTGTTAACGCACTGGCAAATCTCGAAAAGGCATATACCCCTGATCCGGAGAGTAAAGTAGAGCCACCCAAACCTCCCTGGAACAATACACTTAAATCAAAATTAGCGTAGTGATAACCCAATGCTACACCAAATTGCGATTTTGGATTGGCCACTTTACCGGGAAGATAGCCTGCATCAAGGCTATTAATAACACCATCGCCGTTCAGGTCTTTGTACTTGATATCGCCGGGTTTGGTAACGCCGAGGCTTGATTGTGAAGGGCTGTTATCAATATCCTGCTGGCTTTTAAACAATCCGAGCGCCGTATAGCCATAAATCTCGTTGATGCTGGTACCTTTTAAGGCCTGCCATTCGCGGCCGGGATAATCAGGTTGGGCATAAAACAGGATCTTGTTGGCGGCGTAGGCATAATTGATTGTGATACTATACCCCTGTTTTTTGTTAAAGTCATGCCTGTGTGTAATCGAGATTTCATACCCCCGGTTATCGGTTATGCCCGCGTTAACCGCCGGTATCTGTGGTAATCCTATAAATGCAGGTATTAATTGAGAGGTGGCGAGGATATTATTACGGCGTTCTTTAAACACATCTGCAGAAAGCGAGAACATCCCTTTCCATAAACTCAGATCGAGGCCAACGTTTAGTTTTTTTGATCGTTCCCAGGTTAAAAGGGTATTCCCTGCCTGCCCTTCCAGGTAACCGTCATAGCCGTTTCCATCGCTATTAAAACCAAACTTGTAAGCATTACTTTCTTTTACCCAGGTGCTTAAGTAAAGAAACCTGCTCGATCCTATTTTATCATTACCAACAATACCGTACGATCCCCTTAATTTAATTTGATCAATAAAGCTAAGTGATGGATTGTCTTTAATAAAATGCTCATTTGATGCTATCCAACCTGCCGAAACTGCCGGAAAAAATCCAAACCGGTGCCCCGCTGCAAAGTTTTCAGACCCGTTATAACCAAAGTTGAACTCGGCAAGGTAACGATCATCATAAGCATAAGCAGCTCGGCCCAACACACCCTGGTACTTATAAGGCAAACCAGCGCTCGCGTTTCCGACACCACCACCTACGGCATCAAAAAAGCTCGACTGGTTATAAATGGCCATAGCTTTTACGGAGTGTTTACCAAAATCGCGGTCGTAATTAATATAAGCTTCCAATACTGTGCGGCGAGAGCCGTTAGCGTTTACCAGGTAATCGAGGGTACCGTTACCGTTATTTACAATTACATAATGCCCGTTGGCCGCCAAATCGGTCTCGGTATCAGCAACTCCCTGATTCAATAAATATTGATAGGTAATATTAGATAAGGGTCTGTTTACATTCCGGAAGTTATCGTTATCAAAAGATAACCGAACACGCGTGCTCAAACCTTTGGTTAACCACCCCAAATCCCACTTAAAGCCTGCTGTTGATTGCAGCGAGGTTTCAAAATTCCGTTGATAACCCGATTGTGTGAGGTCGACATAAGGTGATTGATTAGTGTTAGGTGCAGCACCCGGCGAACCATCGGGGTTGGTAATCGGGTAATACCATGAAGGCGTTTGTTTAATATCGTTAAAGATCTGCGAAGCATTCGCACCCGGGTAATTCCTATCGTATACTATGGCACCCAGGTTAAGCTCCATCGACAGGTTTTTGGTAAGGTTTAAGTCGATATTTGAACGGAAATTATATTTATGCGTTATGGCCTGAATATCGTACTGGCTTACCGCGTCTTCATAATTATATAAACCATTTTGCTGCAGATAGGATAAGGAGATAAAATATCTTGTTTTTTCGGTACCGCCGGTCACGTTCAAATTCCCCTGCGACAGATAGGAAAACGGCTTTAACATTGTTTTTGTCCAATTGACATTTGGGTACAGATATTGATAGGCCGGATATGTTCTGTCGCGGTATTTATTCAATAAAACATCAGTATAGGCGCTGGTATCTGCAAACAGGCCGTCGTTTACCAGGCCTTCTTTATAAAGCTTGCGGCCTGTATACGAATCAACATATTGCGGCAGTGCGGTTGGCGACTGCCAGCCATTTTGAGCCGTTGCAGAGATACGTGATGTGCCTATTTTCCCGCGTTTGGTGGTCACCAGCACAACGCCGTTGGCACCCTGGATACCATATATGGCAGTAGAGGCAGCATCTTTCAGGATACTTACACTCTCTACCTCATTAGCGTCCAAACCGCTAAAATCCCTCTGGATACCATCAACCAGGATCAATGGAGCAGAATTATTGGTTGTACCAAAGCCCCTGATATTTAAATAAGAGCCATCGGCTCCCGGCTCACCGCTGTTTTGAATGGTTAATAAGCCCGGTAAGCGACCGGCCAGCGCATTACTTAAATTAGCAACAGGGCTTTGCTGTAACTCTTTGGTGCCAACGGCAGCTATGGCACCGGTTACCCGTTCTTTCCGCTGGGTTCCATAGCCTACCACAACAATTTCCTGCAGGCCGGTGCCCGGACTAAGCGCAATAATCCCAAGGTCTTTAGCCACCTGAACTTCTTTGGTTACATAGCCTATAAAAGAAATAACCAGTGTGCTGTTTTCCGGGATGTTTTTAAAGGCAAATTCACCTTTTTCATTGGTGGTCATCCCCTGCGCTGTTCCTTTGATTTTTACAGAAGCGCCAGGCAAAGGTTTGCCCGTTTCGTCTACCACGGTTCCTTTAACTTCGATATTTGCAACAGCGGCTTTGTTTTTATCGGCATCGGTCGCATTAGCTTCTCCGTTGCCTTTTATGACAATGGTTTTTTCGGCAAAAGTATATGATAGCGCCTGCCCCTTTAACAAAAGATCGAGAACTTCCCTGATATCGGCATCTTTAACGCTGATAGATATGGGAGGGCTATTTTGCAACAGCTTGTTCTTATAAAAGAAGGTATAGCCGCTTTGCTTATTGATATCCTTTAATATTTTTTCGAGCGATACCCCGTTTTCTGACAAGGTGATCTTTTGGGCGAACACATCTGCTTTAACTTGAAAAGTAAAAGCAATCGTTAACAAAATAATTAGCTTCATCACTAAAAATGTTCTTCGACATAAAAACAGAAATTCGCAGTTTTTTGAACTACGTTGATTAATTTTCATAGTTTCGTTAGGTTTTTGGTTTGATTAAAATTGAACTGTGTCGGTTTTCTATTAATCTCTGATCCAGAAACTACCGCGCAAGCGGACTCAGCCGGTTGTGTTGGAAGCACTGCCGGCATTTTTTTTGAATGAGATTTTGATGGAAGCTTTTTAAGTATCTTTTTTCTTCATCGTAATTGGGTTTTGAGGTTAATAATTGGTTATTGGTTTTATGATTGTATTTTGGGGATTATAAGCTGTTATTGGGAAACAATAAGTTTTCGTCCGTTCAGTTTTACATTGATATCGTCCAGTTTCAGGATTTTGAGTACTTCAGAAAAAGCCGCATTCCTGGGAATTTCGCCGTTATAGGTATCGTTGCCTATCTGGCCCTGATATTCTACCTCAACATTGTACCACCTTGAAATTTTACGCATTACATCATGGATATCAGCGTTCCTAAATAGGATCAAGCCGTTTTTCCATGCCACAAACTCATCAGCATCAACAGTTTGTTTAGATAATTGATCATTTTTAAAAACCGCCTGCTCATTGGGTTTTATAATCATTTCTGCAGCTGCAGAAGTTGAAGTCCGGCTCTTTCCATAAACTTTAACGCTACCTTCCAGCAGGGTTGTTTTCACTGCATCCTCATCCTGATAAGCATTGATATCAAAGTGTGTAGCGAGCACCTGTACCACCTGACCGGTGCTGACCACTTTAAATGGCCTGCGAGCATCATGGGCAACCTCAAAATACGCTTCGCCCGAAAACTCAACCACTCTTTCGTTACTCGCAAAATCAACCGGAAACTTGATTGTACTACCGGCATTTAGCCAAACCTTTGTCCCATCTGCCAGTATAAGCTGATACTTTCCGCCACGGGGAGTTGTCAAAACGTTGTAAGGTTGTGGAGAACCGGTAATTTCGGTCGTATTTTTCTGATAGGTCACACTGCTATCTACATCATTATTGGCAGAAACATGATTAAGCGTAAACAATCGTCCTTTTTTTGCCCCATCAAGCGTAATTTGTTTTCCGTCGGCAAGCGTTAGCGTAGCTTTATTGCTGCCGGGCTTAATGATGTTTTTATCGGATGTTAATTCGTAAGGTTCAGTATTTCCGCCGAAATACTTAATGGCAATAAGTAATCCTCCAAGAGCAAAAATTATGACTGCTGCGGCCCACCAAGGTACCGGCGTAAGCCTTTTTACCTGGTTTTTAGAAAGCCTGTTATGTAAATCTATCTTCAAACGTTTCTCAACTTCCCCTTTATCTCCGAAATCAGAGATCCAGGGGATATCCGACAAATCGAAGTTGTCACGATATTCTTCAAATAATTTTTGCTCTTCCGGCGTGCAGTTGCCCAAAGTGCAGCGCTCATATAATTTAATAAATTCTTCGTATGACATGGCTATAACGGTTATTCTTATAGACAATTCTCCCCGGGAGAACTCACACACTTTTTTATTTTTTTTTGATTTTTTTCATGCAATCGATAACAGGCAGCCAACTATCCCTCAACAATAAAAGTTTGTTATTAAATTGCACGGTTCAAGGTTAGATTGAAATCCTTTTAAATGAACTATCCTCAACAAACAGATGAAGATTTATTTGCAGCAGTTAAACGCCATGATAAAAAAGCGTTTAACCAGCTCTATGATCGTTATTGGGAGGTGGTTTACAAAAAAGCTTTTTCTTATTTACATGATATCGAAACCTGCATGGGTATTGTGAACGACATATTTGTTAACATATGGGAAAAGAGGGAGGTATTAAACATTATCACATTCAAAAATTACCTCACATCCGCTGCCCGCTACCGCGTATACAATTCCATCAAAGCAAGCAGCACATCGCCATTGAAATATGTTGAAGACTATGAAAAACTGGATGATTTAAGTGTTGTATATAACAATGCCGAAAGCAATTTCCAGGTTGATGAATTAAGCACAGATCTCGACAAATTGCTGGACAAACTGCCGGCAAGATGTAAAGAGATCTTCCTTTTAAGCAGGGTGAGCCAACTTACAAATGCTGAGATTGCCGAGCGACTGTCCATTTCAAAAAGGGCCGTTGAAAATCAAATTTCCCTGGCTGTCAAATACTTGAAACCGCATTTCAAGCATTATCCAACAGTGTTATTTGTCGCAAAATTGATCCTTGTACATGCCAAACTCCGGCTATGAATTACATTCGTAGTGTCCTATTCCAGCTTAAAGGGCCGGTATCTAAAATTCACCGCCCCTTTAAGGAAATACGCTTTTTATTATTTGATCACATCTGCACCGAAACGCCTTGTTTTAAGTCCCCGGTTCCGCTAAGGCGGGGAATGTATCCTGATCATTGCTTTCTTAATGTGAGATATAGATCGCAGCCAGAAGGCTAATCATAATTGGTTGTGGTGAAAATAGAAAGTAAGCTGTCGCCATCTCCCCTCTTTTGCCGCAGTCTCAGAAAAACCCCAACAAAACAAAACCTAACTAATTGACTATTAAAAAAACTAAAACCAAACAACCCAAGAAAAATCTCGGCAATGAAATGCCATAGCGCACTATGGTTTGGGTTAGTACTATGTGGCCTTTCCCTCTGTTTTATTCGGGCGAAACACTCACAGAAGTCCACCCGCCGTCAATGATCAGGTTTTGCCCTGTAATATGCTTCGCTTTATCCGATACCAGGAATAAAGCGGCGGCAGCTATATCTGATACAAATGCAGGCCTGCCCATCGGTGTAATGCGCGACCAGGTATTCTGGTATTCAGGATCCTCCAATGTACGTTCTGTTAAAGTAGCACCGGGCGCAATGGTATTTACATTTATCCTGTATTGAGAAAGTTCAATGACAAGGTTTTTCGCCAGCATCTCCAAAGCAGCCTTACTCATTCCATAAGCCGCAAGGTTTTTATGTGCCTGATGACCTGTTACAGAAGATGTAAACAGGATGGATCCGCCAGATTGCTGAAGTTTCATCTGAGACGCCGCTGCCTGTGCCAGGAAAAACGACCCGGCAAGGTTAACCTGCATGATCTTAGAAAAAGACTCTGGTGGATAGGTAAAAAAATCTCCGAATAAGGTAATACCAGCGTTAGCTATAACGATGTCGACACTGCCAAATTTTTCGACAGCGAAAGCAACCATTCCCCTGATAAAGGATATATCACCTGAATCACCTGCCATGCCTGTGCAACTGTCTCCACTTAGCTTATTAATTTCGGCAGCGGCTGAACTTGTTAATTCAGGATTGAGGTCATTTAAGATCACCTTTGCCCCCGCTGTAGCGAGTTCTTTGCATATTTCAAAACCAATTCCCTGGCCTGCCCCGGTTACTATTGCAACTTTATTTTTAAACGACATATTCTATATATTTTTCTTGCTTAGCAAGTTTTAAAATCCAGCCAATATTTAATGAGAATCGCGCGTTACTTTACTTCCTGATTTGCCCCTCAAAAAGTCCATATCCGCTCCTAAATGCGCCTGCTGAACATGGTCTATATAAAGACTTGCATATCCCCTTATGCCTATCGGAAAGAATTTTCTTAAAACCATTAGTTAAGATTAAATACAAGGACAACTCCCCCATTTACCGGGAACAACCTTCCATTAAAGATTTATACTGAACCTGACTTTGGCCTATCTGTTCTTTAAGTACACAACAGAAATTAGAACAGGATCCGAAGCCGCAAATATAAAGGTAATGTCATTTACTGATTTATCCCATATATACACTGTTGACGCCGAATATAACGCAGCTTCCGCAACACGGCGCTAAAAAGTGTGTTAAAGGCACGGTTTAAAAAGGCTTCGATTCTACAAATTCGCCTTTCTCTATAGCGATTTGATTACCCCATCCAAGGATCGCATCGAGTACAGGTGTAAAAGTTCTGCCGAAATCTGTAAGCCCATAAACAACCTTTATCGGCGGTTTTTCTCCATAAACCAGCCTTGAGATCAGGCCGTCTTCTTCCAATTGCTTTAGCTGTAAGCTCAGTGTCATTTCGGTAATACCTGATAATTCTTTCCTTAACTCACTATATCGTTTATCCGCATTTTTTAAATGATACAGGATAACCACCTTCCATTTTCCGCCCACTAAATCCATGGCTATGCTTACCGTACATGGATATAATTTATCCTTGAATTTGATAAAATCGCTTACACATTCTGTCACCATGATATTCCGTTTGCAATACCTATCTAAATGGATAGTTATTGCAAAGTTATTAAGCTATAAATAGTTTTGCAACTATAATTTTTATAGTACAATTAATACTTACTTAAACAATGACAGACAACGAAAATAAGCCCGCATTAAATACAGACGAAAATAAACCACTCATCACGATAGTAGGCGTTTTGGGTAAGCAAGGCTATAGTGCAGCAAACACATTGTTGGAAAGCCAAAAATATCGTGTGCGCGGGATAACACGCCGTATTGATTCAGAAGACGCGCTCCGTTTGAGGGCACGGGGAATGGAATTGGTAAGCGTTCCGCTTAATACCGGATATAAAGAAGACTATGTAGAAGCATTTAGGGGATCATATGGAATTTTCATGATGACGCCAAACATCGTCCCTCCGGCAACACACGAGTTTCAATTGGGGAAGGAATTAGCAGATGCTGCTGTTGAAGCCGGCGTACAGCATATCATTTTCAGTAGTTTGGAGAATGTAGATAAAATCACCGATGGAAAAAAATCCGCCCCACATTTTACAGATAAGGCAAAAATTGAAGAGTATATCCGAACGCTACCGGTAACAAGTTCGTTTATTATGATGGCATTTTTTTATACCAATCTTCTTGAATTTTATACGCCTGTTTTAAAAGATGACACCCTCCTTTTCCCGATCTATTTGCCAAGGGATTTCCGTGCACCATTTGTTGACCCACTTACAGCCACCGGCCCGGCCGTTTTAGAGGTTTTTTCAAATCCCCGGGAATACGCGGGCAAATCGCTTCCGGTGATCGGTGATATCATCTCCCCCCAGGAAATGATCGATACTTTTGTAAAAACAACCGGTAAAAATGCCGTATATAGTTCAGCTTTTACCAGAGCAGGTTTGCTCGAACATTTCCCCGGATTCGCGTCGAATGAGGCATTGATTCAGGAACTTTTGGGTATGGTGGAATATGCGGTAGAGTACGGGTATTTCAAAAAAGACCGCAACACCACCTGGAGCAAACAAATAAACAACAGCATGTTAAACTGGGAGCAGTTTCTGCACCATACCGGATGGAGGGGCGAAAAACGTTCTTATCGAAATACAAACAACGATAAATAAAAACAAGCTTTCCAATAGGATCATAAAACACGTCCCGGCCATATTCTGGTAAAGCTGAAGCTTCTCAAAATTATTAGACATGGTAGAATAAAGTTTTACTCCAGAGACTTGATTTATCATCTACTCTAAATTGTTAAAAATGGGATAAAGGGTTCAATTGTGCCGCGTATTACCAAAAACTGAGCGGTTGTTAAACCGCTCAGTTTGATATTTAGAATAAACGCTATTTTAAAAATTCCAACTCGAAATTTGACAACCAGCCTACCCCATCAAGGCTCCAATCGCTTGAAACGGGCACTTTTAGCCAGTAAAAGATCAGGCCGGTTACATCGGGTCCGGTTGCAACTATGGAAACCGCTCCGTCCGACACATTCTGTGAGGTACGGCTTGCCGGGATATCATTGCCCAGGGCATCCCAGGTGGACTGTCCCTTCATCAGGAAATTATAGCCCACGGGTGCCAGGTTTGAAACCACACCGCCGCCACCGTCGTCAATTGGCCAATAGCCGATAAGGTTTTTATAATAAGGATGTTTGGTAACATCTTTTAATGCAATATTAGCCTGTACGGTTGCATCATCAAGCGCCACGTTAAAGTACTCCACATCAGCGGCATAAAAATCAAGTGCGTCGCTGCCGTCAACATTTTTATGGCCGAGGATAAGCGGGTTTGAGGTACTGATACTTTTAGTAGCCGAAATATCGCCCGAGTTGGCTAAAACGCCATCGGTATAAAGGGATGCTGTCCTTGCGCTGCCATTTGTTTTTACAGTTAAAGTGATCGTATGCCATTTACCATCAACTATTGATGAACCTGCTAAAATCTGTGTTTTGCCCTTGCCGCCGTTTGCCGAGCCGCCAAAAATCACACCATAATCGCCCCCTTGCTGAAATAGTGTCCAGCCGGTAGTAACCGAGCCATCAACCCCGGTACTTTTTGAAAAGAACCCGGGGTAATAATTTGCAGCATTCATTTTTATCTGGAGCTGTATGGTAAAGTCCTTATTTGTACCGGCATCGTACAAGCCATTGTCGGCCTTGATAACGGCATTTGTTGAGGTGCCGTTAAAGTGCATGGTATTAAAGCCAGATTTAGTAATGGCCTGCGTTTTAAGGCTGGGGTTTGAACAAACAATAAAGCCGGGTTTAGGGTTGGTATCGCTGCCGCCGCGGTTAGTGGTAACTATGATCAACCAATCTTCGGTTGAGTAGGTTTTACGTGCTTTAATAGCATTGGTGATCTCACCGATATAGCTATCTGTTTTTTCAATGGCTGCCTTATAATCCACTAAATCGGCGCTGTAACCTACGGCTTTACCGGCGGTCTCCACGGCCCTGAAATCAACCAGTATTGCCTTGGCTGCATTGTTTTGAGCAATATTTACGGCCGAATCCTTCACAGCCTCATCATTTGCCGGTAGAATACGGTGATCGGCATGGATCATGTATTTATTCAGGGCTGCGTCGGTAGTAATGGTTACGGTTTTAAATTCAGGCCGGGTATCCAGCATTCTTGACAGAAATGTTGGATAAACCGTGTTTACTTCGTGCTCGGCATCGGGGTCGGCAACGGGGATATAGGTATCATCGACAATACTGTGCTTTGCCGATGATACGCCGGTGATCATACTTGCCCAGGTAGCAGCATCCGACGAAACCGCATCGGTAAGTACACCATAAGTGTACTTACCTGTTTTAATGAGGTTGCCGATATTTGGCGGAGCTGCTTTTTCAAGCTCGGCCCCGGCAAGGCCATCAATATTAATAATGAGCACCTTTCTTTCGGCCTTGCCGTTAATCCCATTGCCATACTCTTCAAAGATCTGCGGAGGGTTATCATATTTTTTACAGGCATTAAATACCATCAGCGATAGTAAAGCAAGGCTGCAAAGGATAATGCTTTTGTTTTTATAATTTATCATCATTGGGTTGTTAATGATTGGCTGATTATTTAATTAGGTTCATCTCTGCCAGGGCCGCGTTTGGTGTATTTGTCCAGGCATTTTTCAGTATCACTTTGTAGTATTGGGCAGTTTTACTGGCCGGGAATAGATACTCATACCGGGCAAAAGCATTAGTAATGATGGTTGAGCCAACAAACGTCCAGTTCACATTATCGGTACTGGTATATATGTCAATGTTTTTTGGCCTCTGCGCTGTACTGTTTCGCGGAACGAAATACATACCCTTGGCTGTAACAGGCCCACCGGCATTTAAGACTAATGTATAA
>Ga0163162_10005871_pt1 | contig 11875 bp, 16 predicted proteins | sample S55metaG_FD_115310 | JGI IMG/M metagenome (GOLD analysis project Ga0163162, IMG submission 115310) | Switchgrass rhizosphere microbial communities from Kellogg Biological Station, Michigan, USA - S5-5 metaG | ecosystem: Host-associated > Plants > Roots > Rhizosphere > Soil | place: USA...
CCGGGCGCGCGCTTCTTCGTCAAGTGCGACGATGCCAAGAATCCGGTCCAGGCGGTAGCGGTCGAAGCCGGCCGCGCGACACTTCCCGGCTGGGGCGAATAATTTCTTAAACTTCGTCCGGACCGGTCGTTTCAGATATTGAACGGCAACAACTGCAAGGACGCAGGCGTGGTGGATCCGGTTTCGATACGTGGTGTGACGGGGGGCGATTCTGGTGTCGCAGCCACCGCACGCGTGTCGGCTGCGCCGGCACCGACGCCGGTCGCGCGCCAACCCGAAGCGGCCAGTCGCGACGTGCAGGCGAGTGGCATCGCCCGCGAGCTCGCCGCCTCCGCCCCGATCGATCTCGACCGCGTGGCGCGCATCAAGAAGGCGATCAGCACGGGAAATTTCCCGATCCTGCCCGCCACGATCGCCGACCGCCTGCTCGCGCTGAAATATGATTGGGACCCCCATGGCAACCAGCAGGAGCCGCAGCCATGACCCGGCGTGACGCCCTGATCCGCGTGATCGAAGCGCTCCATGCCGAGATCGCCGCGCTGAAGGCCAATGACGTCGTCGCGCTGGAAAGCGCGACGCAGGACAAGCTCGCCGGGATCGAGGCGGTCGCCGCGTTCGGCGGCGCCCCCGCCGGCCCCGAGCTGCGCGGCCTGGCCGAGGAAGCGCACCGGCTCAACGAGACCTGCCGCATCTATGTCAACCTGATGGCGGCAAATGTTCGCCGCCGCCTGCAAAATCTGACCGGCGATGCCGGGGGCGGATACCGCCCGGGCGCGGGGTTGAAGGCTTACGCCTGATCCTTCTTCCCCTCTCCCTGTGGGAGAGGGGCAAGCTGCGCAGCAGCGCGGGGTGAGGGTCACACGGGTAGCGCCCGCGACATATCACCCTCACCCTTCCGCCGCTGCGCGGCTCCCTCCCTCTCCCACAGGGAGAGGGATGAGGTGCCACCCCTCCCCTAAGTGAACTGGCACGACCCTTGCTGAGTATCGCCCGAATAAGGGCGACACAGCCGGGGATCGATGCCGTATAATCCGCTTTCAAGTCTGGGCACGAGTGGGACGGGAACCAGCCGGGTCCAGTCGGCGATCGCCTTTGCCAGCCAGAAGACCGGGGTCGACTTCAGCTATCTGCTCGGCCAGGCCAGGCTGGAGAGCGGGCTGAACGCGACGGCGCGTGCCGGCACCTCCAGTGCGACCGGCCTGTATCAGTTCGTCGACCAGAGCTGGCTCGGCGTGATCAAGCAGCATGGCGGCGAATATGGGCTGGGCTGGGCGGCCGACGCGATCCACCCCGGCGCCAATGGCCGGCTGACGGTCAGCGACCCGGGCACCAAGGCGGCGATCCTCGCGATGCGCAACGACCCGACCGTCGCCTCGCTGATGGCCGCCGAGCATGCCAGCGACAATGCCGATGCGCTCAAGACCTCGCTCGGCCGCGATACCAATCCGACCGATCTCTATATGGCGCACTTCCTCGGCCTGGGCGGCGCGCGCAGCTTCCTCAGCGCGATGGCCAGCAACCCGGATCGCACCGGCGCCGCGATGTTCCCCGCCGCCGCGCACGCCAACCGCTCGATCTTCTACGCCTCGGACGGCTCGGCGCGCTCGCTGCAGCAGATCTACGACCGGCTCGGCGCCAGGCTCAGCACCGCCAGCGGCACGTCCGGCAGCGGCACGACCAGCCCGCTGCCCAGCATCCCGGCGATGCTCGCCTCGACCACGCTCGGCGCCTCGGGCGACGAGGTCATCCCCGGCAGCGGCGAGACCAGCACCAGCGACGCCGCGATGTGGGCCCACGCCACGCTCGACCGGCTGAACGGCACCGCCGTCAGGACCAATGCGGCATCGCTGCTGCGCCCCACCCCGAATACCGCGAGGCTCGCCTACATGATGCTCGCCAGCCTGGGAGGCTAAGTCATGGCCGCCCTGCTCCCCAAACGCCCTTCGCTGGTCCGCTCGGCCGCGCTGCCCGTCGCGATCCTGCTGCTCGTCGTGCTGATGGTCGTGCCGATCCCGGCGACCCTACTCGACATGTTCTTCATCATGAACATCACGATCAGCCTCGCCGTGCTGATGGTCAGCCTGAACGCGCAGAAGCCGCTCGACTTCTCGGCCTTCCCGACCGTGCTGTTGTTCGCGACCTTGTTCCGCCTCAGCCTCAACGTCGCCTCGACCCGCGTCGTGCTGGTGCACGGCCATGAGGGCGAGAGCGCCGCCGGCCATGTCATCGAGGCGTTCGGCACCTTCCTGATCGGCGGCGATTATGTCGTCGGCATTTTCGTCTTCTCGATCCTGGTGATCATCAACCTGATCGTCGTCACCAAGGGCGCCGGCCGCGTGTCGGAAGTGTCGGCGCGCTTCACGCTCGACGCCTTGCCCGGCAAGCAGATGGCGATCGACGCCGATTTGAACGCCGGTTTGATCACCCCCGACGAGGCGCGGGCGCGCCGCATCGAGGTCGCCACCGAGGCCGATTTCTACGGCTCGATGGACGGTTCGTCCAAATTCGTGAAGGGCGACGCCGTCGCCGGCCTGCTGATCCTCGCCGCCAACATCATCGGCGGGCTGATCCTCGGCCCGGTCAGCCACGGCATGACGATCGCCAACGCGGCGCACAATTATGTGCTGCTGGCGATCGGTGACGCGCTGGTCGCGCAGATCCCGTCGCTGATGCTGTCGATCGCCGCCGCCGCGATCGTCACCCGCGTCACCTCCAGCCTCGACCTGGCCGGCCAGATCGGCAGCCAGTTCGGCTCGGCGCGGACCTGGACCCCGGTCGCGATCATCCTCTGCCTGCTCGGCCTGATGCCCGGCATGCCGCATCTCGTCATCCTGTCGGCCGCCGCTTTGGCCGGCTTCGCCGCGTGGAAGCTGCGCCAGATCGCGCGCCGCCCGGCCCCGGTCGAGATCGTCGAGCAGGTGCCCGCCGACCTGTCGAAGATCGGCTGGGACGAGGTCAGCGACTCCATGCAGATCAACCTCGACATCGGCTATGGCCTGGTGCCGCTGGTCGACGAGCGCCGCGGTGCGCCCCTGATGGGCCGCATCACCGGCGTGCGCCGCCAGCTGTCCAAGGAACTCGGCTTCGTCGTGCCGCAGGTCCGCGTGCGCGACGACATCAACCTCGCGCCATTCCATTACCGTATCGTCGTCGGCGGCGTCACCGTCGGCGAGGACCAGGTATCGCCCGACGAGATGCTCGCGCTCGACACCGGCCAGGCGGTCGGCCAGCTCAGCGGCAAGCGCGCCAAGGACCCGACCTTCGGCCTCGACGCGGTGTGGATCCAGCAGGGCGATGCCGATGCCGCGACCGGCGCGGGCTATCTCGTGGTCGATCCGGGTACGGTGGTCGCGACGCATCTCAACCACCAGCTGGGCCAGCATGCCAGCGAGCTGCTCGGCGCGGACGAGGTCCAGGCGCTGCTCGACGGCCTCAAGGAAAAGAGCCCGCAACTGGTCGCGGCACTGTCGCCCAGCCCGTTGCCGCTGACCACGCTGACCCAGGTGCTGAAGGGCCTGCTGGCGGAGAATGTGCCGCTGAAGGAATTCCGCCGCATCGCCGCCGCCATCTCGGTCGCCGCGCAGAAGACGCTCGACGCCGACGACATCATCGAGACGATCCGCCCCGAGCTGGGCGGGCTGATCATCCAGAAACTGTGCGGCGTGCGCGAGCCGCTGCGCGTGATGACGCTGGAGGGGCAGCTCGAGGGGCTGCTCGGCCAGGCCGTGCGCAGCGACCCGTCGCGCCGCCACACGATCGAGCCCGATCTCGGCCGCCGCATCGTCGACGCGCTGCAGCGCGCCGCGCAACCGCTGATCGACGAGGCCAAGCCGTTCGCGCTGGTCGTCCAGCCGGCGATCCGCGTCGCGATCCGCAAGCTGGTCAAGACCTGCCTGCCCGACACGCCGGTGATGAGCTTCTTCGAGGTGCCGGAAGAGAAGGCGGTCGAGGTCGTCGCGGTGATCGGTGCGCCGGGGGCGCTGCCGGCATGAGCGCCTTGCCCAACCATCAGGCCTTCGCCGACGCCGTGCCGCTGACCTACAAGCCCGGCCAGCAGACGCCCGACATGAACGCGCTGGTCGCCAGGCACAGCCAGCTGGTGCGGCGCATCGCCTGGCATGTCCATGGCGGCATGTCGACGGCGATCGATATCGAGGACCTGGTGCAGACCGGCCTCGTCGCCCTGGTCGAGGCCGCGAACAGCTTCGAGGATCGTGGGCTCGTCACCTTCCAGCAATATCTCGCCACCCGGGTGCGCGGATCGATGATCGACGCACTGCGCCGCCACGCCACCATGACGCGCGGCGCGATGCGCCGCCGGCGCGTCTATCACGACGCCATCGCCGCGCTGACCGCGGCAACCGGCGAAACGCCGACCGAGGCCGCGCTGGCCGAGAAACTGGGGGTCACCATCGAAAAACTGCGCCAGGACTATGCCACCGCCGAGGCGGTGAAGTTCGAGCATATCGACGACGTCTATGCCGACGACCTGCCCTGGTTCGCCAGCGACGAGCCCGACGCGTTCGAGCAACTCGCCGACAGCGAACTGCGCGAGGCGCTGATCGAGGCGATCGCCGCGCTGCCCGAACGCGAGGCGCAGGTGGTGCAGCTATATTATGTCGAGGAGTTGAACCTCGAGGAGATCGGCCTGGTGCTGGGTGTGGGTGCGGCGCGGGTGTGCCAGATCAAGGCGGCGGCGCATGGGCGGTTGAAGAAGGCGCTCGGGCGGCGGGGGTAGTTTTAGACACTAGCCCTGCATCGATCTTGCCAAAATTTGCCAAACTTCATATGTTGTCGGCCATGGGCACGATGAACATCTCCTTGCCGGATACGCTCAAATCCTTTGTCGACGATCAAGTCGCCGGCGGCGGCTATGGCACGAGTAGCGAATATGTCCGCGACCTGATCCGGACGGATCAGGATCGGCAGCGGCTGCGTGCGTTGCTGCTGGCGGGTGCTGAATCGCCGCCCGGCGTGCCTGTCGATGCGAGCTATTTTGCCGATCTGCGGGAGCGTGCCAGGCGCAACGCCAAGGCGTGAGCACCAAACCGATCGTCCCGCGCGCCCTTGTAGCGTCGGACGTCGAAGCGGCGGTCGATTATTACACCAGTGAAGCCGGGCTCGAAGTAGCGCTGCGCTTCATTGATGAGATCGGACAGGCCTATCGCGCGATCAGCGCTCGCCCTGCAACGGGATCGCCGCGCCACGGGCACGAGCTCAAGCTCCCCGGTCTGCGAAGCCGAAAGCTGAAGCGGTTTCCCTATCTCGTTTTCTATGTCGAACGGGCCGATCACATCGATGTCTGGCGCGTACTGCATGCACAACGCGATATGGCGGCTTGGCTCGGCGAGTGAGGTGTCAGATCAAGGCGGCGGCGCATGCGCGATTGAAGAAGGCGCTGGGGCGGCGGGGGTAGGCGGCACTCACAAACGGCGGAACGTGGTGTAAAGCGGTCACCTATTCTATTGATCGATTAGCCGTCTGTAGCGTTCGTCCTTGCCCTCGAAGGCGCGGCCCTCAGATTTAGCGTTGGCGATGAGAAATTGCTCTTTGGCCTTTCCTAATTCCCCCCGTTCAAATGCAACCTTCCCCACCAAAAACTCTACTTCGCCCATATCTTGTCGTTTTGCAGCGAACATCGGCGCTCGGTCGGCCCACTGGCTCGCTTGCTCAAGATCTCCTTCTTTCAGAGCAAGAGCAACGCCATATTCTACAATCAAGTAGGCATTTGGCGTGTCAGGTTTGGGATCGGGAATGGCCGCCCAGAGTGACTCAAGGTTACCGAGGCCCGCGCTAAAATTGCCGGCACTGTACAACGCTCCAATCGGCCTTAGCTCAGCCATTACGTCCACCGGGCCGCCTCCTCTTCATCGACAGGTTTTCCAAGCAGTAAACCATCTGCGCAAAAGTCTGCAATTGGAGCGGCTCATGCCGGGCAGCTTTGGTCCCGATACCTATCGGTTGGCTTTTAGTCTAAGTGATGCGGCGGGCGCGAGGTCTCCCGCCGGCAACCCTGTCGATACGGCATATCTCCGCGCTCCGCGAGCGCGTCGCCAATCGATAGAGTAGCCGCAGCGCCCTCGGTTCACCGGACGCGCCTAGAGACGTTTGCGATCAACCTTGACCGTCATGCCGGACTTGTTCCGGCATCCACCGTTCCGCAAAGGCAGCGATCTCTACTTTGCGGAACAGTGGACCCCGGAACAAGTCCGGGGTGACGCTGGGTGAATCTCGTCGAATTCGACGCTAGCGCAGCAGATACAGGACGATCGCGAAGGGCACGGCGATGATCGTGACCACCCCGACAATGGACGCCAGCCAGGCAGCGACGCGGCCGAAACGCTCGTCGACCCACGCGACGATCGCCTCCGCCAGACCCGTAAGAAACATGTCCATCACCACAGGCTAACGCATCGGCGGTGGGCAAGCCGGCGCCCCGCTATCCCTGTCTCGCCTGTCCCAGGGTCTCAACGCAGGCATCCCCCTCCATGAAGAGAAAGAAAGAGAGTGAGTGAAGCGACCGAACCACCGCTTCACCCCCTCCCCCTTCACCCGGTCGTCAGAGGTCGAGCATGTCGATCACGTCGCCCGATGGGACTTCGGGACAGCTGAGACAACAATAGAGCCCGCGTCCCTGCTTGCCGATCTCATCGGCCAGCGCCATGCGCGCCAGCGTGCGGCGGACATTGTCGTAGCTCTGCTTTGCCATGTCGGCGACCTCGCGCGCCGATAGCGGGCGGCCCGCCTCGGCCAATATGTCGAGGATCGCCTGGCGCTCATCGCTGCGCCCCAGTTCCGCCGCCGGGCCGACGATCCGCCAGCTGCCCCGCTCGGGGGCGAATTCGACCACTGTCTCGACCTCGGCAATGTCGCGGCCGCGCCCGTAGAGCACGACGCGGCCAGCGGCCATGTCGCGTTTCAGCACCAGCACGGTGTCGGCCGCGCCGGTCAGGCCGCGCGTGCCGCTGACCGCGTCGAACGGGTCGTCGGCCTGCGCCTTGCGGGTATGGGTGACGACCAGGATCGAGATGCCATGGTCGCTGGCGATGCGGTGCATGCCGGTGAGCGCGCGGTAATCGCCCTCATAGACCTGGGCATTCTCGCTGGTGCGCGGGCGGACCTTGGTCAGCACATCGACCACGATCAGCACCGGGTCGGGCACGCTGCGGATCCACGCCTCCATCTCCTCCAGCCCGCCCTCGTCGAGGATCGGCCAGTGCGTCATGAAGGTGATGCGCTCGCTCGGCGGGGCGCCCATCTTCTCGCGCCGTCCCTTCAGGCGGCGCTCATTATCCTCCAGCGCGAGGTACAGCACGTCGCCGGCGCGGCACTGGAAAATGCCGAACACCGGCATGCCGGCGGCGATCGCCTCGGCGATGTTGAGCGCCATCCACGACTTGCCGATCTTCGGCGCCCCGGCGAGCAGGGTCGTGCCGTCGGGGAGGTAGCCGGGGACGAGGAAACGCGCCGGTGCGAACTGCTTGGCGGCGAGCGCGGCGCCGGTGATGCCGTGCGTCGCGGCGAGGTTGCGGGTCGGTCTGGATGCTGTGTCGGTCACGATCGGGTCTCCCGTTGGGACAATGGGACGCGGTTGCGCCCGACCCCGCTAAAAGAACCTGATTCGCCTACATTTGAATCACGCCGTGCCGCGCAAGGGCGCTTCCGTCCCGACCAACCACCTGATTTTTCGTGCCGATGACCGTGCTCGACGATGCGTATCTGAAAGACCGGGCACGCGGCCAAGTGGCCAATTTATGGCTCGCCCTCCTGATCGCGCTCGGCGTGCTGGCCGCGCTGCTTTACTGGTTCCACGGTACGACCGAACTGGCGCCCGCCCATGATGACGTTGCGTTAGGCTGCAACATCCTGGCGGCCGTGCTGTCCCTCGCCTCTCTGGTAATCGGGTTCCGCAAACATCCCTATCGGGGCGTCGTCGGCCGCATGTTTCGCGGCGTCGGCTATGGGCTTTTCGGCTATCTGGTGGTGATCTTCGCCGCGACGGAATGCGCCACGATCGTGGAAGGCTGGATCGATTTTCCGGCGAGCGGCACACGCTCGTCGCAGCGTCTGATCGCGATCGCCGATGCCTCTCATAATACCGGCGGCAAGGGCGGGCAGACCTGGAGGATCACAACGTTGCCGTATGATGCCGCACTCTACATCACGCGTGAAGATTATGGCTTCATGCTGGCCCATCGCCTGCCCGACGACGACGCCAGCGAGCCGGACAGGATCGCCAGCAACGGCTATTTCTGTGCGCGCGTGACGATCGAACAGGCGGGTGACGCGCTGCGGATCATGCATGCCGGAAGCGGCACGTTGCCCGAGGGTTCGGTGATCCTCTGTCCCGGCAAAAGCCCGTCGCGCTAGGCTCCGCCTACTTCGCCTCCTTCGCCAGCCGCGTCGCCAGCAGCGCCGCGAACTTGTCGGCATAGGCCCGGCAGGCCCCGGCATCGAGATAGGGGTTGGGCACCGCCCGGCGCTGCATCGTCGCATATTTCACGTCGCCGCCCGACTGGTCGGGATGCGCCGTCAGCAGCACGTCGCACGGCAACCGCCGCATCACGGCGAAGCTGTGGCGCAACGCGGTGAGCAGCGGGCGGTGCGCCGGGTCGGAGAAGCGCCAGCCATCTGCCGAGACCGGGTTGAGGCTCGCGGCGAACACCATGTTCAGGTAGCGCCGGCCTTCGCACGACGCCCATGTCCAGCTCATGCTGCCGAAGGTGTGTCCCGGCGTGGCGCGCGCCGTCACCACCGTGCCGCCGAGCCGGATTCGCGCGCCGTCGCGCACGCCGCGGACATGGGCGATCGGCGGATAGGCATCGAGGATCGCCGCCTGCGGATCGTCGCCATCGCTATGCCCCTGGCGCAGCACCTTGGCCGCCGGCACGCTGGCGATGACCGTCGCGCCGCTGTCGCGGGCCAGCGCGGCGATGCCGCTGGCATGGTCGTAATGCGGCTCGGTGCTGAGGATGTAGCGGATCTGCTTCGGGTCGAAGCCGAGCGCGCGGATATTGGCCTCGACCGCGCCGACCGACTGCGGCAGCGCGCCGTCGATCAGGATCAGCCCGGCATCGGTCTTGATCAGGCCGACATTCAGCCCGGCGAAACCGACCAGATAGCTATTACCATAGACCCGCACCGGCGCCTGCGGGGTCAGCCAGCGCGCGGCATAATCGGCCGCGATCGGGCGCAGCAGCGGGTCGTCCACGCCCTGCGAGCTTGCCGCCGTGCCGGCCAAGGCCGCAGCCAGGCTCATGCCGATGATCGCCTTGCGCCGCATGCGTCATTCCTTTCGATCGTCTCACCCGCCCTGAATGCCGCCATGACGGCGCCGGCGCAAAGCATCATATCTCGACACAGCCATGAATTCAGTTGATGCCTTGGCGATGGATCGCGCCCATCTCCCGCTCAACGCGCTGCGCGCCTTCGAGGCCTCGGCGCGGCACCTCAACTTCACCCGCGCCGCGCTGGAGCTGCGCGTGACGCAGGGCGCGGTGAGCCATCAGGTCGCGGCGCTCGAAGCGCGGCTCGGCGCGCCGCTGTTCCGCCGCTTGCCGCGCGGCCTGGCGCTGACCGACGAGGGCCAGGCGCTGGTCCCGGTGGTGGCCGACGCGTTCGACCGGGTCGGCGCGATGCTCGATCGCTATGCCGGCGGGCGGCTGCGCGAGGTGCTGACGCTCGGCGTGGTCGGCACCTTCGCGACCGGCTGGCTGTTGCCGCGTATCGCCGGCTTCACGCGCGATCACCCGCATGTCGACCTGCGCATCATGACCAACAACAACCGCGTCGACCTGGCCGGCGAGGGGCTCGATCTCGCCATCCGCTTCGGCGACGGCGCGTGGCACGGCACCCATGCGCAAGCCGTGCTCGACGCGCCGCTGACGCCGCTCTGCACCCCGGCGATCGCGCGGCGGCTCGGCGGCGACGTCACCGCGCTGGCCCGCGAGACGTTGCTGCGCTCCTACCGCGCCGACGAATGGCCGCGCTGGTTCGCGCTGGCCGAGGCGCCCTGCCCGCTCTTGCATGGGCCGATGTTCGACAGCGCGGTTCTGATCGTCGCCGCGGCGACCGCCGGCCACGGCGTCGCGCTCGCCCCGCCGGCGATGTTCGCGCACGAACTCACCACCGAGGCGCTGGTGCGCCCGTTCCCGGTCATGCTGACGGCCGGCGGCTATTGGCTGACGCGGCTCAAGTCGCGCCGCGAAAGCGATGCGATGCGCGCCTTTGCCGACTGGCTGGTCGCCGCGGCGGCGCACGACTAGTCGCGCGGCTCCTTCGCTGGAACGCCCAGCCGGTCGAGCCACGCCAGCGCCTGTTTCGGCTCGCCGGCCGCGCTCGACGCGACCGGGCCGCGCGACGCGAGGAAGTCGCGATGCAGCGCGAACGGTTCCAGGCCGAGCTGCGCCCGCATCCCGTCGATCGCCTCGCCCATCTCGCACAGCTCGGCGATGACCGGCGCGATCTTCGCGCGTGCCTGGCGATCCTGGCGGTGTTCGAACAGGCCCCAACTGCCCGCCGCGGTCTTGCGCAGCGCCGCGATCAGCGCCGCGGCATAGTCGGTTTCAAGCGCCGCGCGCTGGGCATCGAGGCGTTCGAGACGATCGGCTTTGGCCATGGCGCGGCTTGAGCCGGCGACACCCGCGCGTCAATGACGCCGGCCCATCCCCGCCGTTATCAATAGCGCAGGGTGCCGATCTCAGGCTCGGCGGGCGAAAAGCCATAGCGCGCGACGAGGCCAGCCCGGAAAAGGTCGATATGATGATCGAGTGCGGTTCGCGTCGCCCTTGTCAAAACCATAGAGTTATATATCTAAACGGTTATGCACGATTCGCTCGACAGCAAGTTCGCCGCGCTCGCCGACCCGACGCGCCGCGCGATCCTCGCCCGGCTCGCTTTGGGCGAGGCGACCGTCGGCGAGCTCGCCAGGCCCTTTGCGATCAGCCAGCCGGCGATCTCCAAGCATCTTCGCGTGCTCGAAAAGGCCGGGCTGATCGACAAGGGCCAGGCGGCGCAATCGCGCCCGCGCCGGCTCAACGCCGCGGCGCTGAAGGAAGCGACCGACTGGATCGCCCGGGTCGACAATTTGTGGCGCGACAGCTTCGACCGGCTCGAGGAATTTCTCGCCGCCAACCCCGACAGCACGACACCGAAGGAAGGATGACCATGACCACCGATACCGAAGCCCGCTTCGTCATCACCCGCACCTTCGCCGCCAGCCGCGAACGGCTGTGGGAGGCGTGGACCGACCCGGCACAGCTCGCGGCATGGAACGGCCCCAAGGGCACCGCCGGCATCACGCTGGCGGCCGATGTGCGGCCCGGCGGCCTGATCCACTGGCGCATGGATGTTCCCGGTGGCGGCAGCATGTGGGGCCGCGCCATCTACCGCGAGGTGACCCCGCCGGCGCGGCTGGTCTATGTCCAGTCCTTCTCCGACGAAACCGGCGGCATCGCCCGCGCGCCGTTCTTTGAGGGGCGCTGGCCGATGGAAATGCTGACCGAGGTCACCTTCGAGGAAGACGGCGCGGGAACCCGTGTCACGCTCGTCTGGACGCCGCTCGACGCCGAGCCCGACGAAACCGCCAACTTCATCGGCAACATCCCGTCGATGCACGGCGGCTGGGGCGGCAGCTTCGACCGGCTGGCGGCGCTGCTCGCGGCGGAGGCCTGAAGCATCGCGCTGAAAAGTGGGAACCGGTTTTCAGCGAAAAGCGATGCGACAACAAATATCTGGAGCATCGCGCCCGATGCCGATCTCGGGCGCGATGCTCCAGGGTCTGTCCGGCGCGGGGCTGGCAAAACCGCCCGGTCCCGCGCATGGCGCGCGCATGTCCCGCTTCCGCACCATCGCCTTCGATCTCGACGGCACGCTC
>Ga0163162_10005872_pt1 | contig 11875 bp, 8 predicted proteins | sample S55metaG_FD_115310 | JGI IMG/M metagenome (GOLD analysis project Ga0163162, IMG submission 115310) | Switchgrass rhizosphere microbial communities from Kellogg Biological Station, Michigan, USA - S5-5 metaG | ecosystem: Host-associated > Plants > Roots > Rhizosphere > Soil | place: USA: Michigan...
GCCCGCGACGGCGTTGAAAATGCTTGGAGGAGTCGCGCTTGGCCTCGGCATTCTGGCGCTCGGACTTGCGATGGCAGGACTCTATGGCGTTCTCGCGCACCTGATCGCACGCCGCACGCGTGAAATGGGGATCCGCATGGCGCTCGGCGCCACCGCGACTCGCATCAACCGCATGGTGCTTCGCGACGGCTCGCGGCCGGTGGTCGTGGGATTGTTCTTCGGGTTTTTGTTTGGTACGGCGGCACGCCTTGCCTTCGTCACCAGTGTACAAAGGCCGATAGCAGTCGTTGACCCGCTGGCCTACCTACTCGTGCCGATCCCGCTCGCGCTGGCCGGGTTTCTCGCCTGCTATCTCCCCGCCAGACGCGCTTCGCGAGTCGACCCTAACGTGGCGCTACGCGACCTCTAGAGTTGACGCTGTCGCTTGGTCTGCACCGATGCCAGCGCGGGCTTCTCACCCAGTCGCCAAGCGGACTTCAGGTCTCGTCTTCCGTTGTCGCCCCCAGGACCGTAGGTGATTACTGGCTATCGTTTGAGGCTGCGACCGGAAGCCTCATCCCCGACGTGACGTCCGGTTCAGCGTTCCCTGACTCTCGGCCATTGGAGCATTGAATCGCACATCGGCCCGACTTGTTCGGGTGCGACTGCCCCGCGATCCGCGGCCTCACCAGCCGAGAGCCATTTCGCACCGGCCACGAACGTTGAAACCCTTAGTCCTCCCTATCGTCGCGGGAACGGAAACTGTCCGCGCCAGCTCTCTCCTATTGACACTAGATAGGAACATCTGCGACCCTATCGTCATCCGATAGGAGAGACAAATGGCTGCTCCGCGTAAAGACGTGCCACAAGGCACACTTGACCTGCTGATCCTTCGGCTCATCCTCCGGGAACCGATGCACGGGTACGGCGTGATGCAGCGGCTCAGGTTGCTGACCGACGACATGTTTCAGGTGACCCCGGGCTCCCTGTTTCCGGCACTCCAACGCCTCGAGGAGAACGGCTGGGTAGTGGGCTGCTGGAACGCGTCGGAGAATAACCGCAAGGCGAAGTACTACGAAATTACAAAGAGCGGCAGAAAACAGCTCGACCGGGCCGAAGACCACTGGAACGCGGTGACGGGCGCCATCGCCCGGGTGCTGAAGGAAGCGTGATGCGCTGGCTCGCACGGTGGCAGTCGATCCTCGGACGCTGGCGGCGGCCCGACGCGCACGAGCGCGCGCTCGACGCAGAGCTCCAGACGTATCTCCAGGCCGACGTCGACGCGCGCATCCGCGCCGGCGACCCGCCCGCCGAGGCGCGACGCCGGGCGCTCATCGACCTCGGCGGCATCGAGGCGGTGAAGACAGACGTCCGCGATCATCGGGCGGGCGCCGGAATCGACACCCTGGCGCAGGACGTTCGCTACGCGCTGCGCACGTTGCGAAAGCATCCCGCGTCGAGCGGATCGGTCGTCGGCAGCGTCGCGCTGGGGATGACAGCAATGATCGTCTCCTTCGCCTTCGCCAATGCCGTACTATACCGACCCACGCCTGGTATCAAGGAGCCCGACCGGCTTATCGAAATCAGAGTCGAGTATCCGGAACGCGCGAACGGGTGGAGCAAGCTGCGGCTCTCGCAAAACGGTTATCGCGCGCTGGCCGCCGGGATCGAGGATCTCGGGCCCGTCGCGGCATTCGATCAACGAATCGTCGGTGTCACGCTGCCAGCCGCCTTATCGCTTCACGCGACGCTGGTCACGGGCAACTACTTCGATGTCTTCGGAGCCCGGCTCGCGATCGGCCGGCCGATCAGCGTCGGCGAAACCGGCAGAGATGCCGACACCGCCGTGCTGTCATACCGGCTATGGACCCGCGAGCTCGGCGCCGACCCGTCGATCGTCGGCCACATCATCCATGTCGGTGGCCTGCCGGTCCAGATCACTGGCGTCGCGGCGGAGGACTTCACGGGGCCGTGGGACGATCCCGAAAACCGGCCTGATCTCTGGCTGCCGCTCGGCATCGGACAACGGCTTGACGCGATGACGCTGTGGCCAAACGCATGGACCAGGACCTCCCGCCTCGCCGGACAACTGCGACTGGTCGCGCGGCTTCAAGACGCCCACGAGCTCTCGCACGCGCAAGCCAGGGCCGGCGCCCTCGCGTCCTTGGTCGAGGCGCTGGAAGATCACGGCGGCGTCGCGCTCATCTGGGCTGCTGGTGATTCCAAGCCGGCCTCCACGCGGCGCGTCGTCATCACCCCGCTTCGCGAGCGTGTGCGCCAGTTCCTCGCGGAATCCGTGCCCCTGGCCATGCCGATCCCGATCTTCGTACTTGTGATCGCGTGCGTCAACGCGGCCAATCTTCTTTTGGCGCGCGCCACCGATCGAGAGCGGGAAATGGCCGTACGAATCGCGATCGGCGCAAGCCGCAGCCGCATCGTCCGTCAACTGCTCGTCGAGAGTCTGGTGCTCTCCGGCGCGGCGACGATCGCCGCGATTCCGGTGGTGTGGTCGGGCCTCCGAATGCTTGAGCAGCAGTTCTTGTTTCCCATGCAGCCCAACGCCGGCGTCGTGACCGCCACCTTCGCTACTGTCCTGATCTGCGCCATCGGCTTCGGCGTGGGACCGGCGCTTCGAGCGGCGTCGGGATCGCCGGCGAGGGGGCTCAGACAGTCACATGCGGGCGACGTCACGCCGCGGCAGTCATTTACACGCCGGGCGCTCGTCGTGGGACAGCTCGTAGTGTCGCTCGGCCTTCTCGGCATGGGTAGCCAGTTGATTGCGGCGACGCGGCTGCCGTCGAAAGACGCCGGCACACCGCCGAACCAGTTGCTTCTCGCGTCGTTCGATCTCAATCAAGTGAACATGCCGGCGGATCAAACTGAGCGCTTCTACACTGAGATACTTGCCCGCGTGTCCGCCCGGCCAGAGGTGGAAGCGGCCGGCGTGACATACCGAGGCGCCTCCGTGTTCGCGCGACACGCGCCATTCGGCGTAGACGACGGTCGAGAGTATCTTGGCGGCCACATCGCCGGCGACCTATTTGAGGCGCGGGGACTGAAAGTGATTGCGGGCCGGACGTTCACGAGCGCCGATCGTCAAGGCAGCCGTCCGCGCGTCGCCATCGTCAACGAGCCGTTTTCCACCCAAGTATTCAAGGGCCAGGCGCTCGGACAGATCCTGGAAGTCACGCCCGACGGCACGGACGCCGCCACGCCCGTTCAAATTGTCGGCGTCGTAGAGGGCATGGCCGTTGAGACAGGACATGCCGTTCCATCGGTCTACCTCCCGATCAGCCTCGGCCCAGAGCCCATTCGAACGCTCTTCGCGAAATCACGAACTACGGCCGCGGCGCTCATGCCCGTCGTCCGGCAGGTCGTGCGCGACGTGGATGCTCGCGTCGCGTTCACGAAGATCTCCTCGCTCGCGGACGACCACCAGTCAGATCCCAACATGCCCCTAGCGATGGCGCTGGCCGAGGCCGGCACTGTACTCGGCGTTATGGCGCTGGCGCTCGCGGCCTGGGGTCTCTACGCGTTGATGTCCCACTCGGTCGCGACGCGCTCGCGTGAATTCGCGGTCCGGATGGCGCTCGGCGCCGAGACGCGACAGATTCTACGCCTGGTCGGCTGGCAAGCGGGATGGCTTGCGGGCATCGGCGGATCGCTCGGCACATTCGTGGCTGTCGTGATCGGACTTGTCATCCAAGCCAACTTCCAAGGCACCGTCGCGGCGGGCATCGGCGCTCATCTGATGACGACGGCGCTGCTGGCGGCAGTGATGTTCGCGGCCTCGGTCGTGCCGGCCGCGCGGGCAGCGCGCGTGAGCCCGCTAGTCTTGCTGAAAGACGGGTAGAATTCCCTCCGCGCAACTGAGCGTCTCCAGAACCATCAACTTCCCCATGTTCGCGCTGCCGCTGCCACCTGACGTCGGTGGCGCGGGCCTCGGCGGTGCGGATACACCTTCGCGGAACACGCGGTGCACGGCGAGTGTCTTCATTGGAAGGGACCAGACAAGCTCATGAAGCTCGCCTCGGCCAAGTTAGGTGGGCCGACGCTCGCCCACAAGGCACCTCCGAGTCTTAAGCGCTACCCTACCGTTTGGAGCAACATACTAGATGGGCTGAGATGATCGGGCGGTGACAGGCCGGTCGTCAATTCTTCTTTATTAGATGAGGCTGGGGAGCCAGGGGCAGGATGTGCGCCTTCGGCGTCGGCTTCGTCGGCGGCTGGGCCTTCGGCTTCGGTTCACAATCCAGGGGGTTTAGGTCGATCCAGACTTCCATGGCGCTCCCTAGTTCGCGTCCTTCCGCAACGGCTTCAGCGAGTGGCTGGCCCGTTGCTCGGTCCGCGTCCGGCCGCACTTGTCGCACCGCATGGCCAACACCACGCGATCTGGCCCGTCCGTCACAACACCCCGGATCACACCGGCGCCACCAGCGCAGCACTCACATGGAGCAGTTGGCGTCTCAGTCATTCGGGCGCGGATGGTAGCAGGACGAACGTCGGGAGGCTATCGGGTGTTCCACTACGCCGGGAAGGATACGACAGGTCAGCCGGGTTCGTTGTAGTAAGGCCCCTTAAAAACTGGCTGGTTGTCGTCTGCGCCTGCAGCTTTACTTGCGGCCTGAAGGCTATCTACCAAGACTTTCAGCTCCCAGGCATACGGTTTGGACAGGCTCTTCTGAGTGCCATAGACAACATTGAAGCGCCCAAACAATTGCCGCTGCTGTTCTCCGAAGGCATCGTCGAAAGAGATCCATCCTGCAATGACAACGGTCAGTCCAATTCCCTGCGCCAACATGCTTGTGGCTTTACTATCAAGCGTTCCTGTGAGTGTTACTCGGTATCGTCCGGTTGGCCCAAGATACTGCCGAGGAATCTGAATACAGACCCTGCTCGGGTCGAGATCAATAAACGAGCGTACGTCGTTCAGGAACACGGGCAAGTTGCTGTTATTGGTCAGCACAAAACTGACCGTGAGCATGGACACCTCCGTCCCCATCAGAGCCTTTACGCTCCACTCGCTGTTATCAATCCATTGGCGATTGAGATTCTTGATGGCATCAGTGCTCGCCTTAGCAGCGTCAGCGGCGATCTTGGTCGCGTTCGTCTGTTGCGACAACAACGAAATCGTCCACAGAGCCAAAACGCACGCTACCGCCCCGACCAAGGCTTGAGCCCACTCCGACCAAGGGCCGACAGGGATGCCGACAAGCAGAGTCGTATCCGAAACCAGTGGCTCTTTGGCGCGGCTTGTTTTGTCGTCGGGATGGGATTGGGTCTCTATGACGCCAAGCGCGGCCGGTTGCGCTGGTTCGCTGGAATTGGGCTGTTGTTGGCGTTTATCGGTTTGGCCTGCTTGCTGGTCGGAACCAATGGTTAGCGAAAGTAAAAGCACCACCACGAGTGTAAACAGCGTGACGATGATGATAGCGACCCTCGGGTCGCCGTGGGCCTTTGAGAACGGGTCGCCATTCACGTCAAAGACTCTACCTGTACACGGGCGTGTACTGGTAGATTGCGCGGCATGTTCAGATCTAAACGCGCGCGATGGATTTGGGGAATCGTCGCCTTCCTACTGGTGGATGTCCCCCAAGGACTCAACGCCCTTTGGGATTTGTGGGGCAAGGCTGGTGGCCCAGTCGGATCGGCCGTCTCAGTTCCAGCTAACACATGGACGTTTCCTCAACTCCACACCCTTGGTGTCGCTATGAGCTTGGCTGCCGTGCTTCGAGTGATTGGCGTAGCTATCATTCTCGCCCTGTTAGTGAAAACAGAACCAGTTGAACGTTTTATTGCCGCCATCAGGCGCCGATTAGGCCGGAAGGATGTCATAGAGATTTCTGGCGGATTTTCGCTGCTCGTGACGAATCGCTCAGATAAGACCATCGGCGATGTTCGGATGTTCGTAAAGAGCATTGATAGTTGGGATTCAAAACATGAAGTATTTGTTTCAGCGAGGCACTTTGTCACATTGGCTGGGGATGAAATTGAACTTCCCCAAGATCCTCCAAGCAGGCCAGGTTACACATACCTCGGCGCTAACCGGCGCGACATCCGTCGGTTGGTTCTCCGGCCGGCGATCAGCTGCGTTGGGATCGGCGTGTGTTTCGGCAGTGCCGGCGCGCTCTTTGCCTCGCACCTGGTCGACAGTCGCCTCATCACGCGTGCACCCACGGATGCCGTTGTCTACGCCGGCGTCATCGTGGCGGTCGCAATTACGGCACTGGTCGCGACGTGGCGCCGGGCCCGGCGCGCAGTCAGTGTCAATCCGGCGATCACGCTTCGGACGGAGTAGCGAGCTGGGTGGAATCGATTCGGGGTGCTTGGCGTAAGAAGCACAGGTTCACAGTCCAGCTGTGGCGCAGACTCATCCTGGATTTGGCACAATAAAGTCGGAGCCCTTTCAGTGAATCTTCTCAGTCATGTCCAGATCAAGCGGGTTCAGGTCAATCCAGACCTCCATGCCGGAAAGGATTCGACAAGTCAGCCGGGTTCGTTGGCGTTGGGCTGGTTCTTTGGCCAGCGCTAGTCTGCGCTGTTCCACTTTTGACAGGCTGTAAGGCTAATGCCGCCGCCAGCGAAAGTCTCAAGACAATAGATTGTGGTGTGTTTCACGGAGTAGATGTCTTCGTACTCCATGAATCCAAGCAAGATGACGTTCAGCCTCCCGTCAGCAATCAATGGCAAGGCAGTTTCCTTTGGGAATTGAGCAGTTCTTACCTCAATAAACTTGAGCGCGTTCGGCCCGACCACGTCATTAGATATTGGGAGGCCAGCTTTAGCAACAGATTCACGGAGCACGTTCTTTGGAAATTCGACGGATCCCCCCAGTGCGTTTCCTATTGTAGCGAGGTAGAAATTCGCAACGTGAATACCCGGAGTGTGGCCGGTGTTCTGAAACTCGATTCTCACTACCGGATGCTCCCCAGTAGCCGGAACAGACAATAACCTTGCAGCGCTAACAGTAATCCACGCTCGTTCAGCGGCCCTCATTTGTTCGCGAGTAAGGCCAAGGCTGTCAGCGACACTGCGTTGCGATTTCTGGTTGGCGTCTCTAGCCTCCACAAGTTGACGTTCGGCAGCGTCGAGTTGAAGCCTGCCAACCCTGACAGCATCTTGGGCAGCCACAGATTGTTTCCCCATCTCAACAAGAGTCTCGTTCAAGACCCAGCTCTGATAGATCAAGACGCCAGCCGTCAAGATGGTCGCGCCCATCAGGATTCCGTTATATCGAACCTGGAGGCGGCGGCTGCGTTGCTTCTCGCGCTTGCGTGCGGCGTCCTCTCGTATCTTTCTTTCGGCCGGGGTATCGAGCAAGAATCCGCTCGGTGGGCTGTCGCTCATTGGGGCCTATCCTCCGCGCTTTTGTGTCTGGCTGCTTGCCTGATCAGTATTACTTTGCGATTCATTAGCCCGGTGCTCTTCATGCGCCTTCGGCCAGTCATCTCCTTCCCTGGAGAGTCGGAGCACGTCAAAACTGAGCGCCTCGCTCAATTCAAAGTCGAGAGCATGGGTGTAATACGTCGTGCCGTGTTCGTCTTTCCCGAGCGTGTAGCCAGGTCGTACCTTCCTAGCGAATCCGGTCCGTCGACGCTCTTGCCATTCGTCGATGTAGTCCACGTACCCGTAGAAGATCAGTCGCCTCAATTTCTTGTGCAACTCGTCCACGTCCTCCTGCGGCATCGTGAACTCCATCCTCAACCTGAACCAGCTTCCACCAACCTGATGGGTTCTCAGCAGTTTAGCCGGGTGGTATTTGATCTTCTCTGGCACCGGCCCATCGTAACCATCGGTCATGTAGTAGCCACAGGACGTAGCGGTGATCGTCGCCGGGGTTCTGCCTTGGTTTGTGATCTTCCATGCGAGCGTAGCGGCCTGTTGAGGCACGCCAGTAGCCCCCTCCGTAACGATCGCGGTTTCAATCATGAGTCCTTCTGGGAACGGAGAAACAGAAAGGTAGGCCCGCTCGATCCGCTGAGCGTTCCAATTGGCCTCGCTCAAGATCTGTGTTTGCCGCTCCAGAACCTGTTTCTGCTTCTTCAGTTCCGCGACAGAATCGCTGGCAGCCTTGGCGCCGTCAGTGGCAGCAGTGGCAGCCTCTCGCGTCAACTTCAAGCCTTCTTCCATGTGGCCAGCTTGGGCTTTTATGTAGGTCGTCTGGCCTTCAATAATCTTGTTCTGCAACGCGGCAATATCAGCTTGGCTTTGACCAATGGAAGCCTGTCGCTTCGAGATTCGGTATTGAAAGAACGCGATGACAGCCAAGGCCAATGTGGCCCAGAGCATCGGCTCGCTCAGTTTGTTGAGAAGCTGATCTGCTTCGCCCTGGGGTTGTGGGGCGGCTGGCTTGCTGTTGCCAGGGACGACCGTGGCCGTCGTTGTTGGCTGCGGTGGTGCCTGCGGGTTACTGGATGCCCCTGTCTGTTTGCCGGAGTCCTTGGACTCCGTTTTGGCTGGGCTTGGTTGTGGCTGTGCTAACTGCTGCCCGCGTACAAACCCCGTCGCCAGCACGAGCACGGCGACAAGGGCGCACGACAGGCGGATCATGGAGGACAGATGCCGAAGAAGTCGGAAGAGTTTACCGCCTTCGACGCGATGATGGGGCAAACTTCTCAAGGTGCCCAAGGCGGAAGCCTCACGCATCCGCTGGCGCGGCGCTCAGGACCTGCCAATACTTTCCACGGGTGCCTTGCGACTCGCACTTACGGCGAGCCGAGGCGACGTTTCTTGCCGCTATCGCGGGCTGGTCGCTTGCGCAGACTTCGCTTTACTTCGCGCAACGCGAGAGCGAATGTGTGAGCGTCCGCCAACTAGACCGTTCATAACGATGATCTGTTGTCGTGGGCAACGGAGGAACCCGTGTAGCACTCGCACGAGGAGCGTTTGAGCAGGGCCCGGTTGACGATGACGATTCGGCCGTAGCGGGAGCGGATGGCGTTGGCGTCCTGGAGTTCGACCATGGCCCGCGAGACGACCTGGCGGACCACTCCGAGGGATAGAGCCAGGGTTTCCTGCGTCACGTCGACGGTGTTCGACCCGAGACGGTCGGAAGCGGTGAGGAGCCAGCGACAGACGCGCTGCAACGCGTCGTGAAAGGCGACGCACGTGACCGTCTTCGCGATGTCAGCGAGCAATTCTGTTGCGTACGCGTGCAAAGCGTCGCGGAACTCGGTCCCAGGAGCGAGTTCCGCGACGGCCGCGTCCGCGCGCAGACGCAGCGCCGTTCCGGCGATCTGCACCGAGGCCCGGTAAGGCGCGATCCGGTGGCTGAGAACGATCGGCAGCCCGACCACTCCTTCGTTTGTCACCGTGGCCAATTCGATCAGGCCCCCACTAGCAGTCACTCCGAGAAGCGAGACCAAACCGCTGGTGAGGAAGTAGAGATGTCGTACAGGCTCGCCTGCGTCGCAGAGGCTTTGGCCGCGGCGGAGCTGGACGGCTTCTGTGCGCGAGACGAGGTGCTCGCGCACAGAAGCCGGGAGATTCGCGAGTAACAGATTGTCGTGCGCCATGTCGTGCGCCGCACGACATGGCGCAGCGGCGGCAGGATGCCTCTTCATGGCGCCTACCTTGGGACCAGATACGTGCCGGCGATCCGATCTTGGAGTCCACGTTCTGGCGCGGCGGCGGCCCAGCAGAGGAAGACGAGCTTCAGTGCGAAGAGGGCGTAGACCACGGCGGACCAGCCGTGCATGATGGCGACGAGCTGAGCTGGGACCCAGCTCCAGACGATGAGGGCACGCGCGGCGGCGCGGAGGCGGGAAGCCTCCGCGCCGTCGCGCGTGACGACGGCGATACGAAACGCGCGGAGCCAGAAGCCACCACGAAAAGCGACGGCGGCGGCGATGCCGAGCAGCGCGCAGGCGAGCTCGCCGACATCGCGGTAAGACAGCGCCCAGTGCTTCGCGACTTCATAGATTGCTGGGGAGACGATCGGGTTCGCAAGGAGTCGGCCCAAGACGAGGGCTCCGACCAGCGTGACGAAGGCGTCGACGACGAGAGTGATCTCGCGCGAGCGCTCGGTGACGCGGTCGGGGTGGGTTTGGAGTTTGGTGACGGCCGCGACGACCTCGGCAAGCGTAGCGAACTCGGTGACACCCAGAGAGGAGAGAAACGCCGACGCTGAGAGCGGGAGCGGAGGCGTTGGCCAGGTGCCGATCGATTGATTGGCGACGGCATACAGGAAGCGCTGGGCTGAGAGATTGCTCAGGGGCTCGGGCGCCTTTGTGCTGACCCGCGCGGCGGGCGCGTGAAAGTCGAGGAGTTTCGCGCGCCCGCTGCGAGTGATCCAGACGCGACCGAGGTCGAGCGGGTCGCGAAGACCGAGGTCGAGTCTAGCTTGCAGCTCCGACGCGAGATCCGGCAGCCAGTGGCGCGCGATCTTCCAGGGTTGCAGCTCCGACAGCGAGGTGAGCGGGGCTCCATCCGGCGCTTCGTAAGCGTCCCAGCCGCCGAAGGCGAAGCGCTGTCCGCTGAGCCAGTGCAGGGCGCCTGGTCGAGTGGCATTACGCAAAGACGAGGGCGCGGGTGGAGTGCCGTACGGGACGACATGGACCCAGACCTGACGATTGAGGCGAGGGTCTTGGGCCAAGAAGAGCTCACCGGATTCGGTCGGGCCAAGCGGCGAGATGACGACGTAGGGGCCGAGCTGGACGAGGGCGAGCTGAGCGGGGGTGAACTGCCCGGTGGCGAGCTGAGGTTGCGGCTGGTTGCCGCTCGCGTAATGCGATGCTAGCGCGGCCGCCGTGGACCGGACTTCGGCCGGGCCGCGGCGGAGGCGTCGCGCACTCGCGAACAGATCATGCACGCTCGTGAAGCGACTCCTCGGACGCCTCGGTCCCAGAACCAGAGCGAGTGTTGATGTGATGGCCACGATGGCGAATGCGGCTCCTACTGTCTTGACGAGGCCGGTACTGATCAGAATCGCGAGCAACACTCCGAGGACCGGGACCAAGAGAACCAGATTGAAAACACCTGCGGCCAGGCGGAGGCCTACGCTGGGCGGGGTTGTGACGACGGTGCGGAAGGGTTGGAGCTCCTGCGCCAGCGGCGCGTACGAGCGGAAACGCGCGTCGGGATTCTTGGCGAGGCAGCGGGAGATGAGATTGTCGAGGGTCCTGGGGATCGTCGGCTGGATGTCTCGAGGCGACCGGCCGGCTGAGGGAGGCTGGCCGGTGAGGAGATAGAAGAGCGTGGCTCCGACTGCGTAGATGTCGGCGCGGACGTCGAGCGAGTCGCCTCGAAGCTGCTCGGGAGAGGCGAAGTCGGGTGTGCCTTGAAAGGCTCCAACTCCTGGAAGTGACGAGACGGGACGAGAGAGGGTGGAGATCGATAGGCCGAAGTCGCCCACCTTGACGGTGCCGTCGTGGGCGATGAAACAGTTCGAAGGCTTGATGTCGCGATGGAGGACGCCGGCGGCGTGCGCGGCGTCGAGGCCGGCGATGACCTGCAGGATCGCATCGACGGCTTGCGCAACTGAGAGTGGGCCTTTGGCGTTGACGCGGTCCTTGAGGGTGCCACCGGGAAGCAGCTCCATCGCGATGACGGGGATGCCGTCGATTTCCTCGCTTCCAAAGATGTAGACGCTGTTCGGATGATTGATGGACGCGGCGAGCCGGCCTTCCTGGAGAAACCGGGTCCGGTCGTCGGCGCGGCGGAGGCGCTGGTTGAGGACTTTGAGCGCGATGCGGCGGCCCTGGTCCGAGTGCTCGGCCTCGTACACCTCCCCCATTCCGCCGCGGCCGAGGAGACGGCCGATGCGGTAGGGGCCGAAGGTGTCACCGGGCTGGAAGCGCGGCTCCTGCAGAGTCGGGTCGGAGGCGTCGGGCGGTCCCGCGATTTCTGTTGGGGCGTCGGGCGGGCGTGAGACGGGCGCGGCAAGAACCACGAGTAC
>Ga0163162_10005874_pt1 | contig 11873 bp, 10 predicted proteins | sample S55metaG_FD_115310 | JGI IMG/M metagenome (GOLD analysis project Ga0163162, IMG submission 115310) | Switchgrass rhizosphere microbial communities from Kellogg Biological Station, Michigan, USA - S5-5 metaG | ecosystem: Host-associated > Plants > Roots > Rhizosphere > Soil | place: USA...
ATCGTCTTTTCGTACATCTCACGGCCCGCGCGCCCCCTGAGATGCATCTTCCCGACTTGTCCATGAGAGATTCGCCCGAAGATCAGCAATGGCTGGTGGAAGAACAGATCGGGTGCACGAGATGGATACACGTCAACTACTTCCACGCCGCTGAAAGTCAGCTTTACATCGGTCAGCACGGGACTCTCGATGCTCGAAAACAGCTTCGACATCTGTTCCTGAATCTCATTGTTATCTGAAATATGAGTGAAGGTTCCGCGCCCGAATTGCGCCATCTTCGTGGCGAGGAAAAGATTAGGTGCACTGCCGATAGCAATCGTATACAAGCGCGCATCGCCAAGATTAGAACCGAGCGCAGAGAAAATCTGCTCTTCATTGCCGAGATCACCATCAGTCAGAAGAATGATGTGGCGCAGATAGCCGGGCGCCTGAGGCTTTTTCATCAAGTGCTCAAGTGCCGGCAACATCTCGGTTCCACCTCCCGCTTCAAGATGCTTTACGTAGCGGCGCGCCGAATCCAAATTTTCCGCTGTCGCCTTCAAAGGTTCCGGGGAGAATTCCTGGTAGCCGCTACTGAAGGCGAGTATTCCAAAACGATCGTTGGGACGTAGCCGGTCTAACGCTTCGAGCAATGCTCCCCGGGCTTGTTGAATGGAAGTGCCTTCCATCGAACCGGAGATATCAATCATGTAAAGCATTTCGACAGGCGTGCGTTCAGCCGGTTGTACGGTCGGAGGAAATGCCGCGACAAGAAAATAGGTTTCGCCCGAGTCACTCGCAGGAGACAAGAACAACGCTGCCTTCGGCTCCTCAGTTTTCGCCTGCTGCACTTCGAGGATGAAGTCTTTGTTTGGCAAGGTTGCGCCACTGGCGAGTTCCACGTGCTGGCGTCCATCCGGCAGGCGGTTCACATGAATCGCGTGGGAAATCGAGCTAACGGATCCGGTTGCGAAGCCAGCATCCAAATCCACACTCAGCGAGATGTCATGTGCAGAGCGGCTTTCGGGATGGCGTACGGTGGGTGTAATCCGCGAAGCATCGGGCACACCGTTGGTGTTCATGGCCCATCCTGTTCCCTTGTGACCCAGTTCTGCGCTTCCCGGAATGTAGCGAGGTCCAACCACCATGGGAAAGTCCAAACGCATCTTTCCATCTTCCCAGCGCAACGGTTCGACGTAGCGCAGGCGCACGTCGATTTCATCGCCCGGCATAATGTTGGCCACCGATGTCGTAAAAATGTTGGGCCGTTCTTCTTCGACTAGTGCCGCGTGTTTACCCTCCGATTTGGCGGCTTCATAAACACGCTTGGCTTCTTCGCGCTCCCGGATCACGCTGTGGATCACGCGGTTCCCGATGCGAATCTCCATGTCGTACACGGCACTGTCATGGGGAAGCGGGAAAACGTAGATGGCTTCAATCGCCCCGGTGCTGGAGTTCGAGTACTGCTGCGTTACCGTGGCCGAGGCCATAAGGCCACGCACGTCGATGGCGACATCTGTGTGAACAAGCGGCACCAGTTCATAGCGGCCGGCAATCGGCGATTTGTAGAGCAGACACCCTTCACCGACTTCGGACGGTTGAATGTCTTCCTGCCCGACGCAAAGTCCGACCAAAACCATAGCGACTGCCAGGCATCCCATGACCAGGCGTGGACACAGTGCATTTCTCAGCCAGCTCGCGACAAAACGTGACATTGCTCCTCCAGGACTCCTGTCTGGAGAAATGCACGGCGTGCACCACCCTTAGCGAACATGGAAGTATCGGTGGATCAGTAATTTACCGCCCTTCCGATAGGCATGGGTGTGTGGCCATGCCCACGGCTGTGGGAATGGGCCCACACTCTCGAGAAGACTGAGGTAAGCTGATAGGTATGGTTTTCGTCCTCGACAACTACGACTCGTTCACCTACAACCTCGTGCAGTATCTGGGCGAAATGGGGGCAGAGGTCGAGGTCCGTCGTAATGACCAGGTAACCGTGGAACAAGTCGAGGCCATGCGGCCTGAGCGGATTGTGGTTTCGCTGGACCGTGCACACCGCGCGAAGCAGGCATCAGCATCGATCTGATCCGCCATTTCACCGGAAAGGTTCCCGTGCTGGGAGTTTGTCTGGGACACCAGGCGATCGGCGAAGCCTTTGGTGGGACGGTGATTCGTGCACCGCATCTCATGCACGGCAAGACCAGCGAAGTGCAGCATGACGGCAAAACTATTTTTAAGGGGCTGTCTTCGCCGATGACCTCCACCCGCTATCACTCTTTGATCGTGCGCGAGAGAGATCTACCCGCCGAATTGGAAGTCAGTGCGTGGACCACAGAAAAAGACGGCTCGCGAACCATCATGGGCGTGAGGCATAGAAAGGTTCCAGTAGAAGGCGTACAGTTCCACCCGGAGAGTGTGCTGACCGGTGAAGGAAAAATGTTGGTAAGGAATTTCGTAGCACTCTAGCCATAAAACCAATCTCCACCTGCTCGGAACCTATTCGGTCGTTGTGGTGTCTCCTCTAAAGTACATTCCTGCAGCAGAGCCCTTTCCATGCTTAGTCTGACATCAGAACAAGCGTCAGTTGTATCAGTGGGACCTTCACGGCAGCTAGGTTCGGTGATTGCCGGACTCGGCGCTGGCTCATTGGCAGCAGTGACGTTACTGACAATCGCTCCTTCCTCCCAGATTCTGCCAATGGACTCGCTGGTTCGAGCACTGTTCTACTCGTCAACCGTGTTCCTAGCGGCGGGGGCGACTACTCTGCTGACTCTGCGCAGTAAAATGTTTTCGCAAAACTTTTCCATCGCATTGCGTACAGCGGCAACTGCCATTTGGCTGGCCCCTTTGGCAACAGTTTCCCAGCGCAAATCTTGGTTCGCCATCATGCCGTGGGTTGTCTTTTGTGTGGAAGTGGCACGCCTGATTGGTTACTTGCGAAGCCGATCTGACATCGATGACAAAAATTACCAATCTGCCGAAGTGATGTTCTGGTTCCCCAGTCAAAACTGGCGCCCTACCCTGCTTTCCCTGGAAGGAGCATTTCTGTTTCAGCTCGCGGTCATCGCCGCCATCGGATGGCACGCTATCGCCGCTGTTTTTCTGGGAATTTTGAGTACGGCAACGTTGATCTGGCGAGGAGTTTGGATGCTCGAAGCCTCACCGCCAACGAACTTTCGTTGGTCTGCCAGGAAGATCTTCAACCTTATATCGGTCACCACAATCCTGATCTTGTTAAGCTGGCTGCCATATGTGGTACCGCGCGGGGATTTTCGTTCCTTAGCGATGCTATGGAAGTTGTTCACAGCATCACCATCACATTCCCTAAGCACCAGCACAATTCAACGCGATGCTAGTAAAGAACAAGAGGGTGGCGGCTCACGGTTAATGCCAGGTGATGTATTTCCCGGAGTAATTCTCTATCCGCGGCTTAAACCTCGTGTAACTCTTATTGCCCCTCCACCACAGGCTCTAGCCGGTCCCGGAACCTCACATGCTGAACCATTGAGCATTCCATTCAATGGCGTCTATTGGTTGTGGAGATTTCCGGAGGATGGATTACCCGCTAGCGCAGTGCGGAAATACGGCAACCCGGATGCAATGGGATTTCGCTCAACGGATGGGTCTTCTTTGTGGATGGAGGCCCATCAAAACCTGGGGACGGCTATCACCCTCAAGTGTTGTAGCGCGATTCAGGTAGTCATCGATAACGCGGATCTACAACCCGGGGCCGTAGCGATGGAGCTGTTACTTCGTAATAACGCCGTGGCCGGCAAGCCTTACGCATCACTTGGTGCGTGCAATGTTTCGGCGCGTGCCGATGTGAAAGCAGCCGCCCCCCTTTCGCAGACGCTTACCTACCATATTCCCGATCAGGTGAAACTGGAAAAGTTCGATGAAGTGAAAGTAGTATTCCGCCTGGAATGGAAACGTCGCGATCAGAGCGCCAAGATCGCAATCAACCGCTTTGTCTTGGTGCCAGCCAGCTGAGACATTAACCCATTCGAGCTTTTTCAACCGCCCTTAACACCGCTCCCGCCTTATTCATGCATTCTTCGAATTCCTTGGTCGGATCAGAATCCGCTACAATCCCCGCGCCTACCTGTAGATAAGCTTTTTTCCCTTTCATCATCATGGTGCGGATGGCGATGCAGGAGTCGAGATTGCCAGCGAAGTCAGCATAGAGGACCGAGCCTCCGTAAACGGCACGGCGTGTCGGTTCGAGTTCCTCGATGATCTGCATAGCGCGTACCTTGGGTGCACCGCTTAGCGTGCCCGCGGGAAAGCAGGCGGCGAAGGCGTCGATGGCGTCCATATCTTTCCGCAGTTTGCCTTCGAGTGCGGAGACAATATGCATGACGTGCGAGTAACGTTCCACATACATCAGGTCGCGCACCTTGACCGAGCCGTATTCGCTCACCCGTCCCAGATCGTTGCGTCCAAGGTCGACCAGCATGACGTGCTCGGCACGTTCTTTTTCATCGGACAGCATTTTTTGTTCGAGATGCTGATCTTCGGCCTCGTCGCGGCCGCGGGGATGGGTTCCGGCAATGGGGCGATACTCCAGCTTGCGGGCCGTGGCCCGAACCAACATTTCCGGCGATGACCCCAATACATGCATGTCTCCCATACGCAGGAAATACAAATAAGGAGACGGATTCACCGTACGCAGTGCCCGGTAGATATCGAACGGTGCAACTTCCGGTGTGAAGTCGAGCCGCTGCGACAGCACAACCTGAAAGATATCTCCGGCAGCGATGTATTGTTTTGCCCGCTCCACCGACTTCATGTAACGCTCGGGTGAACTGCCAGCGTTTATCTTCAGCTTGCCCTTTGCCCGCGACTTGGACTTGCGCCATACTGCGGGGCTCAATCCCCCTGCCAGCTTCTTTTCGAGGCCGGCAATGTCGGCAACCGCGCGGTCATAAGCCTTGCGTGGGCTCTCGCGAGTTACGTCCGCATTGGCAATGATGTGGATCTGATGGCGCAGGTGGTCAAACGCCAGCAGTCGATCAAAAAACATCAGCACACAATCGGGTACCGAGACGTCCTCTTTGGCATGCTCGCCGATATGTTCTAGGCGGCGCACTGCATCGTAAGCAAAGTAGCCTACGGCTCCAGCGGTGAAGGGAGGGATCCCGGGCACAACCGCAGGGCGGTGTTTACGAAACTGTTCTTTGACGACATCAAACACATTGCCCTTGACCACCTGCCGTTTTTTTCCCTGCAGCACGGTGACTTCCTCGCCCTTCGCGCGCACCTGCATATAAGGCTTCGCACCAAGGAAGGTGTAACGGCCGATCTGCTCTCCGCGTTCTACCGATTCGAGGAGAAAGGCCTCAGGCTCTTTCGCGGCGACCGCAAGAAATGCGGAAACAGGCGTGAGCAAATCTGCGGATACCGATTTCACCACCGGCACCAGCGTGGCTTCGCCCGCGAGGCGGGAGAATTCCTTGTAATCAGGAACGATCATGACATTCGCCGCGAATTCCGTGTCAGCAGTGGATCAGCGGGACAATCATTATAGGGGATAGCGACATCGGCAACGACTCCGGGCCGTCGTTCAGCGAAGTACGAAAGGATGCCACCGGCCGAAGGCACGCCTGAAACAACACACACGACAGACGTGATTCATAGGTCCCCAGGGGATGCCAGTTCCCATCGATTTTTACCCCGGCGTTGTAAGGCCGGGCTGGTTTCCGAGGCACCTCGCGGGACATCTCATTGCACTTTCATCGGATGCAAATGATTGGGTTGGCTCGGATGTAGAATAACCCTTAATTTCCACCGGTTCTGACCTTTGCCGTATGCCTAAGACTCTGACTCACCGGCCACCCGGCCCCAAACCACATTTTCCCATTGGGAATTTCCCGCTGGCCCACGCCAATCCATTGGCGACGTTTGAACAGTGGACGCACGAGTTCGGAGATATCTTTTACTACCGAGCCGGATGGCTGCCGGTTTATTTCCTGAATCACCCCGATTTTGTCGAAGAAGTTTTGGTGAACCAATATCAGAACTTTGGCAAAGACCGTGTGGTTCGCAACACCCGTTGGATTTTCGGTGACGGCCTGCTGACCAATGAAGGCCAGCCCTGGCTGCGGCAGCGACGCATCATTCAACCCGCCTTCCACCGTCAGCATATTTCGGGCTACGCCGACACCATGACCGCGTACGGCACGGAGTTCATGCAAGCATGGAACGACGGCGACACGCGCGATATCCACCAGGACATGATGCGGCTGACGCTGAAGGTCGTCGCCAAATTGCTTTTCGATCTGGAAGTGGATGAAGAGTCGGAGAAGATCGCGCACTCCCTGAATACTCTGATCGGTCAAGGCGCGGGTGGACGTATGATCTTTCCACCCTTCCTGCGTTATTTACCGGTGCCCGCCATGAAACAAGTGCGGCGAGCTGCAAGACAACTCGACACAATTGCGTACCGAATTATCGGGGAACGCCGGGCCAACGGCCACATGAATGGCGATTTGCTGTCGCTTCTGATGCAGGCGCGCGACGAAGACGGCAGTGGTATGACCGATCAGCAGCTGCGTGACGAAGCCGTCACATTTCTCCTAGCCGGCCATGAGACGACGGCACTCTCACTGTCGTGGGCGCTCTATCTGGTGAGCATGCACGCCGAGGCCGAACAAAAACTTCATGAAGAATTGCGGCAAGTACTCGGCGGCCGTGTTCCCAACTTTTCCGACATGCCCCGACTGCGCTACTCTGAGCGAATTATCAAGGAGGCGATCCGCCTCTACCCTCCGGGGTGGGCAGTCGCCCGTACAGCCCTGAGAAACTGCGAAGTCGGCGGATACCAGTTGCGCCGTGGAGACAACGTCGTCATCAGCCAGTGGTGCATGCATCGCGATGCGCGCTTCTTCGTTGATCCTCTGAAGTTCGACCCCGACCGATGGTCACCGGAACGGGCCCAATCCGTCCCCAAATATGCTTATTTTCCATTTGGCGCAGGACCTCGAGGCTGCGTCGGACAGTCCTTCGCCACGATGGAAGCAATCCTCCTATTAGCAACCATCTCGCAACAATTTCGATTCTCGGTTGTCCCCGATCACCCTGTTGTTCCCATGCCCAGCGTTACTCTCCGCCCCAAACACGGAATTCGTATGGTGCTGCATCGCAGGTAACGCAAGCCTTCTAAACCAAAGTTACCTAGGGGTAACCAGCGATTGAATTGACGAACGCGCGCAGGCGCGGCAAGATTCAAACAACCGCACCGAGTGTGGCGGCCGTGCTATGCGCGTCAAATTTTGGGGCGTCCGCGGATCCACTCCAACTCCTCAGCCGGAAAACATGCGCTATGGAGGCAATACCTCCTGCGTGGAAGTGCGCGTCGGCGAGCAGATTTACATCTTTGACTGCGGTACCGGATTCCGTAACTTGGGGCATCACCTACGGGAAGAGTTCGTAGACCGTTCCATCGTCGCACATATTTTTGTCTCTCACTTTCATTGGGACCACATTCAGGGCTTTCCTTTTTTCCGCCCTTTGTACGAAAAACCAGAAGGCCGTTTTTTCCTGCACAGCTCCAGCCGCAATCGCAAGCTTCAACAGGTGATGGAAGAGCAGATGTCGCCCCCATACTTCCCGGTTGATCTGCGGGAGATGAAAGCACACCGCGAGTTTTACGAAATCGAAGAGGGGCAAATGCAGTTGGGCGATGTCACGGTGAAGACTGCATGGTTGAATCATCCCCAGGGCTGTATGGGGTTTCGTCTGGAAACCAAAGACGGTGTCTTCGTTTACGCAACCGACAATGAACCCGGAGACAAAGAGTTCGACAAAAACGTTCGCAAACTGGCCGCGGGAGCTGACGTGCTGGTCTACGACGCGCAGTACTTGCCTGAAGAGTACCAAGCGCGGCGCCGCGGATGGGGGCATAGCCATTGGCGCGAGGCCGTCAATGTTGTGATGGAGAGCGACGCAAAGGATTTGATTCTGTTTCACCACGACCCCGACCACAGCGATGTCTGCATCGACCAAGTCGTAAAAGAAGCGCGCAACTACTATCCCAAAGTGCGCGCCGCCTCCGAGGGCATGGAGATCACGCTGTAAAACCGCTGGTCGTTCCGCATAACTCTCAATCGTGATAGTTCGTCTTTTTCGCCCACTCGCTCTCTGCGTACCGTTTGTGAAGCAACTGAAACGCTTTCTGTGACCAGTGAGTGGTTTCTGGAGTCGTGCATCCGTAGCGGGTTGCTCGTACGCAGAGCTCTCTCTTGATGTTGTGCGGCGTTCAAAATGTGTGGAAACGAGCTTGCCCCATCAAGCTAAAAATCTTCACACCCATGGCAAGCCTCCCTCCACACCGGGAGCGAACAATTAAAATCCTCAAAACATTGATATACCAGCAACGTTACCCCCCTCGCCTTGATTGCCCTCTGCTCCCCTGCCTATACTAGTTAGGTTTTGCCCGCCCACTCCGGGGAGTCTCCCGGTGCCGGCCCGCACACTGAGCCTCGAACGGCAATCATACGGAGATCATCATGAAGACTGTTTCCCTAGAGCAGGAAAGTAATCCATGGGAGGCACAAGCCGCACGCTTCGATCTGGCCGCACAAAGACTTAACTTAGATGAAGGCATCTGGAAGGTACTGCGCTATCCCAACCGGGAGATCATCCTGCACATTCCCGTCGCCTTAGATAACGGGAAGCTGGAGGTTTTCACTGGCTACCGAGTACAACACTCGATCGCCCGTGGTCCGGCCAAGGGCGGTATCCGTTACTCTCCTGACGTTTCGCTCGATGAAGTCCGTGCGCTGGCCAGCTGGATGACCTGGAAGTGCGCCGTGGTCAACATTCCTTTCGGTGGTGCCAAGGGCGGTATCATTTGTGATCCGCACAAGATGTCGCAGGGCGAGCTTGAACGAATGACCCGCCGCTACACTGCGGAGTTGGTCGAGTTCATCGGTCCAGAAAAAGACGTTCCCGCGCCAGACGTAAACACTAACGAACAAACCATGGCGTGGATCATGGACACTTTTTCTATGCATATGCGGCAGACCGTGACAGCGGTTGTGACTGGGAAGCCAATTAACATCGGCGGATCGCGCGGGCGCCGCGAGGCTACGGGGCGCGGCATCATGATCGTTTGCGATGAGGCGGTAAAAAAGCTAGGACTTACTCCGGAGCAAACGCGCGTCATCGTGCAGGGATTTGGCAACGTCGGATCAAACGCCGCATTGCTCATGGCGGAAGCTGGTTATCGCATCATCGGCATTGCCGAAGTGGAAGGGGGGCTTCTCAATAAGAATGGAATTGATGTGGAAGCGTTGTCGCAGTATCGCCAACGTAACCGCACGCTAAAGGACTTCCCGGGTGCCGAAGCGGCAGATCCAGCAGAACTTCTCACCACAGAATGCGAAATCCTAATTCCAGCGGCGACCGAAAACGTCATCACCAGCCGCAACGCCGCCAACATTAAATGCAAAATTCTGGCTGAGGGAGCGAACGGCCCCACCACTTCTGTCGCTGACGATATTCTCGCCGACAAGAAAGTCTTCGTAATTCCTGACATTCTCTGCAATGCAGGAGGCGTAACTACCTCCTACTTTGAATGGGTGCAAGACCGCCAGGGCTATTTCTGGAAAGAGTCTGCAGTCAATGACCGACTGGCGGAAATCATGAAGGAATCATTCCAGGACGTTGTTCGCTATGCGGAAACCCACAACGTCAACAACCGCATCGCCGCATATATGCTGGCCATTGATCGCGTGGCTTACACAATTAGGCAGCGCGGAATTTATGCTTAGAAAGGAAACCTCATGAAACTACGTTGGACCATGCCATTAGCAGCACTGATGATTCTTGCCTGTTCCACTCTCTGACGGCACAGACACAATCTGCCCAATCAGCAAGCGCCGCTACCGCTGCAGCTAGCGCGCACTCCGATTTGTTGGACATCAACACGGCGAGCAAAGACCAGCTTCAGGTGCTGCCGGGAATCGGGGATGCCTATTCACAGAAAATCATTGCTGGCCGACCGTATCGCGACAAGAATGAATTGGTTACCAAGAAGATCATCCATCAGGCCACGTACGACAAGATTAAGGGGATGATCATTGCCAAGCAGGCAAAATAGGTCTCGTTGAAGATCGGAGATATTACTCAGCAATCGCAGGCTGGATTTCTGAATTGACCACTGCCTCAAGGTGCCGCATTGTTTCTTCGACAGTGAGCGAATACATCTCGCGGCCCACGCCTTCGCCGGTTTCGAGCGCGGTCTTTAGATAGTGACCGGCAATTTCAATTGCGAGTGCGTCGGTGATGATTTTGCCGGTACGCTTTTTGTACTCAACCCACGCAGGATGAGGCAGGGCTACCCATACGGTGTGGCCGTCCGCGAGAAACTTGATATCCACGGCATCCGCGTGGCGGGTAGCAACGGCGACGATCAGCGCTTTGTAAATGCAGTGGACCTCTTTCTTGGTCCAGCGGTCGGTGGCATGGAAATCGCGATACATGGCTGTGAAAACTATAGCGGAGTAACAGGATGATCGGCAAACCGCGGGCATTGGTTAAAAGTCTCGAATGCATCTGACTTGTTATTCCGACGAGCGGGAACGACGAATTGAGCGCTTAAGCCCCACGTTTTATTCCCACTACGGCCATCATCCTCCCGGTATTCCCATTCTCTTTCCGGTGAGAAAACAGCAAATCTGTCCGGCAAGACGTACATAACTGTGAAGTATCGATATTTTTCGGCGAAACTCCGGTATCCATCAGCTGCCGCCGGTTGGCTTCCACCAAATCGAGAAAAATGTTTTTAGGCAGTTCACTATGCCCCGGCGCCCTGGCTGTAAGAAATAACAATGGATATTTTTCCCGAATGGGGTCAGACTCCTTGACCTCATGGAACAGTTTGTCGGCATAGTCGAACTGCGATTCAAACTGGGCGCGCACTTCCTCGCCCACCGAGTAGCAGCAGTTGTGGACGCCGGGGCCGATGGCAGCCTTGATATCGCGCGCCCTGGTGCCAAAGCAGCGGCGCATTTCACCCACTCCTTTTTCGACGATGCGTTTGACTGTACCGCGCCAGCCGGCATGAAAAACTCCCGCCGCATGTTTTTTTGTATCCACCAGGATCACCGGGATGCAATCCGCGGTCAGCACAGCCAGCAGCAACTGCGGGACTGCGGTGATCAGCCCATCGCCAACCAGGGTTTGCTCCGGCACTGCTTCAACACAGTGAATCAGATCGGAGTGGACCTGCCGCATCGTCACCAGCGGCCACAGCTTCTTTCCTCTGCGGGCCCCAAGTGTTTCCAGAAAAATCATGCGGTTCCGTTGAACAGCAGCCCGCGAATCCTGTTTGGTAAAACCCAGGTTGAGAGAATTACGACCATAGGCCCGGGAGGTTCCTCCCAGCCGCGTACTGAATCCGTGGACGAGCCAGGAAATAGAGGTTAGAGTTTCGGAACGAGCAACGGATGATTTGGTTTCTGAGCGGGTCTTTGCAGGCACTTATTGATATTAACAATGAGCCCGGGTACGCTCTTATGAGCACTGCCCCTATGACCGAATGCGTGCTCCTTTTGTAACTTGGCAGAGCATAGAGACCTCTCGTAAAGTGAAGAAACCTAAGCCCTTAAATAGACGCCTGCGGCCCTTTGCGTGCATCTATTGAAGTGAGAGGGCTTAAAACCTCGTTTTTGCGTGAAATTTTGGGATGTGTCGGGAATGACTTACACACGGTGGGTTTTCAATTCGACTTTAGCGGTTCTGGGCCTTATTTTCCCAGCATTTGGCCAACTGCCAGCCTATAACCCTCCGCCTGTCAACAGTTTCACCACTGCCACACCGGCACCGGATGGAACCGATGATACTGTTCTGACCATTCGCAAACGCGTGGACGAGGTGAACGTACTGTTCAT
>Ga0163162_10005876_pt1 | contig 11872 bp, 9 predicted proteins | sample S55metaG_FD_115310 | JGI IMG/M metagenome (GOLD analysis project Ga0163162, IMG submission 115310) | Switchgrass rhizosphere microbial communities from Kellogg Biological Station, Michigan, USA - S5-5 metaG | ecosystem: Host-associated > Plants > Roots > Rhizosphere > Soil | place: USA: Michigan...
CGGGTGCTGTTATTGTATTCCTTCTACTTGTAGCGGGTACTATGGACCTTCATAAAATATTTATCTGGATGGATGCTAAGGTTGTTGCCGAAGATCATCTTATCAAAGCTAAATCAGGTTATCTTAATAAAGCATTCTTCCTTATAAGGGCTGCAATCTTTATGGGTGGCTGGATACTTTATCGTCAGTATGCAAGAAAAAATTCTCTTGCTCAGGATGATGCTACAGATAACAGTTTCTACAAGAAAAACTTTAAAGCTTCTGCAGCATTCCTTGTGTTCTTTATAGTATCTGAATCTATCATGTCTTGGGACTGGATTATGTCTGTTTACCCACACTGGTACAGCACACTATTCGGATGGTATGTATTTGCAAGTTTCTTTGTAAGCGGTATTACCGTAATTGCTCTTGTAACGCTTTACCTTAAATCTCTTGGACATCTTGAATATGTAAATACAAGCCACATACACGATTTAGCTAAATTCATGTTTGGTATAAGTGTATTCTGGACTTACCTTTGGTTCTCTCAGTTTATGCTTATATGGTATGCTGATATACCTGAAGAGATTGTTTATTTTAAAATGCGTATAGAAAATTATAACCTTCCTTTCTTTGGTATGGTTGCAATGAACTTCGTATTCCCTGTACTTATACTTTTAAATACTGATTTCAAACGTCTTTCATGGATCGTTGTTATGGCAGGTACGGTTATCCTTTGTGGTCACTATATCGACTTCTTTAACATGATCATGCCGGCTACAGTAGGAGACCAGTGGTTTATTGGTGCAGGTGAAATAGGTGCGATATTATTCTTCCTTGGATTATTTATATTTGTTGTGTTCACAGCCCTTACTAAAGCGCCGTTGTTAGCTAAACGTAATCCATTAGTTGAAGAAAGTAAGCATTTTCATTATTAATATTTAAAGAAATAAACAAATGACTAGTTTATTGATAATAGTAGTTTTAGTTTTATTAGGCATTGCAATATGGCAATTAACTAAAATATTTGACCTGACACAGGTTGGGGCAAGTACTGCTGAGGATGCTCAGAGTGAAGTTGCTAACGACAGAGATAATAATGTTAATGGTTACCTGATGTTTGGTTTTTTAGGTTTCATCTACATTTTTACAATTTATTCTTTATGGAAATGGGGTGGCCTTGTTTTAGGTACTCCGGCTTCAGAACATGGTCCTCAGTATGATAACCTTATGGCTATCTCTATGTGGCTTATTTTTATTGTACAGACTATTACACAGTTCCTTTTACATTATTTCAGTTTTAAATACAGAGGTAAAAAAGGTAACGTTGCATTTTATTATGCAGATAATGATAAACTTGAATTTATCTGGACTATTATCCCGGTAATCGTTCTTGCAGGTCTTATCCTTTATGGATTATACGCATGGACAAACATCATGTTTATTGATAAAGAAAAAGAAGGTAGTGTTTTAGTTGAAGTATATGCTAAACAATTTAGCTGGGAAGTACGTTACGCTGGTGAAGATGGCGTACTTGGTAAAGCTAACGTAAGATATATTGAAGGTGTTAACACATTAGGTGTTGATATGTCTGATCCTAATGCTCAGGATGATATTCAGTCTACTGAACTTCACTTACCAAAAGGAAAACAGGTTATATTCAAGTTCCGTTCTCAGGATGTATTGCACTCTGCTTATTTTCCTCACTTCAGGGCTCAGATGAACGTAGTTCCTGGTATGGTTACAGAATTCGCTTTTGTACCTACAGTTACTACTGACGAAATGCGTCAGGATGCACGAATAATGAACAAAGTAGCTCATATTAATGAGATAAGATCTAAAAAGAGTGCTGAGCTTGTAGCGGAAGGCAAAACGGCTTTAGATCCTTATACATTTGATTACCTGCTTTTATGTAACAAAATTTGTGGTATGTCTCACTACAACATGCAAATGAAAGTTGTTGTTGAAGACGATGCAGATTTCAAAAAATGGCTAAGCGGAAAAGAAAAATTATCTGCAGCTGTTAAGAAGGCAAAAGATGAAGCAGCAGCGGCTGCAGCTCCGTCACCGGAAGCTACACCGTCTAAACCTGCAGATTCGGCAGCGGCAGCAAAACCCGATTCTACAATGGTAGCACAGGTTGTAAAAAAATAATTCTTTTTAAATATATTCAAATTAAAGAAATATGTCAGCAGTAGGACACGACGAAGTACACGGTCACGCAGATCACGGTCACCACGATGCTCACGAACATCACCATAAAGATACTTTTATAACGAAGTACATCTTTAGTATTGACCATAAGATGATTGCTAAGCAATACCTTATTACTGGTATTGTAATGGGAGTTATAGGGGTTATTATGTCTCTATTATTCCGTATGCAAATCGCTTGGCCGGAAGAATCTTTTACAATATTTAAAGTTCTTTTAGGTGATAAATTTGCTCCGGGAGGAGTTATGAAAAATGACATTTACCTGGCGCTTGTAACGATACATGGTACTATAATGGTATTCTTTGTATTGACAGCAGGTTTGAGCGGTACTTTTAGTAACCTTCTTATTCCGTTACAAATTGGTGCAAGGGATATGGCTTCAGGTTTCATGAACATGGTTTCTTACTGGATGTTCTTTTTATCTGCAGTAATCATGATCGCATCTCTTTTTGTTGAAGCTGGTCCTGCATCTGCCGGATGGACAATTTATCCTCCGTTAAGTGCATTACCTCAAGCAATTGGTGGTTCTGGTACAGGTATGACGCTTTGGTTAGTTTCTATGGCTATCTTCATTGCTTCATCATTAATGGGATCTCTTAACTATGTTGTTACTGTAATAAACCTTAGAACAAAAGGTATGTCTATGACAAGACTTCCTCTTACAATCTGGGCTTTATTCATTACTGCTGTTATTGGTATAGTATCATTCCCGGTACTTCTTTCTGCAGCATTACTATTGATCTTTGATAGAAGCTTTGGTACTTCATTCTACCTTTCTGATATCTTTATTTCAGGCGAGGTTCTTCATTATCAAGGTGGTTCTCCGGTATTATTTGAGCATCTTTTCTGGTTCCTTGGTCACCCGGAGGTTTACATCGTAATCCTTCCGGCAATGGGTCTTGTATCTGAAATTATGACGTCAAATGCGCGTAAGCCAATCTTTGGTTACCGTGCGATGATCGCTTCTATATTAGCTATTGCATTCTTATCAACTATCGTTTGGGGTCACCATATGTTCATCTCCGGTATGAATCCTTTCCTTGGTTCGGTATTTACATTTACAACATTACTTATTGCTATACCATCTGCGGTAAAAGCATTCAACTGGATTACTACTCTTTGGAGAGGTAACCTACAGCTTAACCCTGCAATGCTATTCTCAATAGGTTTCGTATCTACGTTTATTACAGGTGGTCTTACAGGTATTATACTTGGAGACAGTACGCTTGATATTAACGTTCACGATACATATTTCGTTATTGCTCACTTCCACCTTGTAATGGGAATATCTGCTCTTTACGGTATGTTTGCAGGTATCTACCACTGGTACCCAAAATTATTCGGAAGAATGCTTAACAAAAACCTTGGTTACATCCATTTCTGGGTAACTGCAGTGTGTGCTTACGGGGTATTCTTCCCAATGCACTTCATCGGTATGGCTGGTCTACCAAGGCGTTACTATACTAATACAGCATTCCCATTATTTGATGACCTTGCTGACGTTAACGTAATCATTACAATGTTTGCTCTTGTTGGTGCTTTCTTCCAGTTATTCTTCCTATGGAATTTCTTCTATAGTATTTTCAGAGGTAAGAAAGCTACACAAAACCCATGGAGAGCTAACACTCTTGAGTGGACTACACCTGTTGAGCACATGCATGGTAACTGGCCTGGAGAAATTCCTGAAGTTTACAGATGGCCTTATGACTATAGCAAACCGGGTCATGATGATGACTTCGTTCCGCAGACAGTTCCAATGAAAGAAGGAGAAGAAGAGTTACACCACTAGGAAACTCTTTCATATATACAAAAAGAGGATACCACATCGGTATCCTCTTTTTGTATATATAATTGTGTTCAAATATTTTAATGTTGAATTCTCTGTTCCAATTCAGGTCATGATTACATAAGTATTAGTAAGTATGTTAAAATTACTATTATATAATTTCACGAGTCATTTTTCCTGCTGAAAAATATTCAATCTTAACGTCAATCAATTCGTTTTTTATTTTTCGGGCTATTTCTACACCTTCAATATCGATGCTGTCAATAATAGAAGTATTAATAAACCCATTGGAATGTTCGTTTTGATATTTTGTGACCCATAGCCTGATATTGCTTGAAAGAGCCTGATTTAGTTTTAAATCCTCTGGAAAAATATATCCTCCTACGTATTTGTCTCTAATTCCTGTCACAGTGGGATAGGCATCAATTATTAGATATTTCATTTATTAATAAAATAATTACACTTACTCCTTCGGCTTCGTTAAATAATACACCGGTATTCCTGCAAGCATAATTAGTACGCCCCATCCGCAGGTGCTAGTCCTGTCTTTTAGTAAAAAGAAGCAAAATGTAGTTGCCAGAATTATATATATCATAGGGAGTACAGGGTAGCCAAAAGCTTTGTATGGACGTTTTGCATTTGGCATTTTCTTTCTTAAAATAAAAATTCCATAAATGGTAAGTATGTAAAATATCACGACTATAATCATTACGAAGTCAAGCAAATCACCATACTTTCCCGTCAGGCATAAAGCCGATGCCCAGATACACTGAAACCATAATCCCCAACCCGGTACGCTTGAACCGTTTAGATTAGCTGCTTTCTTAAAGAATAAACCATCTTTTGCCATAGTATAATATACTCTTGCCCCTGCCATGATTAATCCGTTATTACAGCCAAAAGTTGAGATCATGATCATTATGGCTATAATATACGTTCCGGTAGGTCCAAAAATAGCATGAGAAGCTGCTACTGCTACACGGTCTGATTCTGCGAATGCAATAGCGTTATTCGGCATTACTGCGATATACATTATATTAGCCGATATGTAAATTATAGTAACTATTAATGTTCCTAAGAATAGACTCATCCCTACATTACGTTGTGGATTTTTAATTTCACCCGAAATAAAAGTTACTCCATTCCAGGCATCACTTGAAAATAATGAACCAACCATTGACGCTGCAATTGCTGACATTAATACTGTTCCGCCTATCGGGATCCATTGATTGGTGTCTTTATCAAAAGATTGTGAATTCCAGGCGTCAGCCCAGTTTGCATTCCATATATTCGCTTTTGCAGCCAGTATAAGCCCGAATATTACAAGCCCAAAAAGTGAAGCTATTTTGGTAATTGTAAACACTGTCTGAATGTATTTTCCATTCTTAACGCCTTTGCTATTGATGTAGGTTAGCAGAATAATTGTATTTATAGAAACAATTTGGGCCGCATTAAGTTTGAATGAACCGATTTCATAAAGAACATTTTGGTCACTGAAAGGCGGATAGATATACGCTGTAAACTTTGCAAATGCTACGCCTACTGCTGCAATAGTTCCTGTTTGTATCACGGCAAAAAAGCTCCATCCATATAAAAAGGCGATAAGTTTGTTATACGCTTCTTTCAGGTAAACATATTGTCCGCCTGCTTTTGGGAACATAGCACTCAGTTCGCCATAGCTAATGGCTGCTATCATTGTCATTAATCCGGATAATACCCAGATAAGAATTAGCCATCCTGCACTGCCAATGTTTCGCATCATGTCAGCACTTACAATAAAAATTCCCGATCCTATCATCGATCCTACAACGAGCATAGTACCATCAAGCAGGCCCAATTCGCGTTTTAAATGTTTGTCTTCGTGTTGTTCTTCCATAATTGGTGTTTGGTTTATGTTGGCTAAAGATATTTAAAATATCCTTTTATATCGTTTCTCTTAAATATATCCTTAATTGGTGTTTGTCATTTATCATAATTAAATTATACCTTTATTAAAAATCATGACTATGAAAAACAGCTCCGATAGCAATTTTAAAGTGAATGAGGAAGGCCAGCAGTTTGAGCTGCATGTACCCGGGGGAATCGCTTTTGTTGAATATTACAGGCAGGGAGAAAAAATATTCCTTACCCATACCGAAACACCAATACATTTGCGTGGAAAAGGAATTGCGGGGCAATTAATTGAACGCACATTGAAATGTATTCAGGATAACGGTTTAACGGTTGTGCCTCTTTGTTCTTATGTGGCACATTATATAAATGAGCATCCGGAATGGAATGATATTTTATCTGAAGGTTATCAGATGTAATACATGCCAAATTCGATTATCTTTGCGATATGAATGAGAATTTAGATCCTACCAATACAAATTTTAATGCCGAAGAACTGGACCTTGAAAAAAAGTTAAGGCCTCTCTCGTTTGATGATTTTACCGGACAGGACCAGGTGCTTGAAAACCTGCTTGTGTTTGTTCAGGCTGCCAATATGCGTGGCGAAGCTTTAGATCATACGTTATTTCACGGCCCTCCGGGACTTGGTAAGACAACATTGGCTAACATTCTTGCCAATGAACTTGGTGTAGGGATAAAGATAACATCAGGGCCTGTGTTGGATAAGCCTGGTGATCTTGCAGGTTTGTTAACGAATCTTGATGAAAGGGATATACTTTTTATAGATGAGATACACCGTCTTAGCCCGGTAGTAGAGGAATACCTTTATTCGGCTATGGAAGATTTTAAAATTGATATTATGATCGAATCAGGGCCTAATGCCCGTTCGGTACAAATAGGGCTTAACCCATTTACATTAGTGGGAGCCACTACGCGTTCAGGGCTGCTTACGGCGCCAATGCGTGCGCGTTTTGGTATTTCAAGCAGACTTCAGTATTACACAAAAGAACTGCTTACAACTATTGTAGAACGTAGTTCTTCTATATTAAAAATGCCTATTACTATGGAGGCAGCTATCGAGATAGCAGGGCGTAGCCGCGGTACACCACGTATTGCCAATGCATTGCTTCGTCGTGTGCGTGACTTTGCCCAGATTAAAGGAAATGGTAAGATTGATATAGAAATTGCCCGTTATTCGCTTAAGGCCCTGAATGTAGATGCTCACGGACTTGACGAAATGGATAATAAGATACTTACCACAATTATAGATAAATTTAAAGGCGGGCCGGTAGGATTATCTACTTTGGCTACTGCAGTATCCGAAAGTGGCGAGACAATAGAAGAGGTGTACGAACCATTCCTTATTCAGGAAGGATTTATCATAAGGACACCAAGAGGCAGGGAAGTAACCGAGCAGGCCTATAAACATTTAGGCAGAATGAAACTTGGCCCTCAGGGCAATTTATTCAGTTAAATAGCAATATAAATTAGCAAAAGGACTATCGTAGGGTAGTCCTTCTTGTTATACAGAAGTTGTATACCTTTGCAAAACAGAGCAGGCAGACGAAAGTGATAAATAATAAAGAAAAATATACAGCATTTATTAAAGCTGAGGCCAAACGCCTTGGTTTTATGTCGTGCGGAATATCCAGAGCGGGTTTTCTTGAAGAAGAAGCGCCGCGGCTGGAAGCATGGCTTAAGGCCAACCGTAATGGGCAGATGTGGTATATGGAAAATAACTTTGATAAACGGTTAGATCCTACATTATTGGTAGACGATGCTAAAAGTGTCATTTCTTTATTGCTCAACTATTATCCTGAACAAACCCAGGGCGATAATACCTTCAAAATATCGAAATATGCTTATGGGCAGGATTACCATTTTGTAATTAAGGAAAAGCTTAAAGAGTTTTTACATTCCATACAGGAAGAAATAGGAGAGGTGAGCGGCAGGGCTTTTGTAGATTCGGCGCCTGTTTTAGATAAGGCATGGGCATCTAAAAGTGGTCTCGGATGGATAGGTAAAAACAGTAACCTGCTAAGTAAACAGGTAGGTTCTTTCTTTTTTATTGCTGAAATGATAATTGATCTTGACCTTGAGTATGACCATGCAGTAACCAATCATTGCGGCAGCTGTACCGCCTGTATCGATGCTTGCCCAACACAGGCAATTATTGAACCTTATGTAGTTGATGGTAGCAAATGCATTTCATATTTTACGATTGAACTTAAGGACAACCTGCCCAATGATATGAAAGGCAAGTTTGATGAATGGGCTTTTGGCTGCGATATATGCCAGGATGTATGTCCGTGGAACCGTTTCTCAAAACCGCATAATGAACCACTATTCAATCCGCATCCTGATCTTTTATCGTTAACCAAAAAAGACTGGGAAGAAATTACCGAAGATACCTTTAGGGCAGTATTTAAAAACTCGGCCGTAAAACGTACTAAATTTGATGGATTAAAAAGAAATATAGATTTTCTTAAGTCTTAAAATTGCTAAAATAAAATTATGGGATTTAAACATTTATTTAAGGCAACAGCTTTTTGGCGTTCAGAGAAAGGGCGTGAAAACATAAAATCATATAGCAGAAATCATACGATAGCGATAGAGGGTAAACCTGTTTTAAATATCTCGGCGGCAAAGGTTTTTAAAGGCGATGCTGCGTTGTATAATCCGGAAGATATGTTATTAAGCAGTCTCGTTTCCTGTCACATGATGTCCTATTTGTACGTATGTGCTCAAAGCGGAATAGAAGTACTTTCGTATTCTGATGATGCTGTAGCAACGCTTGAAGTAGAATCTGACGGATCAGGACGTTTTACTGAAGTAATGCTGAATCCAAAAGTAATTATTGCGCAAGCCGATAAAATAGAAGAAGCGTTAGTATTGCATAAAAAGGCAAATAAGTTGTGCTTTATAGCAAATTCCTGCAATTTTCCTATCCTGCATAACCCGACCTGCGAAATAGAATAACATAAAAAAAGGATTCAGTTTAAACTGAACCCTTTTTAGTTACAGAGTTATTATTTCTTACTCTCTATCCATTTATCAATTTTTCCTTCCAGTACTTTTAACGGAAGACATCCTGCATCAAGTACCTGATTGTGGTATTCTTTAATGCTAAATTTTGAGCCCAATTCTTTTTCAGCTTTAGTGCGTAATTCACGTATTTTTAACTGCCCTATTTTATAAGATAGTGCCTGTCCCGGTATTGCCATATAACGTTCAATTTCGGAGATAATACTTTCTTCAGGCTCGGCTTCATTTTCCATAGAATATTTAATAGCCTGTTCCCTTGTCCATCCTTTAGTGTGTAATCCTGTATCTACTACAAGGCGCAGGGCACGGTGCATTTCGGCGCTAAGCATTCCAAAGTATTGGTAAGGGTCTGTATATAAACCAAGTTCTTTACCAAGTGATTCTGTATATAAAGCCCAGCCTTCACCATAAGCATTAAACCATATTGTCTTTCTGAATTTAGGTAATGCAGTGTTTTCCTGCTGTAATGATACCTGATAATGATGCCCCGGTATAGCTTCGTGAAGAAAAAGATCTTCATCGGCATAATAATTATATTTTTTTACATCAGGTATTGGTACATAAAAAATTCCCGGGCGGGTACCATCCAGTGATCCCTGATTATACTCGGCACTTGCCGATGCTTCACGGAAAGTTTCAGTTCTCCTAACTTCAAAAGCAGTCTTTGGCTTCATGTCAAATAGCTTTTCTAAGTTGGGTTTCATTTTCTCATGAATAGCATTAAAATTGTCTATTACCTGTTGCGGCTTGGTAAAAGGCATCAGCTCTTTTTTAGCACGCACATAGTTGAAGAAATCTTTAAGTGAACCGGTAAACCCAACCTGTGTTTTTACTTTTTCCATTTCTGCCGAAAGGCGTGCTACTTCTTTTAGACCCAATTGATGAATTTCATCAGCAGTCATATCGGTGGTAGTGTAGCGCTTTATAAGGTGCTCGTAGTATTTTTTTCCATCAGGAATAGCCGAAATACCACTTGTGGTGCGGCTGGCTTTAAGGTAATCAGTACTTAAATAATTATAAAGACTCTTAAATGAAGGAATAAGCGTGTCTTTAAGTGTTGCGGTATATTTTTCGGTAAGATCTTTTTTTTCGGCTTCAGTAAAAGAAGCAGGAAATTGTTTTACAGGGCTAAATAGTAAATGCTCAGTTACATTTTCATTTGCCATGTCTTTTAATTGTGGAATCATCTTTTCGGTTAGTGCTTTTGGCAGTACATAACCTTTTGCAACTCCTTCTTTCATGCGTTGTTGAACCGATGTAAGGTAGACGTTAAAGTCGGCCATTCTTTCAAGCCAGTTGTTGTAGTCTTTAACGGTTTTAAAGGGTTGCGCTCCTGAACCGCTTCCCCATTGCCCCATTGTTAAAACAGGACTCCAAAACTGGTTAATAGGCATTAATTGTTCGTTAAAACTCCATTGTTCCAAGTTAATGTCACATTCCCATGTTAATAGCTCTTTGCTTAGGCGGTCATTTTCTGACAGTTCATTATCGTTGAATTTAGCAAGAGCATCTTTATATTTAGAAAAGAAAGCCTTAACCTGCGCGATATATTCATCACTTACCGTGTTAGGATAAACATTGTTGTATCGGTCGTCTCCGGCTGTTGTTGCTTCCCAAGGGAAAAGTTTAAGCCTTGCTTCCTGATACTCGTCAAATAACTGATTTATCTCTTTGTTTGAGGCCAGTTTGTTTTCCTGAGTTTCCTTTTTCTGGCACGATAAAACCGTTGCCATAGCAAAAAGTATCAAAAAAGTTTTTTTCATGATTAGTTGGCATTAAAATTTTTCTAAAGGTACATTTTTCGCAGAAAAAACGTTCGGAAAAAGAATAGCGTTAAAAATTTCACAATTCCGCCGATAGGGTTACCTTTGTGAGTTCCAGAAAAAACGTATTCAAAATGAACCAATACAGCAAACGAAGAGAAGCACTTCTTTACCACGCAAAACCGCATCCGGGTAAAATACAGGTAGTGCCTACAAAACCTTATGCTACACAAAGAGATTTATCATTAGCTTATTCACCGGGGGTTGCAGAGCCGTGCCTTGAAATAGCAAAAGATGTAAATAATGTATATAAATATACCGCTAAGGGTAACTTGGTAGCGGTAATATCTAACGGTACTGCGGTACTTGGCCTTGGCGATATAGGGCCGGAGGCTTCTAAGCCCGTTATGGAAGGGAAAGGCCTTCTGTTTAAAATATTTGCAGATATAGATGTTTTTGATATTGAAGTTGATACAAAAGATATTGACGCTTTTATTGAAACTGTAAAAAATATAGCCCCAACTTTTGGTGGAATTAACCTTGAAGATATTAAGGCTCCGGAATCTTTTGAAATTGAAAGAAGGCTTGTGGAGGAGCTTAATATTCCGGTAATGCATGATGACCAGCATGGTACGGCAATCATATCATCGGCTGCACTTATTAATGCGGCGGAACTTGCAGGTAAAAATATATCCGAAATTAAACTTGTAGTTTCGGGAGCGGGATCAGCAGCATTGGCGTGTGCCAATTTGTATGTATTGCTTGGCGTTAAAACTGAGAACATAACAATGTTTGATATAGACGGTATGCTTGTTACAAGCCGTCAGGAATTACTGCCGCTGCAAATGAAATACGCGCAGCCTGGGGAAGCTAAAACGTTAGCAGAAGCTCTTAAAGGTGCCGATATGTTTCTTGGCCTTTCGGTAGGTAATATACTTAGTCCCGAAATGCTTTTGAGCATGAACAATGACCCTATAGTTTTTGCAATGGCAAACCCTATACCGGAGGTTGACTACAACGTAGCTATTGCTACACGTCCTGATATTATTATGGCTACCGGCAGGAGCGATCATCCTAATCAGGTAAACAATGTACTTGGATTCCCTTATATATTCAGGGGAGCGTTAGATGTACGTGCATCAAAAATAAACGAAGCTATGAAGATGGCTGCCGTACATGCTTTAGCGTCACTTGC
>Ga0163162_10005879_pt1 | contig 11870 bp, 13 predicted proteins | sample S55metaG_FD_115310 | JGI IMG/M metagenome (GOLD analysis project Ga0163162, IMG submission 115310) | Switchgrass rhizosphere microbial communities from Kellogg Biological Station, Michigan, USA - S5-5 metaG | ecosystem: Host-associated > Plants > Roots > Rhizosphere > Soil | place: USA...
GTTACGCTGGGTGGTCCGATCACATTCCGGGAAATTAAGGATTTTGTATTCCGTTCCAGGATCCTTCGCCATAGACCGGGTATCATTACAGGTTCAGACTTGTTTTGGTCGAGGAAAACGTTGGTATATCCGGAAAAAAAGAAAAGGCTCCCCGGAGAGTTTTTTATGGCGTTTGCGAAACTGCCCAGGGCTCCCGGATCGCTAAACCAGTCGTCATCGTGCATCAGTTTGATCCATTTCCCCCTGGCTCTCCGAATGCTTTCGTTCCAGTTTTCTGGTGTCCCAAGAGTCTTTTCATTTTTAAAATACCGGATGGAATCAGCCAGCCCATGCGCCTTGCTCAGTTCATATACCTCGTTACCCGGACTATCATCTGCCAGCACTACTTCAAAATCCCGGAAAGTCTGAATCCGGATGGAGTCCAGTAGTCTTTTCAGAAACGCAACTCGTTTATAGGCAGGAATGCAGATAGAAATAAAAACCACCTCGTCCATCCGGCAAAAATAGGTTCATGTGGATAAATGTTCCCGATATTAATAATCTATTATCAATTTATAGCACGAAAATTGTTCAGATAAATTGAATTATTTCACCATGATCGTCCAATTCAACAGGAATATCCAGTTTACCAAACTCATCAAAGCTGAAGGCCATTTGAGGGAGTTCAATTTCAGAAAAGTGAATGGCCTGCATGAAGAACTATTTACGGTAGACGTAAGTGATGACCGGGGTAACCGGATTATGTTCAAAATGCGAAAAGACGGCAATGAATGGTTTATTGCCACCGATCAGCCCATACCTGAATGGGTAAAAAATTATATCCCGCGTTATAACGAGGCGATCGAAGAGGAACTCAAAGCTTCCTGATCCCGGGCCCTTGCGTTATATTTATACCGGCGATCTTCGTTCGGCATGGTCCAATTTACCGCTACTATACAACAGTTCGCAGAGCAGGGAGAGAAAACCGGCTGGTCTTATATTACCATTCCACCTGATATAGCGGGACAGTTAAAACCCGGATTTAAAAAATCATTTCGTGTAAAGGGAAAACTGGATGAATATTCCATTTCCCAGCTGGCCCTGATTCCTATGGGAAGAGGGGAATTTATTTTGCCCCTTAAGGCGAGTCTGCGGAAAGCCATTCATAAAAATAAGGGTGCCATGTTGAAGGTCAGTCTTACAGAAGACAAAAAACCACCCGAAGTTTCTGCGGAGCTGCTGGAATGTCTCGCAGACGCACCTAAGGCGGAAAAAAAATTCAACGCACTGCCTCGCTCACATCAAATGTATTACAGCAAATGGATAGAGTCCGCAAAGACGGTGGAGACCAGGGCAAAAAGAATCGCGCTCACCATACAGGCCATGGAAAAAAATCTGACCTACGGAGAAATGTTGCGCCTAAATGCACAATCTGTTAATAAGTAAGTTGCTGGAAATATGCGATTAAAGAATTAAATTTGGTAACATGCGTTGGAAATGTGCAGAAAACCTCATTTGAAAACTTAAAATTCTCTGAATTGACTGAAACGATTATCAACCTGGAAACGGTTAACCCGATTGAGTTCTTTGGTGTTAACAATGGCAAGTTAGATATCCTCAAAAAAAAATTTCCCTTACTAAAAATTCTTTCCCGCGGAACTCAGATAAAACTGAGCGGAGCACCTGAACAGGTGGAAACAGCAAAAGAAAAAATCGATCTACTGCTCCAGTACCTGGAGCGAAACGGCAGCCTTACAGAAAATTATTTCAACCAGATCCTGGGCGGAGATGATGCCGAGACGGTGGATCATTTTGTTGACCGGAATCCGAATGATATCCTGGTATTCGGACCTAATGGTAAAACGGTTCGTGCCAGAACGGTAAATCAGAAAAAGCTGGTTACCGCTTCTGAAAGAAATGATATCGTTTTTGCCATCGGACCTGCCGGTACGGGCAAGACCTATACCGCTGTAGCGATGGCAGTGCGTGCACTGAAAAACAAGATGGTCAAAAAGATCATTCTTACGCGGCCAGCGGTAGAAGCCGGGGAAAACCTTGGATTTCTTCCGGGTGACCTGAAAGAAAAAATCGACCCTTACCTGCGACCGCTGTATGATGCACTCGATGATATGATCCCGGCAGACAAATTGGGTTATTATATGACTACGCGAACGATCGAAATTGCGCCCCTGGCGTATATGCGTGGCCGTACCCTCGACAATGCCTTTATCATCCTTGATGAGGCCCAGAATGCCACAGATCTTCAGTTAAAAATGTTCCTCACCAGAATCGGGGCCAGTGCCAAAGCCATCATCACCGGTGACCTCACCCAGATCGATCTTCCGAAAAATCAAAAAAGCGGATTGGCTAAGGCGCTTTACATACTAAAAGGTATCGATGGAATCGCTCATATCGAACTTGATGAGGAAGATGTGGTAAGACATCGTCTGGTAAAGGCCATCATCAAAGCCTATGAAAAAGACAAACTGATTGAACAAGGAGGCGTTTAAAGCCTAAAGCCTAAAGCCTAAAGCTTAAAGCTTAAAGCATTTTCTAACGGATTAACAGGACAAATAACCAGAATAATATATCATTGAAAACCCTTGTTGTCTGCGGTTCCCTTTTTTTTCTCATTGCCTGCCACGCAGGAAAAACATTTGATAAGGCAGAAGATGCGCAGGATGCCGGGCGGCAGTTCATTCGGGCATCCCTGGACGGGGATTACGAAAAAGCACGCTTTTACCTGCTCAGTGATTCGGTGAACCTTTTACTGATCAGCAAATGGCAGCAGGGATTTGATAAGATGGACCGCGATACACGCCAGCAATACCGGGAAGCCAATATCCTTCCCGTCAATATTCACGCGATCAATGATTCCGTTACTACTTATACATATTCAAACAGCTTCCGGAAGGATACTACAACGGTAAAGATTGTACGCATTAATGGGGAATGGCTGGTCGATCTTAAAGAAATCCTGAATCAAAAGCATTAAGTACTTTACGGCCGTTTTGTGCTATGATACTGAATGAGTAGGTTTGTGCCCTCAACCTAAGCTCATGAATGAAATGAATGTATCGCATCCCTGGCATGGTGTTCCTTATGGAAGCCAGGCTCCGCGCATTGTCAATGCAATTATAGAAATTCCCCAGGGAGCCCGGGCAAAATATGAAATCGATAAGCCAAGCGGATTATTGAAACTGGACCGGGTTATTTACTCCTCTTTTTATTACCCGGTGAACTATGGATTCATTCCGCAGACTTATGGCGATGACAAAGATCCGCTGGATATATTGGTAATTACATCCCTCCCGGTAGTGCCGCTTTGTCTGATGGAAGCCAAAGTACTTGGCGTGATGCAGATGATAGATAACGGTGATGGCGATGATAAAATCATTGCGGTTGCTGCCAAGGATCCGGGTGTAAACCACTACAACAATATTGAGGAATTGCCCAAACATTTTTTCGATGAGCTTCGCCATTTCTTTGAAGAATATAAAAAACTGGAAAATAAAGCTGTTAAAGTGGAGGAATTTGGTGACAAGACAATGGCACTGAAAGTAATTGAAAATGCAATTAACTTTTACAAGCAGGAATTTGGGAATAAATAAGCGGTTTCCCTTGTGCAATTGGGCGCTTTCCGCATCTACACAGAAAGCTGATTTATAACGGTGAATCCCTCCCTACATACCCGGCTAACCGATCAGGAAATATTAAGGCATTTTTATGCCGACCACAATAACGAATGGCTCGGATCACTGCTGGAAAGATATACCATGCTGTTGTACGGTGTTTGCATGAAATATCTGAAAAACCCGGAGGAAGCCAGAGATGCTGTACAGCAAATATTTTTAAAGGTCATTACGGAGCTGCATAAATACGAAGTCAGTTATTTCAGTTCCTGGCTTTATATGATTGCTAAAAATCATTGCCTGATGTTGTTACGGAACAATCGCCGTGGGATATCAGTTGACCTAGTTACTGAGCCGGTTTCAGAAAATGAAGAACCGGATCTCTTCCATGATGAAAGACTCATCAGGGATCTGGAGGAAGCTCTGCTACATCTGAATCCGGAACAGAAATCCTGTATACGGATGTTTTACCTGGAGAAAAAATCTTACCAGATGATTTCATCTGAAACCGGTTTCAGTTTATTGCAGGTAAAAAGTTATATACAGAACGGAAAAAGAAATCTCCGCCTGTTGCTGGAAAAAAAACTGAATAAATCTGATGACTAATCATGGCAGAAGACAAAAACGATATGATCCCTTCAGATAATAAATTGCCGGAATCCCTTGACAAGCATTTGAGGGAAATATTGAATGAGGGGGATTTGAAGCAGTTCCGCGAACAATTGCCGACTGAATTCGTGGCTGATGCATCAGAAGGCCTGGATCAGTTTAAAGACACAAAACAACTGGAAACTGTATTACGGCATCTAAATCAGCAGATGCATCATCAGTTGGCTGCTAAAAAACATCATAAAAAAAGACGCGGTATCGGGGATCTGTCCTGGTCTTATTGGGCGATCATCATCATTTTCCTGTTCATCTTTGTAGGATTTCTGGTAATCCGCATACTGTTACACCGTTAAATCATGTCCTGTTAAACGATATACGATAAACGATCCACGAACGTACTTATTGATACTGAATATACACCGGCCTGGGCTTCAGTTTTAATACTTCTTCAGGCGTCATCATCCTGCTGTTTGTTTCCCGGTAATCGTTTTTATAAAATAATTTGAACCCGGTAAACTGAATCGGTTCTCTGGAAACGTATTCCCTGTACGTAGTTAGTTTTCTTTCCTTGGCACCCCATCCATCCATGTCGACAACTACCTGCACCTCGGGTGTAGGTTTGATGTCTTTATAGTTCCTGATCATAGCCTGCGTAAACCGGTGAACTACAAGAATTTTGGGCGGAAGTTGGTTAGCCTTAGCAAGATTTGTAAGATATTTAATGGTAAAGTTGATATCAGAATCGTTCATGGTTCCAATCACCGATCCTGGTTTTTTCCCTGTTTTCATCGAGAATTCCGGGTCTATGCCAAGATGAACCTGCGGCATTTTAAGGTAGGGTTCCAGAAGTGGAACTTCTTCCTGAACCGAGCTCAATCCGACCTGGATATCCAGAAAGACCAGGGCATTAATACGTGCAGCCATACGGATGATTGAATCAATTTGCTTAAACGGCATACGGAGCCGGTATTTATCACCCTTGCCAGGATAACCCTGAGCAGTAACCGCAATATAGTGTAGTGCCGGGCGAACAGGAACTGTTGAATCTGCAGCCTGCCATTTTTTTAGCTCTGCCTGGAGTTTGGCAAACATGGTATCGGTCGGATATTCCCCCAATACTCCCATCTTTTTAGAATATAGATTTCCGTAATAGGCAATAACTCTGTAGAAAGGGAAAACGGCCCCGGGTACAGGGTATTTCAGTTTAACCGGCCAGCGTCCTGAACTGTCTCCATTGCTCAAAGCATGTAAAAGCTGATCATATTTTGCTGTATCCAGTACGAGCGGTGCGGTACTGGTTAAGAGAGCTGAGTCCCGGTTATTTGTGGTATCTCTCCCACTGATCAATCCTCCTGAATTTCTGTTGAAAAGGCTTCCTGAACCAAAGGCCTGGTACAGATACAGACCGGTTAACATTGACAAGCCAACGAAAGCCAAAATAACATATTGGAGCTTAAACAAGCGGGATTTCCCGGCTGTCCTGGGTAAAATTTGCATAGAGTTCTAGATTGACGATAGGGTAATGACTATAGTTTAATAAAAACGTGATAAGACGGGCTTTATTTTAGCTGGCATCTGTTAAAAACAGATTTTTTTATACCAGTTAATCAAGCCGTTAGTAGATCCATCGTGACCTACGGTCTCCTCTCCGTTTTTCAATTCAGGTAATATTTTCCCGGCAAGTTCCTTGCCCAGTTCCACCCCCCATTGATCAAATGAGTAGATGTTCCAAATTACTCCCTGAACAAATATCTTATGTTCATAGAGTGCAATTAACTGGCCAAGGGTATAGGGTGAAATGAGTTTAATCAGAAAAGAATTCGTAGGGCGGTTACCACTAAAAAATTTAAACGGAATTAGCTCAGGTTTAACGTTTGCTGCAAGCAATTCATCCGGTGTCCGCCCATTCATCAGGGCTTCTGTCTGGGCAAAAAAATTCGACATCAGTTTGGTATGATGATCACCCAGCGGATTATGACTGATGGCCGGTGCTATGAAATCACAGGGAATTAATACCGTGCCCTGGTGAATCAATTGATAAAATGCATGTTGTCCATTGGTGCCGGGTTCCCCCCAAACTACAGGACCTGTGGAATAGGTTACAGGTACACCATTACGGTCAACAGATTTTCCGTTGCTTTCCATATTTCCCTGTTGAAAATAAGCGGCAAACCGGTGCATGTATTGGTCGTATGCGAGGATAGCTTCAGTTTGTGATCCAAAAAAATTCCTGTACCATATGCCCAGCAAGGCCATAATCACCGGAATATTTTTTTCAAATGGCATGTTTTTGAAATGCTTGTCAGTTGCGTGGGCACCCTGGAGCATTTCCTCAAAACGTGGGTAACCGATGGTCAGGACTATAGAAAGACCTATGGAACTCCAGAGTGAATACCTGCCTCCCACCCAATCCCAGAAAACAAACATATTGGAGCGGTCGATACCAAATTTTACTACTTCAGCTTCATTGGTCGAAAGCGCAACGAAGTGTTTGGCAATATGAGCCGTATCCCCGGCGGATTTTAAAAACCATTCCCTTGCGCTGAACGCGTTAGTCATAGTCTCCTGAGTCGTAAATGTCTTGGAGGCGATTAGGAACAGTGTTTCCTCCGGATTAATTTTCTTAAGGGTTTCAACCAGATGAGTTGCATCTACGTTGGAAACAAAATAGGCCTGCATTCCATCTATCCAGTAATGTTTTAACGCTTCTGTAACCATTACCGGTCCGAGGTCACTGCCACCAATTCCAATATTAACAATATTACGGATGGGTTTACCACTGTAACCGCGCCATTCCCCGGAGTGAATTTTCTGACTGAAGGATTTCATATGCTCCAGTGCTTGCATTACTTCCGGCATAACATCTTTCCCATCGGAATAAACCGGTTCACCCGAAAAATTTCTCAAAGCCGTATGAAGAACAGACCGGTTTTCTGTATGATTTATTTTTTCACCCGAAAACATAGCCTGCACGGCATCCCATACCTTGCATTCAGCTGCCAGATCCAGCAGATGAGAAAAAGTTTCCGCATTTAACAGATTTTTTGAATAATCAAAAAGAATATCTCCGAAAATAACTGAATAGCGGTTAAATCTTTCCCTGTCTTCGCTGAACAGGCTTTTCATCTGGATGCCCTTCATAAACTGCTGATCCGTCTGCAGTTTTTTCCAGGCTGCGGTTTCTGTAGGGGAAATATTTGAAAACATGTTTAGGGCTGGCTTTTTATTTGATTACAAAATTACGATTTGAATTTTGTTATTGGTTATCAGTATATACACATATTCACATTTAAAAAACTTTTCTATGAGTCAGGCGTTCGTTAGGGAAAATGATGAAATGATGCTGCAGGATGTTCCGCCGTCCATAACTGCACTGATTATGTACCTTACCCGGGAAAATAACGGGATCCGGGTTTATGAAAAAAAGATGGTAAATGACACGGAAAATAACCGGGAAGTGCATGTGATGAGTAACGGTCTGTCTTATTCAAAGGATGAAAACTCTAAATGGTATATTATTTAAGATAATGTTTTTCCGGGACCGGGTTCCACTGTTCGAAAATTAATGAATCTGGTTAAGTACCCGTATAAATTTCTCCACCATAGTATCATCGATATCGAGGTGCGTAACAATGCGCAGCCGGCTTTCGGTAATCGGAAGTAAAAGAATATTATTTTCTTTCATCTGCATCACAAATCGTCGGGGGTCCTCTCCTTCCTTCAATTCGAAAATAACCAGGTTGGTTTCCACCGGCATGACCATTTTCACAAGTGGATGCGATTGCAGTGATACACCGATTTTTTTAGCCCGCTCATGATCCTCGGCAAGCCGGTTGACCTGATGATCCAGGGCATACAATGCTGTTGCGCCCAGGAATCCTGCCTGTCGCAGACCTCCTCCAAAAACCTTACGAACGCGACGGGCCTGGAGAATGAATTTTTCAGTTCCCAGTAACACACTGCCGGCGGGACAACCAAGCCCTTTGTTGAAACAAACAGATATGCTGTGAAATAGTGCGCCGTAATCGGTGGGCTTTTCGTTTTTAGCAACAAGGGCATTGAATAAGCGCGCCCCGTCAAGATGCAGGTTAAGATGGCGCTCATCACAGACTAGCCGGATTTTTTTTATCTCCTCTATATCATAACAGCTTCCGCCGCCACGGTTGGAGGTATTCTCCAGGCATACCAGGGAAGTCCTTGCCTTATGAACATCATTGGGATTAATGGATTTTATTACCTGTTCTGCCCTTATTCTTCCCCGATCGCCTATTAGGGTCCTGGCCTGACAGCCCGCATTGAAGGCGATACCTCCGCCCTCATAATAGTAAACATGTGATTCCTGTTCACAAATCACCTCTTCACCAGGTCTGGTATGAGCAGATATGGCGATTTGATTCGACATGGTACCGCTTGCGCACCAGATCGCAGCTTCCATTTTAAAAAGTTCTGCTAATTTTTTTTCCAGAATATTGATAGTGGGGTCTTCTCTGAAAACATCATCTCCGACTGACGCATTCATCATTGCGCTCATCATACCCGGAGTGGGCTTAGTAACTGTATCCGAACGAAAATCAGCTGTCATTTTTACAATGTTAAAGTAACCCAGGCTCCCGCCTGCTGGCATAAAGATTGAAACTTTACCAGTATAAAATTAATACTATGGACAATTTAATTGTGAAAGGAACCTGGAATACAGTGAAAGGTAAATTAAAACAAGCCTATGGCAACCTCACTGATGATGATTTGAAATATGAAGAAGGAAAGGAAGATGAATTCCTGGGAAGATTGCAACAGAAAACAGGCAGAACGAAAGATGATTTGAAAAAATGGATCAAATCGGCACAGGAACCAGAAAGATCGACAAGCAGACTATAATCTAAATCTTCCACAGCCCTTCCGCATTGCGCGGAAGGGCTTTTTATTGTTCACCCTTCCTCCATTTGCAAATGAATCTTTAACTTGCGTCCCTATGACACAGGAAAAGCTAATCGATATGAGGTCCCGGCTGAGTGGACTGAGGAGGTTTCTTTGACGTCGAGAACCGACAGATCAAAATAGATGAAGAAAGACAACTGACCGCCAGTTCGGGATTCTGGGAAGACAATGAACGCGCAACGGCCATTCTCAAAAACATTAAGGTAAATGAGTATTGGTTAAAACTCTATCAGGCCGTGGAAACGGCTATTGAAGATTTTGCCGTACTGATGGAATTCTGGAAGGCTGGTGAGGCGACGGAAGAGGAAACGCGTGTTGCCTACGAAAAAGCGCTGGAACTGATCGAAGAAGCAGAATTCAAATCTACCCTGAACGAACCGGAAGATGAATTACCGGCTGTTTTACAAATCAATTCCGGTGCCGGCGGTACAGAAAGCCAGGACTGGGCGGAAATGCTGATGCGTATGTATCGCATGTACGGAGAAAAGCAGGGCTGGTCGGTTACGGAACTGGATTTCCAGGATGGCGAATCAGCGGGAATCAAAAGTGTTACACTACAATTCGATGGGCCATTTGCTTATGGTTTTCTTAAGGCAGAAAGTGGCGTACATCGTCTCGTAAGAATTTCACCCTTCGATAGCAATGCCCGCCGGCATACTTCTTTCGCTTCCGTGTATGTGTATCCTTTGATTGATGATACGATTGAGATCGAAGTGAATCCGGCCGATATTGAATGGGCATTCTTCCGAAGCGGCGGCGCCGGAGGACAAAACGTGAACAAAGTAGAAACTGCGGTCAGGCTTACCCATAAACCCAGTGGAATAATTGTGGAATGCCAGCAGGCCCGTACTCAGGGGGAAAACCGTGAAAAGGCAATGGCTATGCTAAAGAGCCGTTTGTACGAAGAAGAAATGCGCAAACGTGAAGCCATTAAAAATGCGAACAATGCGAGTAAGAAAAAAATTGAGTGGGGATCACAAATTCGCTCTTATGTTTTTCATCCATATAAAATGATCAAAGACCACCGGACAGGTTATGAAACCGGGAATATTCAGCCAGTGATGGATGGAGAACTCGACGGCTTCATTAAAGCGTATCTGATGTCGGAAAAGGAAACGGTTTAGTAATTTGCAAATTATGAATATAGGTTATTTTTCATATCCTCTTCCAGCGAATGAACCCGTGAAATCATATGCCCCGGGTACACCGGAAAGAATTTCTTTAAAAAAAGCATTAGCCGAAGCAAAAAAGGGAGAGAAAGATTTCCCGGCAGTTATCGGAGGAAAAGAAATCCGTTCCGGCAATAAAATCAAAATGCGGCCTCCGCATGAGTTGTCTCATACCCTTGGTTATTTTCACCGGTCTTCCAGAGAACATATCGGGCTGGCTATTGATTCAGCTCTCAGGGCCAAAGAGTCCTGGGAGGCCATGAACTGGGAAAACAGGGCCGCAATATTCCTGAAGGCGGCCGACCTGCTTGCGGGTAAATACCGCGATCAGATGAATGTGTCCACAATGCTTGGCCAGAGTAAGAATGCTTACCAGGCAGAGATTGATAGCGCCTGTGAACTCATTGATTTCTTAAGGTTCAATGTTCATTACCTGAGTGAAATTTACAAACTGCAGCCCATCAGTTCCCCGGGCATGCATAACCGACTAGAATACCGTTCTCTGGAGGGTTTTGTACTGGCTATTACTCCATTTAATTTTACGGCCATCGGGGGGAATCTTCCCAGCTCTGCTGCAATGTGCGGAAATACAGTGGTGTGGAAACCGGCAGATACACAGATTTATAGTGCCTGGACTTTTATGAAAATCCTGCAGGAAGCCGGACTACCAGATGGTGTCATCAATCTGGTTTATGCAACCGGCGCCGAACTCGGTGAAGTCTGTTTCAACCACCGCGATTTTGCGGGAATCCATTTCACAGGATCGACAGCGGTATTCAATACGATCTGGAAAACCATCGGTGATAATATTGCGAAATACCGTTCTTACCCTCGGATTGTGGGCGAAACGGGTGGAAAGGATTTTGTTTTGGTGCATCGGGAAGCGGATATACAGGTAGTCGTCACTGCATTGGTAAGAGGCGCTTTTGAATATCAGGGACAGAAATGTTCAGCAGCATCCAGAGCATATATTCCTTCCAATCTCGCGACCGGCATACTAAACGAATTACAGGCCCGCGTAAATGCACTAAAAGTAGGTACTGTAGAAGATTTCAGCAATTTTGTCAACGCTGTTATCGATGAAAAAAGCTTCGATAAAATCAAGGAATATATTGACCGGGCAGCGTCGGATTCTCAGGCAAAAATCCTGGCTGGCGGCAAAACAGATAAATCAAAAGGATATTTTATTCATCCAACAGTAATTTTAACCACCGATCCGGAATATGTGACTTTGCGGGAAGAAATTTTCGGGCCGGTGCTTACGATTTACGTTTATGATGAAAATCAATTTGAGGAAACAATTAACCTGGTTGACCGGACTTCGAATTACGCATTGACCGGCTCAGTTATATCTACTAACCGGCAGGCTATTGAACTGGCAACTGAAAAACTCCGGCACGCAGCGGGTAACTTTTATATAAATGATAAGCCCACCGGAGCGGTTGTTGGTCAACAGCCATTTGGAGGCGCAAGAGGAAGCGGAACCAATGATAAAGCCGGATCCATTCTGAACCTGTTCCGCTGGCTGAGTGCCCGCACCATCAAA
>Ga0163162_10005880_pt1 | contig 11867 bp, 14 predicted proteins | sample S55metaG_FD_115310 | JGI IMG/M metagenome (GOLD analysis project Ga0163162, IMG submission 115310) | Switchgrass rhizosphere microbial communities from Kellogg Biological Station, Michigan, USA - S5-5 metaG | ecosystem: Host-associated > Plants > Roots > Rhizosphere > Soil | place: USA...
ATCGGTGGTCCATTGTATGTTTTATGTATCATCGGCTGGTGCTTCGTCGAAATCTACACGCACATGTACATGAATGTGATTTTACTGATATTGATTTACATAGGAAGCGGCATTTCGACTGCCGGTATCAATCTTTCACTTACAAATATTGGACTGAAGCTTTCACCAAAGGAAGATGCGATCGTCTACCTGACAACGAAGAATATTATCACGGCATTTTTTTCGTCGATTGCGCCTGTGATCGGTGGATGGTTAGCGGATTTTTTTACGAGCCGGCACCTCACCGTGACTGCACAATGGACCAGTCCCAGAATTGATAAAGTTTTCCGTTTACTGGTGCTTCACGAATGGAATTTTCTTTTCTTAATTGGGGCGTTATTGGCTTTGTTTGCCCTGCAATTCTTAGCAGCTGTGAGGGAGCCAGGAGAAGTTGAAAAAGACAAAGTGATTCGCATTATGCGTACCAACATCAAAAGTAACCTTAAGGAATATTTTTTGATAGGAGATATTATAGAACTGCAGGAGCAGTTAATGGCGAGTATCAAGAAAAAAATTCGACCTGATTAAAGTTACTTACAATGAAACATTTCATGATAGACTATGAAGGCCATTCCACGTAAGTATACACGGGTGCCGACAAAAGGACATGTGATTTTTTTGTTCATCTTCAGACAGGCCCCGGCGACAATTTTTATAGACAAAGATGCCAGTGGCACCGGGCACTGGAAGAAACAAGACATGGCGCTACAGATACGGCGAAGGGCCTTGGGCTATTGATCGAAAAATGTGAATTACCATTTATGAAGAAATAATTCGCTCCTTTCCTTGCTGCTAGCCGTTTATTACCTCTCCTCCGTTCACATGCAGAACTTGTCCGGTTATGAATGAAGAATCGTCGGATGCCAAAAAAACATATGCTGGGCCCAATTCTGATGGCTGTGCTGCACGCTTCATGGCAGTCTCTTTTCCAAATGATTTTATTTTCTCTTCATCAAACGTAGAAACGATGAGTGGAGTCCAGACAGGGCCAGGCGCCACTCCATTGACGCGTATATTTTTTTCGGCTAAATTTGTTGCGAGCGAACGCGTGAAAGAAGTAATGGCACCTTTGGTTGACGAATAGTCGATCAGGTGAGGTGAAGAACGATATGCCGTTACAGAAGTTGTATTGATAATTGTATCCCCGTCCCGCATATGCTCCAACGCGGCCTTTGCAAAATAGAAATAAGCAAAAATATTTGTCCTGAATGTTTGTTCAATTTGCTCGTCTGTGATATTCTCCAAATCTTTCGTTGGAACCTGCATGCCTGCATTATTCACGAGAATATTTAACTTCCCGTACTCCCTGACAGTTTGATTTACGGCTTCGGCGCAAAAACCATGATCCTTCACATCACCCCTGATTAATAAACATCTTCGACCTGTACCTTCCACTAATCTTTTTGTTTTTGCTGCATCTTGCTCCTCATTTAAATAAACAATAGCTACATCTGCGCCTTCTCGCGCATAGTGAACGGACACTGCCCTGCCGATTCCGCTGTCACCACCTGTGATTAGCGCCACTTTCCCTTCCAGTTTACCAGCCGCTTTGTAAGATGCTTTGATAAATTCTGGTTGTGGATCCATCTTCGCTTCGATACCAGGTTGTTGATCCTGGGTCTTTCCTTTTTTTTCAATTTCTTCCTGAATCATGATATTTTTTTTGAAACATTAATCATCCTTCCGTTCCAGAAAACTTGATGAACACGGATTCAAACAAAAAGCTGTAATCCCTGGGGACCACAGCTCCAGAACGCCTACCCTTTTCATTTTTTACAAAACATTAAGGGATCACCGTTCCTGACTTTTTTAGTCCCAAGATTATGCCAATGGAGAATTTCTCAATTTTGTGTTTAAATGCATATGCTCACTAAACCATCCATGTTGCAAAACTTTCCCATGCGCGGGTAAATAGTTTCCGTACAAATGGCACGAATTTTTAAGATTTCTCTATTTGCTATTCCGGAAAACCAAAATTAGCAGCACAAATTCAAGTCATGGAAAAGTGGATCAACATCATTGAAACGAAGCTGAAAACCTGGCTGGAAAATTTTATTAAGCTGCTGCCCAATCTTGTTCTTGCGATTATCGTTTTTATTGTTTTCTTTTTTATTGCAAAATTTCTGCGCCGGTTTCTGAATAATTTTTTAAAAAAGCTTTCGAATAACCCTGCAATTACAGGATTGTTTGCAAGCATCCTTTACATGATGATTTTGTTTGTCGGGTTATTCGTTAGTCTCGACTTGCTGCATCTGGAAAAAACAATTTCTTCATTGCTTGCCGGCGCGGGAATCATTGGATTGGCGCTTGGTTTTGCGTTCCAGGATCTCACTGCAAATTTTATTTCCGGAATTTTTATCATTTTCAGGAAGCCCTTTGAGGTCGGGCAAATTGTCGAGACAAATGGATTTAACGGAACGATTGAAGATATTCAATTACGTTCAACAACGATCCGCACGTCGGAGGGGCTTCACATTATGTTGCCAAACAAAGATATTTTTCAGAAGCCGATCACAAACTATTCACTGAGCAATGACAGGAGAATTGATTTCTCAGTTACGTTGCCTGCCAAACCCAATCCTGATCAACTCGCGGAAAGCATTCGATCATCATTTAAAAACATTCCCGAGTTGAGCACAGAAAAAGAAATTGAAATGTACTTTACGGATTACACTGGCGACGCGATTAAATTAGAAATCCGGTGCTGGATAAAAAATTCAGATCCCAAAAATTTTGATGTTGCCAAAGACAGGATTATTAAACAAGTTCATAACGTTCTTTCTCCGGAGGAAAATAAGTCTGAGGGGCCAAAGTAGCGTCGATTTCAACTACAGGGAAATATTTCTTCGATTCCAGATGATATTGGTACTTTAGAACCCAATTTTCAGCCCATATACTTAAAACAATTTCACCATGAAACTTCTTCGGATCATTCATGCCAGTCGCTATTTATTTCTGGCGCATATTATTCTTTCCGCGATTCATGCTACCGGCCAAACCCGCGAAAAAGGACCTTGGTGGCCGAGCCCGTTGTGGGGTGCGGCCGACCAATCGGGTGCCTCCAATTGGATCACTCCGGAGAAAATCTTGCAGGCCGTTTCCCTGGTAAAAACGGGAAAATATTGTGAACTCGGCCATGTTTATGAAGCGGGTATGCCGCTCCCTGATAAGCGAAATTTTAAACTTATCATTCCTTCTTTCCCCACTTATTCACCTACGGGGAAGGACAGTCTGGTTTTTAATGACGAATATGTTACCTCTGAAATTGGACAGGTGGGAACACAATTTGACGGTCCGGGACATCCTGGAAGACACATCAGAATGGCCGACGGCCGCCTCGACAACATCTTTTACAATGGATTTACCGAAGACGAAATGAGGAATCCATATGGCCTTTTAAAACTCGGTGTTGAGAATGTAAAACCGATTATTACGCGCGGGATATTGATCGATCTCGCTACTTATAAAGATGTAAATACAATGCCGGAAAATTATGCAATAACGGTTACGGACATACGCAACGCATTAGAAAGAGAAGGAATAAAGGAATCAGACATTGAACCAGGAGATGCATTGTTATTTAATCTTGGTTGGTGGAGACTTTGGCCTGATAAAAAAACAATCGATGGAAAAGCCGCATATGCATCACCGGAAGCAATTGATTGGATCATATCAAAAAAACCATCGATAGTTGGTTCGGATGCACATTTGGATAGTGCGCCCGATTTCTCTTTGCATCGAAGGTTGATTATCGAGAATGGAATTTTTAATGTGGAGTTTTTAAATTTTGAATCGATTAGCCAAGGAATATCATCCTACAAATTTTTATTTATTCTGACACCGCTTCGGCTGAAAGGCGCTACAGGCTCGCCTTGCAGGCCATTGGCCATTTTCTGAGAAAAATATTTTCACAAAAAAAAAGTCGGACGCTCTGCATCCGACTTCATGTCTATAAACCTGGCGGCGAAATTTATTTTACGTGATTGTTTACCACTTTAGCAAGTTCAAACATGGAGATTTGACCTTTGCCACCAAATAATATTTTCAATTTGGCATCAGCATTAATCATTCTCTTGTTTGCTTTGTCTTGAAGTCCGTTCTTTTTGATATAATCCCAAATCTTCTTGATTATTTCCGTTCTTGGTGAGGGTTTGCTTCCAATCACGTCAGCTAAAGCAGGGCTCAAGTTAAGCGGAGCCATGAAAGCTGCGTTTGGTTTTCTTGCTGATTTCTTTTTAGCGGCTTTTTTCGGAGCTTTCTTCGCTACTTTTTTAGCGGCTTTTTTCGCAGCCTTTTTAGGTGCTTTTTTTGCAGCTTTTTTAGCAGGTTTCTTCGCTTTTTTTGCCATGACTTTTTTGAATTTAAGAGTTAATAAATAATTCTTTTAAAGTTAAAAATTTCGCTAATATACAGGCCTTCTCCAAATAATACTAAAAGATTTTTCCAGAAGTTGCGCACTTTTTGGTGATAAGCTCCCCTCGGGAATAGCCGTTTTCCCCTCGGAAATCGACATTTTGATGACGAAGTCATGAATTAGACCTCCATTACTGCCTCCGATTTCAATGGATTTTTTCCGAATTTAAGTCCGTTTTCGTACGAAGCCCCAATGACTGAAATCCGTTGTGGTAGCTGCTTTTCACATCCCTGCCTGTTTCGTCCATCGACAGGTTTTCCGATGTGTCAATGAGAATTACAGGGCAAAACGACGTTTTCCGAGGGAAACCACCAGTTTTGATAATGGTAATTCGACATTCGATTATCGGTTTTGTTAATGTTGCGCCCTGCTGATAAAATAGATATTGATGATGATATACAGGGCGAGTACCGTCTGCGCCATCACCATATCAAAGCGATTTGCCTTTTTCAACTGGTTATTCTTTACCAATTGCAGGGCGTACGCCGATGAGGTGATCACAAGGAAAATAAAAAATAACGTGATGCCGTGTAATAAATCGACAAGTGTAAACGTGGTTGATTCAGGCAATGAAGAGTCAATGATGTACTTGTTACCAATAGCCGCGAATAATGATCCGACACTCAATCCAAACCGCGAATCAATATTATCGGCGTGAATATAAAAGCAGATATACGAAATAAGAAATGACACATACATTCCGAGAAACATCTTCCAAAATAATTCACCTGCATCGCGCGTAATGCCAATGCGAACCCGGTACGTTCCATATTCCACATGCGGTTTGCTGAGAGATGGATCTCCAAATGTTGTTTCATACGCCTTTATTCCTGCAGTCGTAGTAAAACTGTCAATATTCCAACCCCGCAATGTAAATCTTGGATCATAGTGCTTTCCTAATGTGTCGACGGAAAAAACAAGCGACTTTGAATCGAACTGGGTGTTTTCGACGCCAAGTCTCAATGTTTGTTTGTCAAATGGGAAATTGTTGATTTTCCAGGAATCTTTCATCGTGCATTGTAATTTCATCAGGACATAGTATCCGTCTGAAGAGTCAATGGAATAATACAATTTAGAAAACGATTTTGCCTGGGGAATTTCGAGATTTTGCTGAAAGTCGAATTCCCTCCTCTTATATTTAAACCATATCCATATATTGACCGTATACTCGTTTTGTTTGAAGTCGATATCATGAATGCTGGTAATATATACTCCGGTCTTTACTGTATCAGGTCTATTCTGCGCAAAGCCAGCGCAGCTCAAAACAAACAGAACAGGGATGAGAATAATTCTTTTCATTCGTGAGGAAAGATATACAATTGTTGAATGACTAAAAGTCGATTGGTCGATTCTTTTTTGAGTTTTTCATTTCCCACAGATGCCCGTAGACTAGTTATGAGACTCATTGTGGTACTTTGTGCATTTGTGTGAAACAAAAATTCAAAAAGGACCGACTACGAACACATCAACTTTTCAACCCCTCAACTTCATCGATCTTTTTTATCATTTTCGCAATGTAATTCTTCTCAGCCTCGAAATTCGTCTGATGTAATGTTTTATTGAAAAAACTCCTTGCAATGGTGTAATTCTTTTCGAGCAGATATATTTTGCCCATTGTCGCATTCAATAGATAATATTGGTTGAGAAAAGGTTTTTCTTCAAGTTCCTTTAATAATTTTTGGGACATTGTTTTCTCCCCGGCATAATATAATGCAATTGCGTAGTTCAGTTGTACAAATGGATTCGGGTTGATCTTAAGCAGATGAAAATATAATTGGCTGATCGATTGCCAATCAGTATTCTTAAAATCCTTTTCCTTGCAATGAAGATATGCGATCGCCGCTTCGTAGTGATATGGACTGATAGGTCCAGCTTTTGACCGCTCGAGGAATTCGCACCCCAATGCAATGAGTCCGCGGTTCCATAGAGAGCGGTCCTGTTCTTCGAGATCGCGCAGCTCGCCATCGGGACCAAACCTTGCTTTGAACCTGGCGGCATTAAAAAGCATTAACGCTTGCAGCGCTGCCGTTTCCGTGTTACCGATGTTTTGGTCGAGCAATTCTTTATTCATCAACAGCGCTTCTTCGCAGAGTTCTTCCCGTAATATTTCCTTTCCCCAGGATGATTTGTAACCTTCATTGTAAATGAGGTAAATGATTTTATGCACAATAGGCAAACGCGCCTGAAGTGAACGAGGATTTGGTACAGCGAGAAGTATTTTTTCATTACGAATTTTTTGTCTTGCCCGCACGAGAATTTTATCGATTCCGTCGATCGTCATTCCAAAGACACTTGCGATTGCTTCTACTTTAAGATTCGCGACATACTTCAATGTTATGATAACTTGTGTTTTGGGAGAGAGATCGGGATGGGCGCATGCAAAAAGCAATTTCAATTGCTGATCCTTCAATACTGATTCAGAAAATTCTGGTTCATGAACGGCGGCGTGCGTGACATGATTTATTCCAGTGATTCTTTTTCTTTCCTTTATTTTATTAAGGGCCTTATTCCTGCAAACAGTGAATATCCATCCTGCTTGATTTGCAGGTATCCCATCATTCCGCCAGGCAACGATAGCGGATGCGAATGCATCGTGCACAATATCCTCTGCAGTTTCCAAATCAATATCAGAAGAAAAATAGAGTAGCCATCCCACCATTTTCCCATAGTGGCTACGATATAATTGATCTGACTCCTTTTGAATTTTATCTGCAGAATGATTCATTCTTCTTTGTATCCTGACGGTCTTACTTCTTCGTCCATCACCATGATCTCTCTTACTTCGATCACAACTTCGTTCCTGGTCACTTTTGGACAAGTTTGTGCAATCGACGCTGCCTGGTTCAGATTTTCAGCACGAATTGTTATATATCCACTCACAGCCTCTTTTGCTTCGATAAATGGCCCGTCCGATAGCACGTGGTCGCGGCTTACATAGCGACCCTCATGCATCAACGGTTCACCATTCACCCAATTACCAGATTGTGCAAGTTCTTCCACCCAAGTGGTCATTTCAAGAATATTTGAATTCATTTCTTCCCTGGATAATTTGGCCAGTCTTTGAACATCATCGCGAATTATCAATAAGAATTTTTGCATGAATATTTGTTTTAAAAAACTTAGCGGGCGATATTACGATTCTGAAATGATTTTTTAAATCGGCCGATTGCAAAGTAAAATAAAGAAGTAACACAAACAATAATCAGTCCCCAGCGTAAATACCCTGCAACCGAAATGGAAATGCCTAAACCACTTACTGCAGAAATCCAGGCGGCCAAACAAATAGGGCATTTTGGTAGAAGAATAAGGATTGTTCCCGGCACAGCGCATTTTATGGCGCCGTACAAACGCGCAAAGGCGTTTTTTCGCTCTCCCGGAAGCTTAACGGTACAATCCTTATTCTCACTATCACCCTTAGCCGAAGAATTGTTATGACAGCAATTTTTGCTCATGACAGTGGTCCCTCCGATGAGCAGCACGAAGCCGAATTCGTTTTTTCGCGAAATCGTCCAGTGTGATCGACAAATCCTTCGGCTTCATATTTATCGTGATGGCGTACCCAGTCAGTTAAATTTTGCCCGGGCCCCGTTTCATTGCGTCCCTTAGGTGTCCAGTCGAGATAAATATAGGTTCCCAACAACTGTTCACCGCCCCGGGAATAAGTAGAATACGTATGAAATATTTCTCCATGTTCATTCATGTAAAACACGCTATGGCCGGACAATTCTTCGCCTTCGAAAACCCGCGAATTATAATTGTAATACGCAATTCCTAAATCCTGGTCTTCCTTGGTAAATGAGACATTGTAGTCGTAATTGAAATCAGTATGGAAAGAAGAAACCCAGTTGAAATGCCAATTCATTCGTTTCTTAAAAGTTTCAATTTCTTCAATAGGAGCCCTCGAGATCGCAACGAAAGAAACGTCGTGATGCACCAGGTGTTTCAAGGCTCCATCAACATGATCCGCAGTAAAAGAACATCCGACACAACCTTCTTTCCACCCAGGTCCAAACATGAAATGCTGTACGATCAATTGACTTTTTCCCTGGAACAGTTGTGCAAGAGAGCGTTTACCATCCGGCGCATCGAAAATATATTCCTTATCGATTTTTACCCATGGTAATCGACCGCGTTTTGCTCTCAGTGCATCATTCATCCGCGTAAGTTCTTTCTCTTTAATCCAAAGTTCTTTGCGCGCAGCGAGCCATTCGTCGCGAGAGACAACGGGATTGCGTTGCGAAGTTCCATTTCCGTTTTGTTTGCTTGATATTTCCATAATAAGATTGATTTTGAATAAGACAATATCAATCTTACAATCCGGACAAAACTTTTATAATTATTAGGAAATGGAAATATTTAGAATATCGTGTAAGTGATAATATACCGGGATGCCCAATAGATCTGCCATACGAACGTCTTCATCTGCACCGGAGGATACACCTTCTAGCCGAAGCACGGCATCGCATTTGGTGATGAGTCGGCGGGCCACTGGGTATAATATCTCCTGGTATAATAAATCGCCCGGATATTGTGAACCGGCGACTTTAAGAAGTGGAAGTGCCAGCCATTCTCCAATCAATGGGATGTGTCCCGCACGAAATAAAGGAAGTGCTGCCTCTTCCAGTCTCCGCAAATTTTTCTCCATTAGAACGGGATCATCGTTTGTGCCTGACCGGTACGGTCCCGCAATGAGAATTGTCATCATTTTTTTCATATTATGAGTTTGCTAAGGTGCGCGTATTGTAGTAACATGATCGTTTTCGCATCTTTTATCCCACCATTGCTCATCAGATTGAGTGCCTTGTTGAACGGCAATTCGAGAACTTCAATACGTTCATTTTCTTCTTCTAATCCCCCACCCGCGTTTACTTTCATCGTTTCATCATATTCACCAATAAAAAAATATAGAATTTCCGTTACCGATCCGGGCGACATATATGCCTCAAATACTTTTTGGACAGCATTGATGCGGTAACCTGTTTCTTCCTCCGTTTCTCTTTTGATGCAATCTTCCGGGTTGTCTTTGTCGAGCAGACCGGCACAAGCTTCAATGAGCATGCCGTCTTCATTACCGTTGATAAAAGTCGGTAACCGAAATTGCCGGGTCAGGATCACCGATTTATTTTTTTTATTGTACAGCAAAATGACAGCTCCGTTTCCACGGTCATACGCCTCCCTGACTTCCCGGCTTACCGAGCCATCATTGTTCCTGCGCTCGAATGAGATTCGTTTCAGTGTGTACCAGCTATCCGAAAGAATTTCGGTATCAACTATTTTAACTTCCTTGGTCAATTTGATTGTTTTTGATCGTTTTTGATTATTTTTGATCAAAGAAACAACATTCTCATGAACTTTCAAAAAAGAAAACACTTTATATTCCAGGAGCTAGATTCAAAGGGTGAAGTAGATATTAAACAGCTGGCGTCAGAACTTGAGAGTTCTGAAATCACTATTCGCCGGGATCTGAATCAGTTGGCAGCAGATGGGCTACTCTTCCGTACGCACGGCGGTGCGATGAAAGTAAATCCGTTGGAGGTACCCCACCAATTTGTCAATAAATCTGCGGTGAACGTAAGAGCGAAGGACGCTATCTGTCGCCGGGCGGCAAAAGAAATAGTTGATGGTGATATTATTTTTTTGGATTGTGGAAGCACCGTTTTCAGGCTTTGTCAATTTATCAAAAACAAAAAAATAAAAGTAATCACGAATTCGATTCCGGTGATTTTTGAATTGCAAAACAGCGAGGTGAAATTGAATATCATCGGAGGTGAATTTGATGCAGAACGTCAAGCTGTGCATGGCAATATTGCGTCAGAACACATTTCAAGGTATCGTGCAACAAAAGCATTTGTCGGTGTAGATGGAATTTCCGAGAAAGGATTGTTCGGTCACAGCGAAAAAGAAGCGGCCATTACGCTTGCGATGACTGCACAAAGTTCATGCACTTACCTCCTTTGTGACGAAAGCAAGGTTGGAAAAGAATCATACCTCAAGTTTGCAAAACCTAATCTTGTGAATGCAATTGTTACAAATTGCTCTGCCACTAAAATGACAAAATACAGGAAACAGGGAATTAAAATAATAGAAGCATAATCATTTTGTTTTTTTCAAAAAAATGATCACTTGAGCGTCGAACTAATTTTTTTGCAGGAACGCCAGTTGTCCCAGGTGATAACTGAGGTGATTGGTTCGATTCATCAGCAGATTTAATTTATTCCGATAGGGCTCCCTTGCAAAGTCCTCCTCCGAAACGGCCGAATGTTTGTTGAACCACTCGTCCGGCTGCAACCCGTTAATATGGTTCGTCAGGTCAATGTTGATATCTTCCCAGTTCTTTCGGAGCGTTGCGACAGCAGGCATTTTTTGTCCAGAGTGATCCGGAGTCTCTACAAAAATCTTCCAAAGCTCCGGGTAAATTTTTTCACCAAATCCAAGCAGTGGACGCATTGCGTCGCCAATGGCAATCATGTGCCCCAACAAATAAATTCCTGTATTTCTCCCCGGTGCTACTTCTGATAAGAGCTGTTCATCGCTTAGCTTTTCGAACAATGTATTCATTCTCCCGTTGTACGTTTGCCAGGCGAGTATCGCCATCTTAATAAAAAGTTCCCTGTCTGCCGCAGCCGAAATTGTTTCATCTTGATTTTTCATAATGTTTATTATTTCATCTATAAATGTGCCTAGAAAATTTCCACAATTTAGTATGATTGTTGTTCATTTTTTTTCGTTTAACGAGATTTGTTTATTAAAGTTTAATTTTAGTTGGTGAAAATGGGAGGGCGAATCATCCCGATATTCATTTCGTAAAAACAATAAACAAAAATTTTATGCTTTCTGTTGGAATTGCAGCACCGGATTTTGAATTGAATTCTACGCCTGATCAAAAACTTGCTTTAAGTGATCTGAAAGGTAAAAAAGTAATCCTCGCGTTTTATCCCGCTGATTTTAGTCCTGTTTGCGGGGATCAAATGACCTTGTACAATGAAACATTACGCTTTTTTAAAAAACATAATGCAGAATTGCTGGGGATATCTGTCGATAGCAAATGGTGCCATCTCGCGTTTAGCCAATCGCGCAATTTTCATTTTCCGCTGTTGTCAGATTTTGAACCAAAGGGAAAAATTTCAAAGATGTATGGCGCATATGATGAACGTGAGGGAGAGAGCCAACGGGCATTATTTGTTATTGATGAAGAAGGAATAATTCGCTGGAGTTATTTATCACCGGTAGGAATCAATCCGGGCGCAGAAGGAATTTTGGAGGCGCTCGAAAAATTAGACGCAATTAAAATGCACTGATATGAGTACACAATTAAAACCGCCCGTCAACAAAAAAGATCATATTCAGGGAGATCCAGATGCACCCATCGAGTTATTGGAGTATGGCGATTATCAATGTCCGCATTGCGGCCGCG
>Ga0163162_10005881_pt1 | contig 11866 bp, 13 predicted proteins | sample S55metaG_FD_115310 | JGI IMG/M metagenome (GOLD analysis project Ga0163162, IMG submission 115310) | Switchgrass rhizosphere microbial communities from Kellogg Biological Station, Michigan, USA - S5-5 metaG | ecosystem: Host-associated > Plants > Roots > Rhizosphere > Soil | place: USA...
CGTAGCGCCACCCAAGCGCTGACAGAAAAATGCGTTGTCAAAGCTTACTCCGCGGAATTAGAGAAGTTGAACAAAAGCCCGCTATACTACCATCAATGCCGTCGCGTGGGAATCCGTTGCTCGCCGCCATCCCCGTCCTCTTGAGCGCCATCTATGTCCATGCCCAGCAACCGATTCGAGCTACCACTGAGGACGGCCGCACCGTGCTCCTCTCTACAGATGGCACCTGGAAACTCGTCCCGCCGCCCGTGAGAACCTCTCCTAACTCCACGCCGACGGCTAGTCTCGCCGAGTACCATAAATCACCATCTGCGAAGAAAGCAATTAACCCCCCGTACGGCGGCCTCACGCTGTGGATCGACGACAAAAAATGGCGGGAGAGCACCAGCAATGGCTCGAAGATGTTCCAACATACGAACGGGAAGTTATACGCCACCTACATCTCGGAGGCGCTTCCGAACATTGCCACCTCCTCGCTGCGCGACGTTGCCTTGATCAACGCGCAGCGCCTCGATCCCAATGCAGCCATTGTTCGCGAGGAACGCCGGATTGTGAACGGGCGAGAAGTGCTGTGTCTCGAACTAAAGGCTAGCAACGGCGGAATCGCGTTCCACTTTATGGGCTATTACCACGGCGGCGCCGAATCCACTTTCCAGGTTGCAGCATTCACTGCCGAATCGGAATTCGCACAACAGAAAGGCGAAATTGAAGAATTCCTAAACGGTCTCGAAGTCCGGGAGAAGTCCGCTCCCGAAGTCGCCCGTAATACCGCAGGCGAAATCGAAGCCTCGGTGGCTTATGGGAAATTCCGCCTCAACTACCCCACCCAAAAATGGTCCGCCACTAAGATCCGCGACAGCAACAACTGGTCATTCAAATTGAAAAATGGCGAGGCCTATGCCACCTTCATTCCAGAGCGAACCGAAATACCCCTCGACTCCCTTATCGAGATCGCCCTGGACCGAATTCGCCAGCAAGATTTTGCGATGACTATCGTCAAACAGGAGACGCGCACCATTGGCGGCGTACGGCTTAAAATCCTTCGCATCGATGCCAGCCCCAACGGCATCCCGCTTTCATATCTCAACCTCTACTACGGCGGACCGGCCGGAGCGCTGCAGATTCTCTGCTGGTCCGGGCGCAACACTTTCCCTGAATACCAATCCACAATCGAAGATTTCCTCAAAGGAGTCATCATAGATGGTCTCCTGCCGTAAATAGACGCCCTGGCGCCGTGATTAAGTGGCTGGCGGTGTAGAGCCGACGAAACAAGTGTGGCGTCCCTAATAGCGGCGAGTTGGACCCCGCTGATCGAGCGACTGAAAGCCATTGGTTCTTTGAGGGATCTTGCTGTAAGGGGACCGAACTAGAACCCTTGACCGTTGAAACCCTCCAGAAAAGGAGCGATTCGACGGCGTTCCTATTACCAACCGTAGTTGGAACCAGGCCGAGACCACAATATTGCAAACAGGTACACACGGAGCATAGGGAATCGGCTCGATTCAAGTTCGCCGACGCGGAGCGGCTCAATTTGAGCAAAACAAAATAGAGCGAACGTCTTCCAGTAGGCATCGATCCCAGCGTCGGAGCTTCGATGATCTGATCCAAGTGGCAAACGCACCATTGAGCGGGCGATTGATGTATATGACGGAAATCCCATCGGAACCGACAACTTATTCTGAATTCACAAAGAAACAAAGGAGCTGAAAATGAAGAAAGTACTTCTATGGCTGACGCTGATGGCGTCCGTGGCCTGTGCCCAGCAGGTGATTACCAAGGGCCAGAGCGCCGTGATTACGCATGTGGTTGACGGCGACGGATGGCAAACCTGGATGACACTGAGCAATCTCGATGCGACGCCATCGCAGTACATTGTTTTTTTCTTCAAAGAGGATGGAACGCCACTGCCACTCACTACCAATCAAACAATTACCGGCAACGGCACGTTCGTTTATGGCACTCTTCCGCCCAACGGCGCGGTCACCATTAAAACCCCGGGCACCAGCGCGACGCTAACCCAGGGTTGGGCGAAAATTCAAACTGTCTTCAATATTCCGGGGGGCGGTGTCGCTCCGGGAGCCAACATCGCCGGAAGCTCGCTCTTCCTGCGCCCGCAAAGTGTTTCCCGTCCGACCGAAACATCGGAGCCTCTGGATTTTTCGCAGGCGAAGCGCTGGGCGTTCCCGTTCGATCATACCAATGGCTATACCACCGGCCTGGCACTCTTGAACCAATCGAACGCGACGGGTATCGTTACTATAACCTTTTACGATGAAAACGGAGTTGTTTTATTGGCCGTACCTCCTTTCAATATGGTGAGCGGTCAACACTCTGCGATAACGCTGACTACTGCGCCCGCTTTTTCCAGCGTGATTGGAGCCAAAGGAACCGTAGTGATCCAGACGACCGCCCCCTCGATCAATGTGCTGGGATTACGCACCTCTCCGGCCGGCGACGTCTCCGGCATATCACTTATTTCGTGGTGATAGCTTTGGCCGACGCGGAGCGGCTCTATTGAGTAAACAAGTAGCGCGAACGTCTCCCGGGAGTGAACAAAGTTTACAGCGGACTTGCGTGGCAGCTCCGCTTGAGCAAGCTGGGCCATGCAAGCCTCGGTAAAGGAACTCGCATCCAACTTCATGGCCTTTTCCCGGCGGAAGTGGTTTTTTAGAAGCCCCTGGGCATCGAGAAACACCTGGCTGGTCAGCTTCATGAATTATGATCTGGGTTATATCGATCTGGAGGAAAAAACCTTGCAGCCCCTTCGGGCCAAAAGTGTTACCTATGTCTTAGGAACGATCTGTTACCCATGTGTCCGGTCCGGACATTAGTTTGTTGGCGTCCCCAGAGGGATTCGAACCCTCGTTACCGCCGTGAAAGGGCGATGTCCTAGGCCGACTAGACGATGGGGACTTTTGGGAAGGACTGAAACTACTTTAGCATTGACGCGAGCGCTCCCGCATAGATTGCACGCGCAGTTATAGCGGAAGCGCCGGTGGTCGAGTCTGGTGCGCTCTCGCTTAGAGCGTCTTCAGGTACGCGATGATGTTGTCCTTGTCTTCGGAACTGATCGCGTCGCCGAACGGGGGCATGGCGCCGCTGCCGTCGGTGATCAGGGCCTTCACATTCGCCGCGTTCACGGGCTTGCCGTTCACCAGTTTCTCGCGCTTGAACAGGTCCTTCAGGCCGGGACCGACCTTGGTCTCAGTCGAGTCGCTGTTATGGCACGGCGCGCAGCTCTCAAACGCGGCTTGCCCTTTCTTGGCGTCCGGGTCGGCGGCAGTCAAAGGGAGGCCAACCGCTAGCAGCAGGCCTAAACTCGCGAGTGTGAGGATTCCTTTTTTCATAGTTACCAGTCTACAATCTAGACGTATGTCGATCCAAGTGGGTGACAAGGCCCCCAACATTAAAACTTCCGAATTTTCGCTGGCGGATGCGAAGGGTCAGCGCGTCGTACTCTTTTTCTTCCCCAAGGCGGATACGCCGGGATGTACCAAGGAGGCCTGCGAGTTCCGCGACGCTGAGAAGGCTTTCACCAGGAAGAACGCGGCGATCGTCGGCATCTCGCCAGATAAGCTCGCGGCGCAGGCCAAGTTCGCGGAGAAGTATAGTCTGCCCTACGCTTTCGTTGCCGATCCGGACCACGCGATCGCCGAAGCTTACGGTGTGTGGAAGGAAAAGAGCATGTACGGGCGAAAGTATATGGGCATCGAGCGCACCACTTTCGTGATCGATGAGAAAGGGAAGATCGGCGAGATTTTCGCGAAGGTCAAGCCGGCCGGACACGCGGCCGAAGTGCTGGAGGCGTTGGCGAAAAAATAGGGACGGAGCCTGATTATTCACCCGTTATGGAACGGTGTCGTTTCGGAACAATAATAAGGCTCCGTCCCTATTTTTAATTCACGGGCTTGAAACGCTGCACGCGGCGGCCGTAGTCGGTTTCCGCGACGTAGAGATTTCCCTTGGAATCGACGGCGATGGTATGGCCGTGGGTGAAGTCGCCGATCTGGTGGCCCGGGCGGCCGAAGGTAGAAAGAATCTTGCCGCTTTCGTTGTCTACGATTGTCACCACCTCGTTGCGGCCATTCATTACGTACAGGTATTTCTCCTGCGGGTCGCGCGAGAACGCCACCCACCACACCGTGCCGCGCGGGTCGGGAAGCTTGGGCGTGCCGGTCCTGATCCAGATGTTGCGCAGGAACTTGCCTTCTTTGTCGAACACCTCGACGCGGTCGCCCGAGCGGTCGCAGACATACAGCAGCCCAGCGCGGCTCATGTTAATGCAGTGCACGTAGTGTGAAAACACGCTGGGGGCGCCGTCTTCGGCCTCTTTCTCGGTCCCCTGGCGGCCCCACTGGCGGAGGAATTTGCCGGTCTTGTCGAACACCGCCACGCGGCGGTTACCGTAGCCGTCGGACACGTAAAGATCGCCATTAGTCGGATCGACGACGATGCCGGCGGGATTATACAAGCGGTCGTGCGCGGCGTTCAGGGGCTTGCCTTTTTGAGTACCGTCGGTCGAGTCGACCAGGCCCCGCGTGCCGATCTGCATCAGCATCTTCCCATCGTGGTCGTATTTCTGGATGATGCCATCGGTGTTTCCGCCCACCCACACGTTGTCTTCGCGGTCAAAGGTGCAGCCGTGGATGGAACCCGGCACCTTGTCGGGGTCGCCGAAGGACTTGACCAGCGTGCCGGCGGTGTCGAACATCAGGATCGGCGGCGCCTGCTGGGAGGTTTCTTTCTCTTCATCGGTGATATTGCGGCGATTGACCACGACGATGTGATCGTGCGAGTCCACGCACACGCCTCCCAGTTGGCCCACGATCCAGCCTGCCGGCAACGGCTTGGGCCAGGAGGGATCGACTGCAAACTTGGGCGCGTTCTGCGCCGCCGCTGCCAGCGCGAGGCCCAGCAGCATTCCGATGAGTGGTATTTTACGCATGTTCTTTCTACTCAAACTTTCCGCGCCGAGACCGGCGGATTTAAGGCCCACGGTGGACTAGATTAGCAGATTCGCTGCGCGAACCGCGTTGCAGGCTAGAGCTCCGATTCGGCTTCCGCCTCGGCCGCCCCGGCGGGTCCGGCGGCAAGGGCGTCGGCGATCAATTGTTTGGCGCGCTCGGCGTTTTCTTCGGCCACGCGGATTTCCTCGGCGAGATTCGGCAGCGGGCTGTCACCCACCAGCACGGTGTCGATGCCGTTCGATTCCAGCAGTTGCTGCACCGTCATCACTTCCATTTCGTCGATGCCACCGCCCGCCAGGCGGAAGACCGTCACCAGGCCGGGCTCGTTCGGGTTGTTATCGGATTCCATTTCCTGAGCATACTCCGTAGAATAGAGATATGGAAAGAAATATCGGAGAAAGTTTCGTCTGGTTCCTGATCGGCGCGGCGGCTGGCGCTAGCGTGGCGCTGTTGTACGCTCCGCAGTCGGGTCACAGAACCCGGCGCATGCTGGGGCGCAAGCTCGTCGAAGGCCGTGAAGCGCTGGAGGACCAGGGAAGCGAGCTGCTCGAAAAAAGCCGGGAGCTGTTCGAGAAGGGCCGTAAAGTGGCCGACGATGCTGCTGAGCTGTTTGAGAAGGGCCGCAGCATGGTGAAGATCTAACCGGCAGAGCAGCCAGTTTGGCACCATTTGTCAACGAAGTCTATGCGGACTTTTCTGCGCCTGAAGTGTGGGCGAAGGCCGAGGCCGCGCTCGCCTTGGTGCGTGCGCAACTCGGGCGCGACTACGATCTGTGGATCGCGGGCGCCGCGCACCGCACCGGCGATCTGCTGATCAGTGTCAACCCCTCGCGGCCCTCTGAAGTTGTAGGTCGTCATCACAAGGCCACCGCGGAGTTGGCGAATCGAGCCATCGAAGACGCCCACGCTTATGCGCACGTCTGGGGCCGGACTTCACCGGTTGAGCGCGCGCGCTTGCTCATGGGTGCTGCTGCCTTATTGCGCGAGCGCAAGTTCGAATTCGACGCATGGCTGGTGCTCGAAGCGGGCAAAACCTGGCCAGAGGCCGAGGCTGAAGTCTGCGAAGCCATCGACTTTTGCGAATACTACGCGCGCCAGATGGTGCGCTTTGCCTCGCCCGAATCCGTGGTTCAGATGCCGGGCGAGCGCGACGACCTGGTGTACCTTCCGCTGGGCGCAGGCGTCATCATCCCGCCATGGAATTTTCCGCTGGCGATTCTGGCGGGTATGACGGTGGCCGCCTTGGTCGCGGGCAACACGGTCGTCATCAAACCGTCGAGCGAGACGCCGACCGTCGCCGCGAAGTTTGTCGAGTTGCTTCACGAGTCCGGATTTCCCGCGAGAAGTCTGGCGCTCTGCACGGGCAGCGGGTCCGTGATCGGCGATCTTCTGGTCGAGCACCCCAAGACCCGCTTCGTTTCCTTTACCGGTTCGCGCGAAGTGGGCCTCCGCATCAATGAATTGGCCGCGAAGCCGCGGAAAGGGCAGATCTGGATCAAGCGTGTGGTCGCCGAGATGGGCGGCAAAGACGCCATCATTGTGGATCGCGAGGCCGATTTAGATAGCGCCGTCGCGGGGGTGGTGCAGTCTGCCTTCGGCTACCAGGGGCAGAAGTGCTCGGCCTGCTCGCGCGCGATAGTGGACGATCCGGTCTACGATGAGTTCGTCGAAAAACTGGAAACGAAGGTGGCGGCTCTCAAAGTTGGCGCTCCCGAAGACCGTGCGACCTTCATGGGCCCGGTGATCAGCGCGGGCGCGCGCAAGACCATCCTCGACTACATCGAAGTCGGGCGCGGCGAGGGACGGCTGATCGCGGGGGGCGATGTCCTGCCCGGCGACGGTTATTTCGTGCAGCCGACGGTGTTCGCTGGTGTCGAATCCAAAGCGCGCATTTTTCAGGAAGAGATTTTCGGACCGGTGCTGACAGTCTCCCGCGCTCGCGATTTCAGCCATGCGCTGGAACTGGCGAACGACACTGAATACGGCCTCACCGGCGCCGTGTACTCGCGCAACCCCGAGACCATTCATCGCGCCCGGCAGGAATTCTTCGTGGGCAATCTCTATATCAATCGCAAATGCACCGGCGCCATGGTGGGCGCGCACCCCTTCGGCGGATTCAATATGTCCGGCACCGATTCGAAGGCCGGCGGCCCGGATTACCTGTTACAGTTTCTCCAAGCCAAGTCCATCGCCGAAAAACTGTAGACTGAGCAAGAGGTGCGCATGAAGCGCTACGCTTTGCCGGCTTTTTTAATCGCGATAACGGCACTCGGCCAAATCCCCACCAATCCCGCGGCGAAGGCCGCACGCCAGTGGCGGCAGCAGCACGAGCGCGCCATCATGGACGAATTCGTGGGGCTGCTGGCGATCCCCAACATCGCCGCCGACCACGCCAACATCCAGCGCAACGCCGAGGCTATCGCCCAGATGATGGAGAAGCGCGGCATTGCGGCCAAACTGGTATCGATCCCCGGTGGGAATCCGGTGGTATTTGGCGAAATCAAAACTCCCGGCGCCACCCGCACCATCGTCCTTTATGCGCACTATGACGGGCAGCCGCTCGATCCCAAGGAATGGGCCACGCCCCCATTCACGCCGTCGCTGCGCGACAAGACGCTCGAACGCGACGGGCAGGTGATCCCGCTGCCGGCGGCCGGTCGGCCGTTCGATCCCGAGTGGCGCATGTATGCGCGTGGCGCGGCGGATGACAAAGCTCCCATCATTGCGATGATGACTGCCGTGGACGCCATCCGCGCGGCGGGGATCAAGACCAAATCCAACATCAAGTTCGCCTTCGAAGGGGAAGAAGAGGCCGGCTCGACGAACCTGGAAAAGACGCTGGCCGCCAACAAGGAGCTCTTTTCGGGTGATCTATGGCTGATGTGCGACGGGCCGGTGCATCAAACCCGTCGGCAACTCATCGCATTCGGCGCACGCGGCGCCGCGCGGGTCGACGTAACTGTTTACGGAGGGCGCGGCGAGCTGCATAGCGGTCATTACGGCAACTGGGCTCCCAACCCCGCGCTGCTACTGGCCCGGCTTCTGGCGTCGATGAAAGACGAGAGCGGACACGTTCTGGTAGATCATTTCTACGATCAAGTAGAGCCGCTGAGCGACCTTGAGAAGCGCGCTATCGCAGAAGCTCCGGATGTCGACGCAGAACTCATGAATGAGTTCTGGCTGGGTTCAACCGAAGGTGGCGGCAAGAAACTCACCGAGCTGATTACGTTGCCATCCCTCAATATCCGCGGCATGGCCAGTTCACGCATCGGCCCGCAGGCCTCGAACGTAATTCCCTCGACCGCCAGCGCCACCATGGACGTTCGTTTGGTGAAGGGCATGGACCCTCGCACTACGGCGGAGCGGGTGATCGAGCACATCCGTAAGCAGGGATTCTTCGTGGTGGATCAGGAGCCTACGCGCGAGATGCGTTTGTCTCATCCAAAAGTTGCCATGGTGATCGCAGGCCGCTACGAAGCCGCGACGCGCACTTCCATGGACTTGCCCATTTCGCAGGAAGTGATCCGGGTGGTCGAGAGCGCACGCGGCCCGGCCGTGAAGCTTCCCAACATGGGCGGGGGATTGCCGATGACCAGTGTCGAGCGGCCGCTCGGCACGCGAACCATCGTGATTCCCATTGGCAATCACGATAACAATCAGCACAGCTACAACGAGAACCTGCGCCTGCAGAATCTGTGGGACGGAATCGAGCTGATGGCGGCCCTGATTACGATGTAGCCCTGCGCTACTTAGCTTTAAGGGCGGCTTCGATCGCGGAGGTCAATTCCTTCGACTCCGGTTCCACCGGCGCGTCAAACCGCGCCAGCACCTTGCCGTCGCGATCCACCAGGTACTTGGTGAAGTTCCACGGTATCTCGCCGCCGGTCTTGGGATTCGCGGTCTTGTCGGTCAGGAACTGATACAGCGGGGCCTTGTCGCTGCCCTTTACCGAGATCTTGGAAAACATCGGAAAGGTCACGCCGAATTTGGACTTGCAGAAAGCGCCGATCTCGGCGTTCGATCCCGGCTCCTGCGCGCCGAAATTGTTGGCCGGGAATCCGGCGACCACCAGTCCCTGGTCCTTGTATTTCATATACAGCGCCTGCAAGCCCTCGTACTGATAGGTGTAGCCGCATTGGCTCGCAACGTTCACCACCAGCAGCACTTTGCCCTTGAAGTTGGCTAGCGGCGTGGGTGTTCCGTTGAGCGCGTCCATTGTGAATTCATGGACGCTGGAGGCGGCGAAAGCGGCGCTCGACATAAGCAGAATGGCTCCAAGTAGCGGTTTCATGCCCCGATTTTACTACGTCCGGCACCTCGAATCACCGCGCATCCCACTGGCGCGTGATCTCCTCGATCACCTCATCCGGGCGATTGGTGTATACCCAGAACAGTTGAACCGCGTTCGTGCCTCGGACCTGCATCTTGAGCGCGCCGCTGGCCTTGGTAAATTTCAGGCGCTCCTCGCCGTTCTTGGTGGGCGTGATGATACCCAAGCCGATCTTGGTCACGTGCGGGCTGGCCTTGGCGGCTTCGACCGCCGGGATCGCGCTGGGGATCACGGTCGAATGGCGCCCGTTGAATTTCGCGCCCTTGAGCAGGCCCTTGGCGTGGCTCATGCCCGATTTTAACGTTTGGTTCCGGTAGAATGGGACAGTCCGATGCAGGATATCCAAAAGAGACAACGGGAGAGGACTGAAAGATGAAATCCAAGATGATGCTGCTCGCGGCGTTCGCGGGCGCGACTGCTCTCTACGGGCAGAATCCGCTGACCACGGAGTTAAAGCAGACCTACACCGGGATCAAGGGGAACGTGATGAAGGCGGCGGACGCTATGCCGGAGGGCGATTACGGTTTTATGCCCGGGCCGGGCAGCCGGACCTACGGAGCGGCGGTGGTGCACATTGCAGACGTGCAGGCGGCTCTTTGTGGGGCAGCGAAGGGCGAGGCGGGTCCTAAGTTTGACGCCACCAAGACTTCCAAAGCGGATGCTCAGGCCGCTCTCAAGTCGGCGTTCGATTATTGCGATCCGATCTATGAATCCATGACCGATGCCGACGCCACCAAAATGGTAAAGATGTTCGGGCGCGACCGCACCATGTTTGGCGCCCTGAACTTCGGCGTGATTCACGATAACGAAATGTACGGCACGCTGGCGGTGTATCTGCGCGCCAAGTCCCAGGTTCCGCCGTCGAGCGTTCGCCCCACGGGTAAGAAGAAGGAATAATTTATTCCCACTCAATGGTGGCCGGCGGCTTGTTGGTGAGGTCGTAGAACACGCCGGCCACACCTTCCACTTCCATCAATTCCCGCACCATCTTTGCCAGCAGATCGGCGGGAATCCGCACCGCGCTCGCGGTCATCCCATCCACCGAATCGATTGGCCTCAGCACCACCGAATCCGGGCGCGCTGCGCTGCCCACTGGAAACAGCACCACCGGAAATTGCCAGATGGCGGCGTCGAAGCCGGAGGCGAGCGAGAGCCGGCGCACGATGGCGTCGGCGCGGCGGAGGCGGTCAAGCCGCTGGGCGGTCAGGTACGCCGGCATGACCTTGAGGCTGTCGATCGGCCCGCAAGTGTGGGCGATGCCCACGATGCGGTTCACGTCCGTGCGGCGGTTGATGACGTCGGCGGTTTCTTCGTCCGAATCAGGGACGGATGCTAGGGCCAGCACCGGCCGGTAAGTTCGTGAGTCGCCCTGGACCCCGACGGAGCGCACCGGAAGAATCCAGCCTTCGTCAACTCTTTGCGGTACTGCCTCCGTGCCCGAACAGAGGCAACGGATCGCAAGTCCGGGGCCGGGGAAGGGATGGCGTTCCAGCAGCTCAGGGGCGAGCGAAAGCTCGCGGCCGATGGCGCGGACCTCATCCTTGTAGAACGACGAAAGCGGTTCGATGATGCGGCCCTCATCGATCAGCTTCTGAATCCCAGCGACGCGGTTGTGATGGGTCTTGATGAGATCGGCCTTGGCGCTGCCGCCGGATTCGATGGTATCCGGGTAGATGGTGCCCTGGCCGAGAATCCAGCGGCCGTCGAGATAGTGCTCGCTCTCGAGAATACGCTGCTGGACCTGGACAAACTTCTCGCCGATCACGTGGCGCTTCTGTTCGGGCTCGGTGACACCGGCTAGGGCAGTCAGGAACAGCTCGCGGGCGTCTTCGACGAAGAAGGAGCTGGCGCCCAGGTCCGCGAAATGCCGCCGCACGAATTCGGTTTCGCCCTCGCGCATCATGCCGGTGTCAACGTAGGTGCCATGAACCCGTTCCGGTCCGAGCGCGCGCAGGCACAGCGTATAAGCGACCGTGGAATCCACACCGCCGCTGACGAAGAAGAAGACGTTGCGGCCGGCGGCGATCTGCCTGATGTGTTCTTCGAGCGAGTGCACCTGACCCGCCGGGTCCCAGTCTTTGACGCATCCGCAGACGTCGAACAGGAAGTTGGCGAGAATGGTCTTGCCGCACGGCGTATGCGCGACTTCGGGATGAAACTGGACCCCGTAAAGACGCCGCGCGTGCGATCCAATGGCGGCCACCGGGCAGGTGGCGGTGGCGGCCAGCACGTCGAATCCGTCGGGCGCGGCGGCCACCAGATCGCGGTGGCTCATCCAAACCTGCTGCCGGCCGGAGACGCCGCGAAAGAGAGCATCGAAGCTTTCGCCGGAGCCCGCGAAATCCAGTTGGGCGAATCCATACTCGCCCTTGCTGCCCGGCGTGACCGAGCCGCCCAAGAGGTGCGCGATCAGCTGCTGGCCATAGCAAATACCCAGGATCGGTATGCCCGACGAGAGCAGCGCCGGATCGATGGTAGGGCTTCCGCGGACGTAAACACTAGCCGGGCCCCCGGAAATGATGACCCCTGTACGGCCCACCAGGGAGCAAGCAGGGGACTCACGGGGAGCC
>Ga0163162_10005882_pt1 | contig 11865 bp, 9 predicted proteins | sample S55metaG_FD_115310 | JGI IMG/M metagenome (GOLD analysis project Ga0163162, IMG submission 115310) | Switchgrass rhizosphere microbial communities from Kellogg Biological Station, Michigan, USA - S5-5 metaG | ecosystem: Host-associated > Plants > Roots > Rhizosphere > Soil | place: USA: Michigan...
AAATTAATTTCTATTAATGTAGTATCAGAATAGCTGATACTCTGTTTGGCAAAACCGGGAGCTGATACTACAAGAGTACCGGAAGCGCCAGCCAGGATCCTAAACTCACCCCTGGCATTCGAAAGCGTTTTAAAACCAAGATTGAGCTCTTTGATCATTACATCTTTTAAAGGCAGTTGATTTTCGTCCATTACGATGCCTTTGAGACGTAGTGCCGGCTTTTTTCCGGGATCTGCTTTGGAGGCTATATTTTCCGTTTTTTTCTGTTTCACCAATATGGTCTGGGCTATAATGGTGTAGGTTAGCGGTAAACCTTTAAAAGCCTGGCCGAGTGCCTCCTCAACAGAACCGTTATTTATATCAACGGTTACTTTGGATATACTCTTGATGTCCTGGCTGTCGTATAGAAAGGTGAATTTAGATTGTAACTCAATTGATTTAAAGATGGTTTGAACTTCTACATTTTTTTCATGAATGGTAATTTGACTATAACTTTTGGTATTGACTAATAAAAATAATATAGTACTGAAGAGTGCTGTTAAACTAATCCGCATAGTAGATCTGCTTTTTAGTTAACAGGTTATTAGTAGACATTATGGGGAAATTGCAAAGCAAACTTGTTTTTTTAATTAGCAGCAATACCTGCTGCAAAGGCTTATATAAACCATTTAAATACATACTTTTGTAAGGTTTGGGTTAAACGTTGATATTCAATTGCTAATTTTTTTTATGGTTAACCTTAATCATGATTGAGCCGGGGAGTGCGTCAACACTTTCCGGTTTTATGTTAACCGACTTAGATGCTAGATGTGGAGTAGCTCTTTCTTCATTTTGTGTGGTTTAGGTGAGTAGTTAGGTTGGTTGGTTAATTGTTGTTCTATTCTTAGTTTTTTACAATAATTGTTCGTCCTTCAATGCTGAAATGCACATTAAAAAAAGCAAGCATTTGTAAAAATTCGGAAGCATTGACATTACGTTTGATTTTTCCGGAAAATTTCCTTTCTGGTATTTTTCCCTGGTATACAACATCCACATCATACCATCTGGATGCCTGGCGCATGATCGTTTCTAAACTGACGTCGTTAACCTGAAACAGACCATTTTTCCAGGCTACAGCCTGTTCCAGATCTGCTTTTTTTACCAGGATTGGCCCGGATGATTTATTGATAGCTAGTTGGCCCGGTTTAAGAAGTGCCGTAAATCCGGTGTTCAGTTGAAGGATCTTGACAGCCCCCTCCAGTAATGTTGTTTTAATGTCCGGTTCATCATCATAACTGTTGATGTTGAAATGGGTACCCAATACTTCAACAAGTTGGTTGCCAGATTGAATTATAAAAGGTTTTGCTTTATTTTTAGCTATTTCAAAATAAACTTCTCCAGTAATTTTTACTTTTCGTTCCTTACCGGTGAATGTGGCAGGAAAACTGATAGAAGAAGCTGAATTTAACCACACTTTACTACCATCAGACAAAATAACATGATATTGACCGCCCCTTGGCGTTTTAATATTATTAATATTTGACCTTGTGCCCGATGCTGTATTTGAACCAACGGCAGCATGGTAGCTGATTTCACCATCCCTAGGCTTATTTACTTCCATGTTATCTTCACTGGCTAATTTCCCATTATGAACATCATCCAGATTTATGGTCGAGCCATCGCTAAGGGTCAGGGTAGCTTTGTTGCTACCTGGCCTAAAATCCGCTTTTACGTTTTGTGTATCAGCGGCGTGCCTGTGTGTAAAAAGATAACCGCTAATGGTCATCAAAATCAATAGAGAGGCAGCAACTGAATATTTAAACCATCTAGTTTTGAAATAGATTTTGTTCACGGCTTTTTTCCGCTCTGCACCATCGATGCCAGACAAAATGTTCTGCAAAATTTTGTCTCGCTGATCTTCAATAAACGGACTTTGCTGTGGCTTATAACTTATATAAAGATCTTCTATTAATGCGTTTAACTCTTTATCAGAATCAGTTTTACTGATTAAAAGCATTAGCTCATTCCGTTCTTCGGCAGTATCCGTTCTATCAAAATATTTTTGAAATAAATCAGCGATACGGTTTTTTTGCGTCATAATCTTCAGTAAAGCATTTTTTAATTAATGCTATTTTAATACTAAAGACACATGCTCTTAAAAAAAGGGGTAACAGAAATTATTTTTTTTAAAAAAATAATGGAGTAACTAATATTGATATAATAACTATATCGCTTTGAGAAGATACCTCGCTTTTAATGAAACGCAAGGCCAACTTAATATGCTTTTTAACTGTTTCCGGAGATAAGTTTAAGATTTTTGCGATCTCTTCGTGTTTTAATCTTTGTTCCCGGCTCAGTTTGTAAACTTTCTTTTGCTGGGGAGGTAATTTTTCTACTGCTGCATCTAAAATTTGGCGGTATTGTTCACTTACACTAGAATCATCAGGTAGATCATCCTCATCCCACTGCTTTGACCATTCCAATTGCCTAACTTTGTTATTAGCCTCTTTTCGTAAATGATTTAAAGCCTGATTTCTGGAAAGAATAAACAAGTAGTAACAGAAATTATCTAATTCAGGAAGCGTTTCTCTTTTAAGCCACACTTTTATAAAAACATCCTGAACGATCTCTTCCGTAACTTCGATTGAGTCAGTAAGTTTATAAATATACTCTCCAAGTTGTTTATAATAAGCATCAAAAAGCTCGGTAAATGCACGCTGATTTCCTTTCGCAACTAATGCAAGTAAATTAGCTTCATTTTTTACAGGTTTCAGAGCCATTTTTTTGAATAATTTTTAAAGTTATGTAAAATTTTGGCTATATTCTGTAATGGCCTAACGATTGGAGCGTGATAGACAGTCTTTGCATCTAAGAAAATTATAGATTTAAATAAAATAGCTAACAAAAACTGGCAGATAACAATGGACTACTATAAAATAAGTGTGTATCCAAAAATAAACCTTGATCTTTAGCGAAATTAGTTAACATTAGCATATAAGATAAGATAAATCCGATGTCTTGTGTTCCTGAATTTCTCTAATTTAAAGCTAATCGCTAAAATTAAGTAACATGCCTGATGTTTTTGTTGAAATGCAACTGTCCAATCTCCTATATTGTTGATGCTTTCTGCAACGGCCATATAAAACTTGTAACGATTGCTTATTTTCACATCACTTAATTTAAATTTTGCTGAAATTAGTTTTTTTAAGCCAGAACGTTAATTACAATGGAGCGAACAACGACTCAAGAGGATGCCTTGATAGCATACCTCTCTTCCTTTCACCCGCTGACTGAGGAAGATAGCAAAGCTATTGTCTCGGTTTTTTATCCTAAGCGCCTGGAAGAAGGTGACTTTCTTTTCAAAGGCAACAAGGTTTGCAAAGAATTATTTTTCATCGTTTCGGGGATTGTCAGGATCATCTCCACGAATCATAAAGGAGATGAAGTAACATACTTCTTCATAGGAGCGGGCCAGATATGTACCATATTAGACAGTTTCCTTTATGGAACCATAACCGATAATGCTATCCAGGTTAGCAATAATGCTGAGGTACTGGTCATCAACGTGAATAACTTTAAAACCTTGTGTAAAAAACTGCCATTTTTTACCAGGATAATTGACCAGATCAATCAAAACAGGCTGCTCGAAAAGGTCAGGTTAAAAAACGCCTATTCAGGTCTGAATGCTACAGAAAGATATAAGCAATTCTTAAAGCTACAGGCAGACGTTGCTTATCAGGTTCCTTTGAATCATATCGCAACTTACCTGAATGTCACTCCACAGTCGCTTAGCAGGATAAGGAAAGCTATCTTATAAATTTAAAACTTCGTTGATTTAGCGCTTTTTACCATTTGGTAAGTGTTTTCGAAATCTGCTTTTGGAACTTTGACCATTCAAATCATTGTAATATGTCAGACCAAAAGAAATCATTAATAGGGAAAAGAGTCGTCCTTTTAGGCGCAAGTTCGGGAATTGGCCTTGAAACTGCACGCATGGTGGCAGCTGAAGGCGCACAGGTTGTCATTGTATCCAGTAAACTCTCAAAAATTGAAAATGCACTGAAATTACTCCCTTCTGATGCGGAAGGCTTCGCGGTCGATCTTTCTGTTGAGCAGAACATCAGAGACTTTTTTAAGCAGATCGGTTCGCTTGATCATCTGGTGTTTTCTGCCGGAGAAAATCTAACTTTAAATAAAATTGAATCAACAGATATTACTCAGGCCCGTGATTTTTTTACTATCCGTTTTTGGGCGGCTGTTGCCGCCGTTAAATACAGCGCCCCGCTAATCAGGCCTGGGGGATCGATATCTCTAACCAGCGGTACAGCTAGTACAAGGCCTGGTTCAGGCTGGTCAATTGCATCTGCTATATGTGGGGCTATGGAAGGGTTTGTCCGTGCCATGGCAGTAGAACTTTCTCCTATTAGGGTTAACTGCGTAATGCCAGGAGTCATCAAAACCCCGCTATGGGATAGTTTGCCGGAAGCCGACCGTGAAGCACTCTATGCGCATACTGCCGACAGCCTGTTGGTGAAAAGGGTTGGAGAGTGTGCAGATGTCGCAAGCGGATTTCTTTACCTGATCAATCAAAGCTATGCTACCGGACAAACATTGGCAATTGATGGAGGAGCGCTTTTAGTCTGATAGTGTATAATTGTTCCTAAACCACAAAAAGTAATGAACCCAGAATGCTGGATAGCTCATAATCTTTTGGTTCCTGGTTCGAGCCCATTTGGGTCCATTAACGAAATCGCCGTTATGAATAACCTGAAGGGTTTTTTTGTGATTTTTAAGACTGTTTTAAGGCCTTTTAAATGGATTAGCCAACTCATCTCCGTTAGGTCTACAATAATTTCAATTAATTTAGAACAAAACACTTAAGGAATACTAAAGGAATTGAAAGAAAAAATTAATATAACCAATATTTTATGATTACAATTTTTTACCAGTTTGCAGAAATTGGTTAAATACTATGTTGTTTTCCAATAGCTTTTTAAGTCTGCTGTTTTGATCTAAGCTACCCCTGCAGACTGATCCTAAAGCTTAAATTACCTATGAACCTGAGTTCGATTGATATTTATGCATTTTGATTAGTTTTAACTTTCTTTTTCTAAAGCTATCGTCACGACTTTGAGTTAAAAATATTGGCAGTACACCTTTCAAACAGATATTAATAATCGCACTCAGGTTATGAATAAGATTTTCGTAAAACTTTTTTAAAGAGTCGCGGGGGTAGAAAAAGATAAACTCCTCACGAAAGATAGATTTCAGCTTATCGGTTAAACAATGCAGCAAAAAATAATGTTCTGCTTTTAAACACCAGCTATATGAAGAAATTTTTAATACTATCTGCAATTTTTCTGGCTTTGTTTTCCACTTTGCAGGCACAGGAGGCAGAAGTTTATCATCTCTTCCATCCAGTGCCGAAAGAAAAGCTTCGGGAAATGGAAACTGACCGGCCCAATATAACCGAATCTCCGATTACGACAGACGCAGGCCACCTTCAGGTAGAGACTGATCTGTTCCGTTTGGAAAAAACGAATGGGGAGGGCTTGCTTAAAACAACAAGGCTTTTTAACCAAGCCAACCTCAAACTGGGAATAAGTGGATCTACTGCCATACAGCTGGTAGTGCAAAGCTACGTTTCGCAAAAAGAATCCACGGATGGATCATCAGAGCGGACCAATGGATTTGGTGATTTGACTCTGCGCATAAAGCAAAACCTGTTAGGGAACGATAAGGGTGATTTTGCCGTTGCGCTATTGCCCTACCTAAAATTTCCCACCGCATCTGCCCTTCAGGATGATAGGTATGAAGGTGGTGTAATTGTTCCGATGTCTTTGAAATTGGGGGGCGAATGGAAGCTGGGCATGCAGGTAGAACTCGACAGGTTACAGAATGAGGATGGTGAAGGTCATTATACCCAGCTACTTGAATCATTGACGGCCAGCCATCCGCTGTTTAAAAAACTCGATGCGGTAGCTGAAACTTATTATACCTATGATATCCAGGCACATCAGTGGAACAATTTTCTAAATGCCGCCCTGCAGCTGGAGGTGGCTAAAGATATTAAAATAGATGGAGGGCTGAATTATGGCATTCAGCATGAAGCGATGAGAAGTTATTTTCTGGGACTTTCTTTTAGATTATAATTATAAAACAATTTAATATTTTACAGGTTAGATAAGCAGGGACACGTTCAAAGCACACCGCTTTTCAATGTCCCGCTCTGCTGGCGTATCAAATACGCCAGCATTTTTTTTGTTATTTGCGTAATCTGCAGCCATTTTAGTTGACAAAAATCAAGTCTTTCCCCGTAAAATCGTTCAAAATGCGCAGGCTGGGTGCATTAACAAAACTGAACAATCAAAGTCACCAAAAAAATATTTAGAAAAGGGTAACTTTGGCGAACGTTCGACTATCCTTGATGATTAATAAATAATGCTCTTAAAGCTAACCAGTATCTTTAATAAATTAATTTTGCTCTCAGCCTGCCTGGGAATTTATGTTGTCTTTTATAAATTTCAATGGACCATAAATGAAATAAGCCTTACTGAGCGTCTATGGAACCCCGCATGGATGTTATTTGGTCCACTGCTCCATCTTGCTTTACGATCTCTATCCGGTGCCCGAATAACGGGTAAAGATGGCTTACATCTAGTACCGGCAGCGATTATCACAGTTATCTATGCATATGTATGGTTTGCCGAAATCTTTCATTATACATGCGCCGGTAGCGCATTTGCATTTTACCAAAGTACTTATTTGGTGATCTCAATATCATTAATAACATACAGCTGTCTGACGCTCAATAGGCTGTATTCGGCACAGAATACACCTGCTACCGACCTGTTGGTGATGTGTGCTGCTATATATATCATCATTGCAACACTAATGATCCTGATGTATCTATGCTGGAACGTATTTAAAATTGACATGGGTATTGACTACCGTTTCTTTAGTTATTTTCTTCTGTTGAGCATGTGTTTCCTGGGTTTTCGATACCTGTTGAGTGCACCAAAAGCGCTTCCAGCGAAGCTGGAAGATGCCGTAACACCTATGTATGCTAATTCGCAACTGAGTACTGAGATGGCAGAGCGCTACAAAAAAATGATCACCGACTGCTTTGAAAACACAAATATCTATCTCAAATCGGATTTGTCATTAGAACTCCTTTCTAAAACATTGGACATTCCAAAACACATCCTTTCTCAAATATTTACGGTGCACATGAAGCTCACATTTTATAAGTTCGTAGCTCAGTACAGGATCAATTATGCTATTGAACAAATGAAATCCAGCAACGGCATGCTTACCATTGAATCTTTAGCTTATGAATGTGGTTTCAACTCAAAAACGTCTTTCAATAAATATTTTAAGCAAATTACCAATTTAACACCACAAGAATATCAACGAACTCACTTAGATCCTCAGCGTACTCCTTAACAACTATGAATGAACCTACAATATTCCCACTGATTCCCTATCTTCTGTTGTTGACCGGAACTATCAGTGCGATAAACATCTATATCGGATTTGAATACAACAGAAAAGATTTGTTTGGAAAAGTCATCAACGCATTTTCCATATTTGTGTTTTTCCATGCATTTTATGTCTTTTATCTGGAGAATTTCTACATACACCAGCGGTGGTTGGATAGGATGATGCCTTTCATATTTGTCTACGGTCCTTTTCTTTACTTTGCGCTTCGGGCAATGAAAGGAAAGACGATTTCTACGGTTAGGGTATTGATTCATTTAATCCCATTCACAATCTTCTTTATTATCTTTATCCATTCGGCAATCTACGGTTGGCATAAGGATCCCCATATTTTCAAGCCAGTGATGCGAATAAGTGCATTGTGCTCGGTATGCTCTCTTTTAGGTTATACCTTTACCGGCATCTTTAGCAACGGAAGCAATGCAATCCTGCACATGAAGCGGAAACGTAATATCGTCTTAGTGGGCGGAATTATGATGCTGTTTGTCAGTATGTTCTTTATCGCTGTAAGCATCTCCATAGCTAAACACGGTACTGCCGCACAAAGCAGCTATGTGTTTCGAACAACTATTTATACATTCATGCTGATTATCTCAGTCCTGATTCTTGGTTATCTAAAAAATATGTTCCTTAAGGTTCACCGCGCTGATGGCGAGCGGCCTTTAGAGGAAGCTCTTGATAAAGATGCAACCCCTTTATATGCTAAGTCGAAATTATCGGATTTTCAGTTGCAGGAGTATACTTCTAAACTTAATGATCTCATGGATGCGCAAAAACCTTATCTTGATCCTGCTCTTTCCCTGGAAAATCTTGCACTCCAACTTAAAATTCCAGCCCACCACCTTACGCAAACATTCAATTTGCAGTTGCAGACCAATTTTACCAGCTTCGTTAACAAGCACCGCATAACATATGCTTGCCATATGCTCGATAACAAATCAGGGAGCAAGCTAACTATAGAGCAACTTGCTCTCGCAAGTGGCTTTAATTCAAAGATTTCGTTTAATAGAAACTTCAAATTGATAGTCGGCCTCACGCCTTCAGAGTACCTGCAAGAGGTCACATCAACATAGATCATCCATGTGGGAAGTACGCCTGCCCATATGGATGATCCGTTACTAATGCCAGCATAAGTCATCTTTGCGCCCACTTAACGCTCCCCTATGTGTAAGGGGAAGATAAACTTATCGCATGGAAAAATTTTTACTGTATTTAAAACGAAACTTACGATTTCGGTACGCAATTGGATTGCTCGTTGCCCTAACTTTTTTCGTAAACAACGCCAGGGCGCAATATGCCATTGGCGGAACAGCTGGCGATCTTACCAACGCTGTATACTGGCTTACCTGGGATAATGCTACCCTGACTGAAAAGCCAGCTACTTTTACCAGTAACAATGTGGTAAATGGTACGTACCGCTGGATGTTCTCCCCAACGGTCCGCATTACGGCCATCATTTCTAACCGCACTACTAATGCTGGCGGAAATATGGTAGCCTATACGCCTGGTCAATATTCCGGTGATGGGCTCGACTTGATCTATTCTGGAAACGGGCTTACTAAGCCAAATTCCAGGGGTGTGGTAAATTCGGGGCTTGCCACCACAACCGGTGCAACAATCAAGTTCGATATCGACGTAAAAGTTGATATTTTGATTAATGGGGTCTGGACAAACATTACTTACCCGGGTATGGTGATCGGCGATGCCGAATCTATTGATGCGAGTGGTGAATATATCCAGGGAACATCGCCTTCTTCTATTGCCTGGCAGTTGTTAAACAAGCGTACCAATGGTAATGCTAATGATGACCACTATAGAATGTTGCTTTCTAATGCAGGTAAGAAATTTAAACTTTCTGCTAACCTTCAACCCGGCAATTTTGGTATTCAGGCGGTTATGTTTGCCCATAATGCAAGCAACCTGCTGGATGTAGAGATGAAAGGTTCTGGTATTACCGCCATGGCCATCGGTTTTGTCTTACCTTTTGATCTTGGAGATGCCCCGATCTCTTACGGTGATAAAGTTGGCCATTATATTGATAAATTTTTGATCACCGATTATTTTCCTGGTGATGGCGACTATGCCACTGTTAATTACCCTACTACACCGTTAACGCCTGAGGCTACGGTGTATATCGGTTCGCCAAATGTAGATGCGGATGGTCTGGGTGCTCATGGACCCTTAGCTAATGCGGATAATAATACGCAGAATAATGATGAAAACACGATTGATGCTTCGGCCTTAGCCGAAATTAAGGTAAATCAGGCTGGGGATTATGTTCTGAGCTTTCCGGTTACTAATACTAAAAACGTGCCTGCTGTGGTACGCGGATGGATTGACTTTGATGGGGATGGTATTTTTTCTCCCAATGAAATGATCAGTGTTACTGTTCCGGCCAATGCTTCCAATTATACAGTAACGCTTACTTATCCTAATGCGTCTTTTATTAATGACATCAAAACTGGCCCGCTCTATGCACGGATCAGAATAACAACAAGTAATCTGATCGATGACCCTGCTACGCCGGTAGATGAGCGAAGCACGTCGTTCGCTGCCGATGGTGAAACAGAAGATTACAGGTTGAAAGATATTATTGGTCCGTCAATTTCTGGAAATGTGATTAACGACGGAAACGGTTTGAGTGATAATCAAATCTCCGGAACCGGAATCAACACGCTCAGCGGATCTCTATTATACGCTTACTTATTAGATAACACGAATAAAATTATTGCTAAAACGCCTGTTGCCGCTAATGGCAGCTATGAATTTGCCAACCTGAATAAGGGGACATATAGTGTGGCTATTTCTACTATTAATGTACCGGTGAACGGAACCAATACGCTAGCGAATATCCCGCCAACGATTCCCGCTGGCTGGAGTGCTGTAGGTGATTCGTTTGGCATTAACAATAGTCAGACCGGATTTGAAGCTGGTGTACCTGATATGCGGGTTACTGTAGTGATACCTGGTCAAAGTATGGATGTAACAGCGGTAAACTTTGCCGTTGATCAAGTTCCGGTTGCTGTAAACGATGAAGTATCTACTACTATAGACACTGACTTGATTATTGACGTTCTTGCGAACGATACGGATCCAAACGGTAACGCAACAATCAATAAAACAACAGTTTTACTATTTAACCCAACAACAAATACCTATGGTACCAGCCTTACGGTAGCCAACCAGGGTATTTATACCGTCGATCAGGCAACTGGAAAAGTTACCTTTAACCCTGAGCCTGCTTTTATCGGTATTGCAACGCCGGTTAAATACACGGTAAAAGACAATGCAGGTATTGTAAGTAATCAGGGTACAATTACTGTCCGAATTAAACCGGTTGGGGTTAATGATGCCAGTTTAACTGCATTGAACACGCCGGTTACAACAGTTGTAAAATCCAATGATGGTGTCAGTGCATCGGGTACCACTGTTAGTAAAGTGGCTAATCCGACGCACGGTTCTGTTGTGGTTAATGGTGATGGAACAATTACCTATACACCAACAAATGGTTATATCGGTACGGATACATACACCTACAAACTTACTACTGGCGATCTGGTAGATTCTGACCCGATTACGGTAACGATCACCATTGGTACCAATCCGAAAATATCTTTGGTTAAATCGATAACGAATACGGGTAGCGGTGCTGGTGGCACGTTCAAACTTGGTGATGTGATTAATTACAGCTTTAAAGTCAAAAACGAAGGGGATGTAATATTGAACACGGTCGCTTTAGCTGAAAGTCTGCCTTTTGTTACCTTAACTGGCCCTACAGGCGATACTGGTAACGATCAGCTGCTTAGTGTTAGCGAATTATGGACTTATTCAGGTACATATACGGTTACTCAGGCTAATGTTGATGCTGGTAAGGTAACAAACCAGGCTACTGTTACTGCTAAGGACCCAATCAATACACCTGTAAGTGATATTTCGGGATCTACTGCTTTAAATGATACGCCAACTGAAACGATCATCATACAAACCCCGGTGATCAGATTAACCAAAACCGGAACTTACGCAGATACGAACGGCGACGGTAAAGTAAACCTTGGCGACAAGATCAGCTATACTTTCAAAGTTGAAAACACTGGAAACGTTACGGTGAGCGGCATCTTTATTACCGACCCTAAAGTAACCGTAACCGGTGGTCCGGTAACTTTACTTCCCGGTGCAGCAGACCTATCAAGCTTTACTGCTTCTTACACGGTAACACAGGTCGATATTGATAAAGGCGCTGTTTACAACATTGCAACCGCAACCGGTAAAGATCCTAAAGGAAACAACGTTAGCGATCAGTCTGAAAGCGGTAACCCTTCAGGTCCTGGTACACCTCCTGTTGATCCTGCCTGTCCGGATTGCACAATCACACCACTTCCGCAGACC
>Ga0163162_10005883_pt1 | contig 11865 bp, 16 predicted proteins | sample S55metaG_FD_115310 | JGI IMG/M metagenome (GOLD analysis project Ga0163162, IMG submission 115310) | Switchgrass rhizosphere microbial communities from Kellogg Biological Station, Michigan, USA - S5-5 metaG | ecosystem: Host-associated > Plants > Roots > Rhizosphere > Soil | place: USA...
AAGAAGCCCGGCTGCGGTGCCTTAAGATTAGACGTGTAGCACACGGCTGGTGTGCAGTCGGGCAGGGAGGGCCAAGTAGGAAAAAATGCCCATGGCACATAGCAGAAAGGATAAAGAATATGAATTTCATTCTGTGGCTCATCATTGGCGGCATCCTCGGATGGATCGCTAGTCTCATCATGGATACAGACGCGCAGCAGGGGGTATTCCTCAATATTATAGTTGGGGTAATTGGCGCTTTGCTGGCCGGGTTCTTGCTGACGCCGCTGTTTGGCGTTGGCACCATTAACCAGAACAACTTTAGCCTACCGGCGCTCTTTGTGTCGCTGCTTGGAGCGATCGTTCTGCTGGCCATTGTGAATCTCTTTCGCCGTGGCACGGTGCGTTAAGAGCGAGAGAAAGTAAGGGGCAGGGAGTCTGTTTCTTGCCCCTTACGATAGAAGTATGGAGGGCTCAGCTGTCCTATGACAGACAAATGCCCCTTTACTATTGATGTGGCCATAACACGCATCCGTGAAGCCATCCGTCCCTTCCCACAGGCGGCGCTGTTTGCACTGGCTGAGGAAGGGTTCAGCTCACCGTTCGAACTGCTCGTTGCCTGTATCATCTCTATCCGCACCCTGGATGCTGTCACTTTATCCTGCGCGCATCGGCTGTTTGACTTAGCGCGCACACCGCTCACCATGAGCCAGCTCACCCCAGAAGCCATTGACACCCCTATTCACGCCTGCACCTTCCATGAGGCCAAAGCACCACAGATACACGCGATTGCATGCCGAGTTGTGACGGACCATGGCGGGGTACTGCCGTGTGACGCCGAGCTCTTGCGCTCGTTCCGCGGTGTCGGTCCCAAATGCGCCAACCTGGTCCTGGGCATTGCATGTCAGCAGCCATCTATTGGAGTTGATATCCATGTCCATCGTGTCACCAACCGGTGGGGCTATGTTGCCGAGCGCACCCCTGAACGTACGATGCTGGCTCTCGAAGCCGTGCTGCCGCAGCAGTACTGGGTGGAGATCAACCGCCTGCTGGTACCGTTTGGCAAGCATATTTGTATGGGGAGCCGACCGCGCTGCTCCACCTGCCCGGTGCTCGACATGTGCCAGCAACGAGGTGTCCAGGAGCATCGTTAGGACCTCCATACTCCAGTCGTTGTAATTTTCCTTGTGGGGTTTTATCATAGAGAAGCTGCGTAACTCTCCCTCACAAGGACGTAACCCATGGCAGACAGGAAGGCTTCGAAAGTTACAGAGATTTTTCCTCCTCGCTCGACACGTATCATTGCTATTGCCAACAACAAAGGCGGGGTAGGGAAGACAACGACGGCCATGAATCTTGCCGGGGCTTTTGTGCTCAAAGAGCACAGAGTACTCGCTATCGATCTGGACCCGCAATGTAACGCATCGATTGCCTTTAATGTGATTGTCGATGCTAACTCGCCTGGAATCCGACATCTCCTTGTGGGAGATCGCTTCAGTCTGGCGCAGTGTCTTTACGATCGTGGCCCATACTGTGATTTTATTCCTGCCGATCCTGACCTCGCTGAACTCCAAACGCAACTGTTGATCGATCCTAAAGGGCGCACGCGATTACGTGAGCACCTGCAGCGCATCATGGGTCAGTATGATTTTGTTTTACTTGATTGTCCGCCAGATATGGGCGTGCTCACCCAAAGTGCTTTGGTAGCAGCGCACGAAGTGATTATCCCTGTCGATGTGGGCTTCTTCAGCGTTGCCGGCCTGGCCCGCATTGTGAGCATTATTGATGATATCCGCAACACGTATAATCCAGAACTCAAGATTGCTGGAGTGCTAGCAACAAAGTATGACCCGAGAACCACGCTCTCGGAAACCACCGTAAGCGAAATACGGGCGCAGCGTCTCCCTATGTTCGACACAAAGATTCGCATTTCGGTCGATATTATCCGCAGTCAGATGGCCCGCGTACCGGTCAGTATTTATGCCAAAGAGAGTCATGGAGCAGAAGACTACAACGCCCTAGCCGCTGAGATGCTCCCAGGGAAGGTCATTCCGCTTCGGCAACGCAGGAGGAGAACTGCCGAAGGCTAAGAGAAAGGACCCAGCATGGCGGAGTCTAAACAGAAGCAGAAAGACCGCGAAAGACTCGCGCAGCTTCGAGCCGATACGAGCGAGGTCTGGAACAGTCCGCGGGTCGTGAAAGTCTCTGAGCCCACTGCAGTGCCAGTGGGACCGGAAGGAGGGGCAGTTGTCTCAAGCCAGCGCGAACCGCGTAAAACTGGCTGGTGGCTTGCACTGCATCGTGTCAGAGAGTTCGGCTTTACCAGCCTAGATGAAGGGCATTATCTTCTGCTCCCACCTGAGTTTGATGCGATTCTGGCCCTAGAAACCAAAGCAGTTTCGCAGATTGTGCTCGAGGTATTGCGCCAGACCGTAGGATGGGTTGATCCATCTGGTGACAGAGACGAACGCGGCAATCGTAAGCGTCGCCTGTGGGCCAAGTTAGGGCACAAGCACTTTGAGTTTATCTGCGGTTCATCCTCACAAGCTCATACCGGCCTGAAAAAAGCCCTCAATGAAGGCTACATCCTACGACGTCCCTGCAAAGGCGGCTTCGAATACAGCGTTAAGTGGCGAGAATTCCAGCACAGCACCTCTGATATAGAGGTATCTCTAAAATAGAGGTCCTCTAGAAACGAGGCACCTCTAAGGTAGAGACCCTCGTTTCTAGAGGACCTCTTATTTGGAGGTCCTCGTATATAGAGGTGCCTCGTTTCTAGGAGTGCTTTTTCGTGCACTACCTCTACGCTAGAGGGGACCTCTGGAGCAGAGGAAAAACTCACCTCTACTCTAGAGGGGCATACAAATAAAGATCCTAAATAAAGATCTCTCCCCTATAGTCCCCTCTCTTACTAGCCAATCTTTGTGGAAAACTTTTTTGTGCTGAAGTAAAAAACCTGAAACCAAAAAATTGCCATTTACGCTTCATTCATCTCAGTAACTAATCACCTCAGCATGAGTGAAACGGGAGCGCGGTCCTCACAACAACGATATGGCTCAAACGCTTTACCTTATAGTTCAAACTACTCACGGCTCATGCGTTTTCCTCTTCTCAAAACGCTTCAGACACTTCTCACCAAAAATCAGCCAGAGGAAGGCCGCAAAGACTTTTAGTCCAATAAAAACACGCGGGTGCACTGGGATAAAAACTCCGGTATCGGGGAGATAGGATATAGTCGTGATGCCTACCGTCCACAGAAAAACTCCAACGAGCTCCTCCTCTCGCTTGAGCCACTGTTGGCCGTGCTCATGAAGCCGAGCGAATTTTTCCATCAGGTCCCCCATGGATTCTCCCTGCTCAGACAGTGATGTCAGCACCGAAAGCCAAAGAACACCCAAAAGCTCACAAACACCAGCTTCATCAGCGGTCCTACGAACAAGCATACCGCCAGAAACCGCCAGAGGGCAGGGAGCAGGTACGCCACTGTAGTGAAAACTCTTGGCGGCCTCTCTCGACGGTCACAGGCTCGTGACGCCTTGATGTCCGCCCTCCAGCAGGCTGCGGTACAAGTCCATCAGACCAAATATCTCCTGGATATCGGTTTTCCACCCCCGCGGGCAGCCGCGGCCTTAGGGTTCGTGGAATTCACGGGGGTGAGTGGCCAAATCGCTCTGGGGTATCTATCCGATCGGCTGGGGTGGGAATAGATCTGCACCCTTAGTAGCTTCGGGTTTTACCTGTGCTACACCCTGTTGCACGTCCTACCTGCCTCGCCCCAGCCCCTCCTGCTATATATAGCATGGTAGGGGCACAGGGCCTGTTCAGGTATGGCTTAGCGGCAGTGTTTTGGGCCATTCCGGCGGAAGTCTTTCCGGGCAAACAATATGGTACGATCTTTGGCACGTTGAATGTGGCCTCGAACGCTGGGGCGGCGTGCGAACCATGGATCACAGGCTTGCTCTATGATGCGACGGGAACGTATGCCCCAGCTTTTGTGTTAGCCATGGCCATGAGTCTGGTCTCCATTCTCGCGATGTGGACCGCCGCTCCCCCTACAGCGCCCCCAGTACTACCCACCGGCCATAGCCCCCACGATGAGCAAAGGCTCGGTCCCCATCGCGACGGCAGCGGGCAGTGGAACATCTGGCGATGCATGAGACAGATCCTGCTCACAGACGAAGAACCGTACGAACGCTCGACGCCGTTGCGTGACATGGCCGCGGATGATCCCACGCAACATCGGATAGCGGGCTTCGAGAGCGTCAAGGACCGCGTGCGGTGTCGCCGGCCCCTGGACGTCCATCTACACCTCGCCCTCGACGCGTGCGAGCGTCCGCAAAGGTGTTGAAAGCACGACGTGGATCATGGCAGCGTCTGGACCTCGACGGACAACACGGGTGGCAGATCGCGGACGATGGGAGCCCAGCTGTCCCCAGCGTCGGCCGATCTATAGACCTGCCCGCCGGTAGTGCCGAAGTGCAGGTCTATAGCCGCATGGGTCGAGTGCGTCGACAGCCAGCGCATCGCGCAACACGTTGACGTAGCAGTCGCGTTGTAGCAGAACCTGCGTGAGCGCCTCCCACTCGTTGCCGCCCGTACGACTGCGATACACACGCAGTGTGCCCTCGGGCGGATAGTGTTCCGCGTCGCTCGTGATCGGGACAACGTAGATGGTGTCCGGCTCGTGCGTATGCACGGCGATCGGAAAGCCGAAGTCTGTTGGCGAGTGCAGCCAACGACATGTCGAGCCGAGCACGCCGCCGCATGCCATCGATCGCTTTGAAACAGCCAGTGGAGATAAGCCACGCCCGCGGATTAGCCGGCACACCATGTCGCGACTATTGCTCGACCGCCACGGCAAAGGCATCGTGCAGCGCCTCCCTCTGCGACGTCAAAGCCCCCAAGCAGATGGATGACAATCGCGAGGAATTGGCGTGATTTGAAGCGATACACAGCATCCACCAGCTCGCGCACCCGTTTGGTCGTGTTCTCTATCATTGTCGGCGAGCCCCCATGTTGAAATGGTCGCGAGACCCTCGTGTGGCAAACGCCGTGTGTCTAGTAGCGTCGAAGGAGAGCCCATAATGCCGTCATGTCTGGCGCTCCAGGATGTCTGCAGCCAAAGCCTCCAGTTCAGCCGTCCAGTCGGCGGGGGGCACGGCCGGCCGTAGGATGAACTTCGAGAACCCGGCAGCGAGCCATTCGTCGATCCGTTCATGCAAAGCCGTGTAGCTCTGCGGGATGAGATTCGCGAGGTTGAGGTCTGGACGGCGGCGGCGTAACTGCTCGACTACGGCGACTGGCACAGGGCCACGGCTATAGGTGAGGTTCACGCCAAAGTGCTCCGGGTCGATGGTACGCCCGGCCGCGGCGGCCGCCGCCTCGACGCGCTGGCGTTTTTCTACGGCCTCGGCGGGTGTGAGCAGGCCAGGGATCCACCCGTCGCTGTGGCGACCAGCCCGTCGCAACGCCTCCGGCAGCTGCCCACCCAACCACATTTCCAGCGGCATTTGTACGGGTGTTGGAGAGAGACAGGCGTCACGCAACTGATAGCGCGGGCCGTGGTGATTGACAACCTCACCACTCCATAAGCGTCGCAGTAAGGGGATAACTTCCTCGAGAAGAGCCCCACGTTCGGCTTTAGCAACGTGCTGCGCCAGCAACTCCGGTGCACTGGGCTGGCCCAGGACCATGATCAGCAATAACCGCCCGCCGCTCAGGCGATCCAGATTGGCGAGTTCACGTGCCAACCGTACCGGGTTACGCCCTGGCACAATCAGATATGCGCCAAGCTTCAGACGCGTGGTCCGTGCCGCAGCATAGGTCAGGCCAACAAGGGGGTCAAAAGGACCGTTCAGCATATGCTCCGGCAGCCAGAGCGAATCAAACCCAAGCCGTTCGAGAGTGTCCACGAATGATGGGAAGGCGTCGAGCGCCAGGTCTGCCTGGCCGCGACATGTGACCCCGAACCGAACTTTCATGGCCTTTCCTCTCTAGCACAGCTCGGTATCTCAGTGCTGCGCACAGCCATTGCCCCGCCATACTAACAGGGTCTACTGCCCATGGACTGCGCACGGTACAAAGAGCCTCATCCGTGCGAGAGACCCGTGGCGTTTACCTGTGTAGAAGGATGTCAGGGTAAAAGCGCAAAAGCAAGCGGGAAAGCTGGGCTGCCCTAGCAAGTTGACAGAGAGACAAAAGGACGGGCCACGACGGCGGACGATGGCTTTGGATCATCTGTTACTCACCCGTACTTCATGCTACACTCCCACGTCCAATGTGATGAGTACGCCATTCTCCCCAGAGTGCATGAAGGAAAGAAGCATGGCAAAGGCCAAACATCCTCGGCGGAGGCACGGGAACCCTGTCCGACCATGCGCATGGTGCGCCAACCCCGTGCACGGCGATGCCGTCACGGTAACCTTCCCGGACAAGGAGCAGGCCACGTTCCATGTCGCGTGTCTGTACCAGTACCGCGCCGTCATGTGGCCGTGGGCGGCGCGGTAGGCATGACTGCTTGCACACCCAGCTACGATACCGGCTATCAGCCCTGCTCAGACATCTGAACCTGGGCAGCGGCGAGGATGCGCAACGCGAGCGCAACTGTCTGTGTACATAGCACACGAGTGTCTATCCTTACCTGAGGAGGGACGGTGTTCGACGAGACCTTTTTTCAGACCAGTCTGCCTGAGCACATCAAAGCCAAAGGCGCGGAGAGTGCGGACCAACCATCCGTACACGTGAAGCTACGGAATGGGCAAGAGTATAAGATTGGCCGTATCCTCGAAGTGACCCCACAGTGGGTCATGTGCGAAGTCTATCCTCCCGACGGCAAATCCCCGCGCCTGTCGAGCACCCAGGCGCAGCAAGCGGGGGCGCCCCAGCACGATCTAGATCGTCTGGCCATCGCTTATGAGTACATCGTGCTCGTCATGGTGACTCTCGAACCAAAACCGCGCGATCTGGGATTTCGCGTCTGATGGTCAAGAGCCGAACAACACAACAGACAGCCCTGAACATGGAGCGACACGATGCCGAAGATTATCCCGGTTCCTGATGCACTAAGCAAACCCTTCTGGGATGCTGTGAACCAGAAGCGGCTGGTCTTGCAGCACTGCACAGCTTGCGCCAAGCTCCAGTACCCACCACAACAGACCTGCCAGGTCTGTGGCTCCGCCGACAAGCTGGAGTGGAAAGAGGTCCATGGGCAGGGCCATATTGCCACGTATATCGTTATCGAGGACGGCCGGCTTAACCGGCGCATGCCCGATCAGCCCTACAATCTAGCGATGATCACTCTGGACGAGGATCCGCGTATCAATTTTTACTCCAATCTCCCGGGGACTCCGCCCTATGAGGTCCCGGTAGGGGCGGCCGTCGAAGTAACCTTTGAGGAGGTGGCGCCGGGCCAGCTGATCCACGAGTGGCGGGTGGTCGACTAGCCTCACTCAATGGCGCAAACGATGGTGCTCTGGGTCAATATGAAAGGGGAAGCAATGGCGACGCAGGACCGCTATCAGTGGCGGAGAGATCAAGATGGGCTGGGAGTGTGGGAGCACCGCGGCAAGGTCGCGGTTGCCGGATACGGGCATTCGCCGGTTGATCGGCGTTGGGACGGCATCTCGATGGACAAGACCCTAGGCGCCTACTCCATACTCGCCTGCCAAAAGGCCATGGACGACGCGGGAGTCACACCGGACCAGATTGATGGTGTTATTTGCTGTCAGAGCCACATCGCAGGTGGTAGCGGCGGGTCCGCATCGCAATGGGCGCCGCGACCCTATTTTGCTCCTCCCTACGACTCGGAGTGGGGACTCACGCTGGTGAATGCGGAGTGGTTAATCAAGCAAATGCACCTGCCCAACGTCACGTATGCCCCCTCCAACGTGCCAACCATCAGCGAAATGGTCGGTCTGGCGTCCCAAGCGGTGGGAGACGGTCTCTGCACGACCTGCTTGGTCATCTACCCGACAGGCAATCTGGAAGGGCGATATCGGCGCGGTGGAGAGAACGCCGACGACTATGCCAGAGGCGCTCGCCAATGGACAGTACCCTGGGGCAATCACGGCGGGAACGATTTCATTAACATCTTCCCACACAATCAATATTGCCGCAGATACGGTGGCCAACATGATGACCTGGCCCCTTTTGTGATCAACCAGCATCGCAACGGCCTGCTAACGCCGTGGGGGTACAACGCGACCCATGGGATTCCGCAGCTGACCGTGGAAGACTACGTGACCTCGCGATATATCCTGAATCCTCTCCGGTTGTGGGACTGCGACCGGCCGGTCAACGCCTCAGCTGCCTACCTCTTTACGACTGCGGAGCGCGCTCGAGATATGCGGCAACCGCCGGTCTACGTACTAAACCATTCCCAGCATACCTTCCGCCAGCGCACCACACAGCCAGACCTGGAGGAGATCGAGGATTGGACCGACCGCGCGGCTCGGAGGATGTATGAGGGTGCTGGGCTCGGTCCGCAGGATGTCGACATCTTTAACCCCTACGATGGGTACGCCACCATGAGCCAGTTCTTCCTAGAAGCGTTCCAGTGGCATGGCGTGAAGCGTGGGGACGCCTTCGCGTTTTTCGCTGGAGATATCCGAGTCGAGGGTCCGCATCCCTTCAACTCCAGCGGTGGCAATTTGGGAAACGGACGCACCCGCACTGCTATGTACACCGACAGCATCGAACAGCTCCGGGGCACCGCTGGCCCGCGGCAGGTTACAGTCCGGGCCGAGACCGCGCTCGCGGCTTTCACCACGCCTAGTAGTGGCGGCTGGATAATGTTCGGGAAGTATCCCAGCTAAAGGTGCTGGAGCCGTCTACTCCTGCAGAGGGTGAGACCGCTTCGTCGGCTATGGAAGTTATCTGTGCCTGTGCGCCACCAGCGTAGGGATATGTTGTCACAACACGCCGTGGACCTCAGCGAAGCACTACACGTGCTGTCGCGACGGCGCGCCCCATATCCTCAGCATGGATGTCCAGATAGTGACGAAGCGCAGGCGACAAGGGCCAGGCTGTGAACAGCCGGCCCCCGCCTGGCGCAGCCGAGCACGGCGGCAGCCATCATCCTGGTACGATGGACATTGACGAAAACCATGTTCGTCTCGATAGGCATTTCGAGTTCACACCCGAAGAGGGCCACACGTCCTGAGGCCAGACTGCTGCTTCAGTGTCCGCGCCCGGGCGATGTCACCAACACTCCCAGCGGGCAGGGCGCCAATCGAACTGTCTGACCCTTTGCTTAAACACAGCATGACCGTATCAAATGGCGCGACGTAGTCCGCCACTGGGCGGTTGCTTGTCACTACCGTATTAAGCAACCGGGCGCCATCAAGATGGGTCTTTAAGTCATAGGCATGCGCTTCATAGTTCATTTTTGGGATAATCAATCACAAACTCAATCCCAGCAATCGCGGCTTTCCGCACCCGTAACTTAGTCGTGAAATGGGGGCCGGTGAATGCTTCCAGATGATGCACCATATACGGAAGGAGGTGCTGGACAGACAGGTCGATGAACTCGATGCATTCGTCGTCAATGGCAGTGACTTTCCAGTTAGGAGGCGACGTGGAGAGAATTTCCGCTCCTGCCATGAGATAGAGACGATGCACTAATAATCCCTCGTGGAGACCTGCAAAGAACTTATCCTCCATAGCGTTTCCCCTCTCAAAAGCTGTTTATAAATGCAGCCGACTGCAGAGGTGCGGACAGAGGCTGTTTTTACAGCCTCTGACACGGTTGATCAGTCTACTTCCACACGATAGGCTGCTGTTATTGCTCCGTGTTTAGCAAGTTCCTGACCTTGTATCAATGGCATAGGCAAGGAACCATATTCAGTAGTTGAGGGTTGACCAAAAGTATCAACTCCTTATAAAAAGATAAAACGCTGATACGAAGTATTTGGATGCCTCAATTCATGCGATATCGTATGGTCAAATAACTCGAAATTGAGAAACTGAGGTTTCCATGGTCAACGTGGTGCTGGTGGCCCAGCTCCTACGCGCCATCCCGGCGCAGGTGGCGATGCTCATGGTTGGCGACGTGGCCCAGGTCCCTTCCGTGGGGCCTGGGGCGGTGCTGGCCGACATCATCGCTTCGGGACGTATCCCGCTGACCGAAATTTTTCGTCAGGCGGCCACCTCACAGATTATTGTCAATGCGCATCGTATCAACCAGGGTCAGATGCCGGCGACGCCGGAGACGAGCGACACCGACTGCTACGTAATCACGGCCGATACCCCCGAGGACATCCACACCAAGCTGCTACGTGTGGTCACCGAGCGCATTCCACAGCGCTTTGGCCTGCACCCCATCCGCGATGTGTAGGTGCTCACGCCCATGAACCGGGGTAGCCCTGGGAGCACGCACCCTCAACGAGGCGCTCCAGGTGGCGTTAAATGCCGAGACGACCCCGCGTGTCACCAGGTTTGGCTGGACGCATGCGGCAGGGGATAAGGTCATCCAAACCGTCAATGATTATGAGAAGGATTGTTTCAACGGCGACATCGGGCAGGTCCTGCGGGTAGACCTGGAGGAGGGGGAAGTCGCGGTCAGCTTCGATGGTCGCGAGGTGATGTATGACATGGCCGAGCTTGATGAGGTAGTACTGGCCTATACGACCACCGTACATAAGAGCCAGGGCTCAAAGTGCCCCGCGGTCGTCATCCCGCTGGCGACTCAGCACTACCCCATGCTGGCGCGCAGCCTCCTGTACACTGGCGTCACACGGGGCAAGCAGCTGGTGGTGCTGATCGGACAGCCGAAGGCCTGTACCCTTGCCGTCCACAATGTGCGCGCCATGCGGCGACTGACCAACCTGGCGGTGCGGCTAAGGCCGGTGCAGGCGGCACGCCTGATTGTGCTGTAGCCTAGGCTGTCCCTCCCTCTGTTTGCGTGCGGACGAACTGGCTGCGCAAATGCTCTCCCGATGTGGTGACACCCATGTTCAAGGGGTCTAACCGTCCCCGCCGCTTTTTTGGGCTAAAGGCACTGCATACCACGAGGAATCGAGACCCAGCGCATGACACACCAGCCGATGGTGAGGCTGGAGACCATAGATTTGCTGCACCTCTTGCTCATCTATCCACACTTGGACCAGGGCTACTTGGGCAAACAAGGCCAACACCACTGCCGCTGTTGGGATGGCGGTCAAGCCTTTGTTCCCTGGGAGCTGTTGGTCATGGGTGCGGAGGTCGAGACGAACCTGGCGTTGGATCACGCTGTAGACCAACAAGCCCAGCACGGTCAGCATCGCTAACGCCGCGATCCGTTCGGGCTTCTCGAGCCATACGGGAGCAATCGCCGCGGGATTCTTGATCCAGCGAAAGCCCGGTTCCACCGTGGTCGTCTGCTCCTGATAGGCCCGGAGAATGTCGGCGTCCGTACACGTCTCGGCACGCACCGTGGTGGCTAGCACCGTCCACCCATTGTCCTCCTCCGCATTGGGCAGAGCGTCCACCTCGACCACAAGGCGATAGCCCGACTCGGTCGACGGCGGGTCGGTCTTGGCAGGACGGCCACGACGGGTGCGGCGCGTGCGGCGGCTCGCGGCCACGATGCCATAGCGGAGCGTGTGATACCGCCAGGGCCGCGGCCGGCGCCCGCGGTGGCCCTGCTCCCGGCCCTCATAGGCGGCGATGGCGGCCTCGGCATCGGGCCGGCAGGCAAACCACTGGGCGTGCACCTGCCGCACGTGGTCAGCCACGGCCTCCGCTTCCTTCGCTTGTGCAGCCGCATAGGCTTGGGCGTGCTGCTGGGCCAACTGACTGGAATGCACGACGACAAAGCGGACCTCCTCCTGGACGACTCGTCCCTCACTGTACTCGACCTCGACGCGGCGCAGCACGCTGTGCCCATGCCACCGGCGCGACTCTTCGTCT
>Ga0163162_10005888_pt1 | contig 11859 bp, 16 predicted proteins | sample S55metaG_FD_115310 | JGI IMG/M metagenome (GOLD analysis project Ga0163162, IMG submission 115310) | Switchgrass rhizosphere microbial communities from Kellogg Biological Station, Michigan, USA - S5-5 metaG | ecosystem: Host-associated > Plants > Roots > Rhizosphere > Soil | place: USA...
CTATCAGCATCTGCCGGTGTTTCACACCGAGCACTGCGTCTTCTGCCGCTTCTTGTCGAAGGGAACTAGCTACCGCGATTGTGGACGGCCCTGCGAAGAGCACCGCGTCGAGCTTAAGGACGCCAAAGGCCGGGCGCATCCGGTGCTGGCCGACGTGGGCTGCCGCAACACTGTTTTCGGTGCGGAGGCGCAGGAAGCCAGCGGCCACTTAGACGCGTGGAGACAAGCCGGGATCCGCCACTTTCGTCTGGAATTCGTGCATGAATCGGGCGAGCAGGTACGCCAGGTGTTCCAGGCCTTTGAGTCCGCTCTCGCGGGGCGCTCGGCCAGCCATGAACTCTCGGCGCAACTTCGCCGCGCCGCCCCACAAGGGATTACGGAAGGCAGTCTGTTCGTGCCCGCCGATTACCTGAAACTCCCGGTATTGCAGTAGCCGGGGCCGCGGCCTTCCAGGCGTTGTTCCCGGGGGGTATAATCGACGCATAACGGGAGGGATCCATGCGACCCTGGTTAATCGCCGCCGCGGCACTCATTTTGACAGGCGCCCTAAACGCGCAGTCGAAAGGCGGCACTGCACCGCCGCCGCCTCCGACTAGCGGCAACACAGCACCCCGGAACACGCAGCCGACGACGCCCTTTCCGGACGGCACCGGCCCTAGTCAACGGCCTATTTATATCTCCGGCAATGTGATGATCAGCGACGGGACCCCCTTGACTGAACGCGCGAAGATTGAGCGCGTGTGTAACGGCGTGGCGATTCCCGAGGCGGAAACCGACAAGAAAGGACGCTTCAGCTTCGAAGTCGGACACAGTATGGAATTGCCGGACGCGAGTGTCGGCTCCGACGTCACCGGCCGCGGCGGTTCACCATTCGGCAACTCCGCCAACACCGGCGGCATGGCCGGCGGACGCATGGGCAGTTCGGACCGGCGGCTCTGGGGTTGCGAGCTGCGGGCGGCGCTGACCGGCTTCCGGTCCGACGTGATTCAGCTTGACACCATTCATTACATGGACAACCCCAACATCGGGACCATCATTCTGCACCGGATGGCAAAGGTGGATGGATTGACCATTAGCGTGGTGTCCGCGCTCGCGCCGAAAGACGCCCGCAAAGCTTTCGAAAAGGGCCGCGAAGCCGAAGCCAACAACAAAATGGATGAGGCCCAGAAGAATTTCGAGAAGGCGGTTAGCGTATATCCGCAGTACGCCGCGGCTTGGTTCGAACTGGGCCGGGTTAACGAGCAGGGCAATCGCCTCGATGAGGCTCGCAAAGCCTACCAGCAAGCCATCGCGGCTGAACCGAAGTTCGTCCTGCCCCACGAACAGCTTTCCTGGCTTGCGCTGCGTGAGGCCAAGTGGCAGGATCTGGTCGATATCACCAATAAATGGCTGCTCCTGGATCCCCTAAACTCTCCCAATGCATACTATCTCAGCAGCATCGGCAATCTGCAGATGCAGCATTCCGATGTCGCGGAGAAAAACGCACAGGAAGCCGTCCGCATGGACCCGGGGAAAAAGAATATGCGTGCGCGCTACGTGCTGGGCCTGGCACTGGCGCAGAACCACGAGTTCACAGCCTCGGCGGAAGCCATTCGATCCTACCTGGCTGCGACGCCGGACGCTAAGGACAAGGACGCAATCCAAAAGCAATTGGAGCAAATCCAAGCGGCAGCGCAGGAGAAGGTCGAGTCCGGCGCAAATCAGCCGAACCCGCAATAGCCGCGCGCTACACTGAAGGCATGAGGCCGCTTCTGCTGCTTGCCTTAGCGGCCACTTTACCTCTCCGCGCCGCCGATCCAGCCTTCGAGCGGGCTGAGAAAAAGCTGGATCGCATTGAATCCGGCCACGCCCGCCCCGGCTCAGTGATTGTGTTCACGCCTGCCGAGATGAACGCGTGGGCTCGCGGTCGCGTGCCCCAGATGTACCAGGGCATTCGAGATCCCAGCGTCCAACTCGGCGCCGGGACCGCCACCGGTTCCGCGTTCGTGGATTTTCTTAAGATGCGGCAAGGCGAGGGGCTGGCCACCAATTCCCTGATCGCGAAGCTGATCGCGGGCGAGCGGCCGCTTAAAGTCTCCATTCAGCTTGAATCCAGTCATGGACGCGCGACGGCACGTCTGACGCGCCTGGAGATTTCCGGCGTCGCGGTTACCGGAGCGCCCTTGGATTTCCTGGTGAATGAGTTCTTCCTCCACCTCTTCCCCGACGCCAAGGTGAATCAGCCGTTTGAATTGCACAATAATATCGAGCGGATCGAGCTTCGGCCGGACGGAGTGCGGGTCACGATAAAGAAGTGAGCGCCGCCTTCGCGGTCGCGCGGCCTAGATGGATGCAATCCGGGATGCCAATGCCGTCGTAAGCGTTGCCCGCCAGATGCAGCCCGGGAATTGCAGCGGCGCGCGACCGGATTTCCTCCACGCGCTGCCGGTGCCCCAGCGTATATTGCGCCATTGAGCGGGGCCAGCGCGCGATCGTTTGCGATAGGGGGGCCGCCGTCAGGCCCAGGATGCGACGCAGTTCTTCGCGCGCGATGGCGGTCACCGATTCGTCGGATTCGTTCAGGATCGCTGCGTCGCCGATGCCCCCGAAGAAACACCGTAGGACGATGCGATCATCCGGAACGCGGAACGAGAACTTGGTTCCCACGAACGTGCACGCGGCCAGCCGCTGGCGTTCTTTCTTTGGCACCAGGAATCCAAATCCGGCTTGCTTGCCGTCGAAATCCGCCGCCCGGTAGATCAGTGAGAGTGTCAGCGAAGAACTATAGTCGATGCTGCCGAGCAGTTCCGCGAGCCGCGCGTCGAGTCCGGAGACCAGACGCTGCGCCGACCACGCGGGGCACGCTACGATTACTTGCTGCGCCTCCATCCAGTCGCCGCCGGCTCGAACCCGAAACCCGCTGCGGGAGCGTTCAATCGTTTCTACATCCCCGCGACACACCTTCACGCGTGCCGCCAGTGCATCGACCAGAGTTCCCAGCCCGCCCTTCAACGTGCGGAATAACGGACCGCTCGACGACGCTCCGGAACGTCCGGCCAGTACTCCGCGCACCAGGCTCCCATACTTCTTTTCCATTTGCAGGAAGCGCGGCAGCACGCTGCCGACGCTCAGCTGCGCCGGATCTCCTCCATATACGCCGGAGAGCAGAGGCTCCGCCAGATAGTTTAAGGTTTCCTGTCCGAAGTGATCGGTGACAAACTCCGCGACGCTGCGGTCACGCGACTCGCCGGGCTTGCGGAAATATTCCAGGCCCATGCGCATCTTCGTCGCCCAGCTCAGCAGCGGCGACTTCACCATGGGCATGACGCGCGTGGGCACGATCATCATCACGCCTTCCGGCAGTGCGACCAGCGCGCCGTGTTTCAAGATATAGGTGGTGCGCTGGTGATCGTTGGAGCCGATCACGTCGGCTTCGAGACCCAACTCTTTGATGAGCGCCAGCGCCGCCGGCTTGGCGGAGAGGAAACTATCCGGTCCGCATTCGAGCGTGCAGCCATCGGCGATGCGCGTTTCGATGACGCCGCCCAAGCGCGGCTGCTTTTCGAGGATGGTGCAATCGGCGCCGGCGCGCGTCAAGTCATATGCGGCGGAGAGACCGGAAATGCCCCCGCCAATGACGATGACGCGGGGTCCCACGGCAGCCTACGGCCGGAAATCGCGCACGATTTCGACGCAGGCCTTCACGTTTTCGACCGGCGTCTCCGGCAGAATCCCATGGCCCAGGTTGAAGATGTGGCCCGGCCGCGAGCCGGTGCGCTTCAGCAGCTCATGCACGCGCATCTTGAGCTCCGGTAGTGGAGCCATCAGCACCGCCGGATCCAGGTTGCCCTGGATCGCCGAGCGATAGCTGATATCCAGCCAAGCCTGGTCGATATTGATGCGCCAGTCGACGCCCATCACGTCGCCGCCGGCTGCATGCAACTCGCGGAAAAAACCTGCCGCACCGGTGCCGAAGTGAATAGCCGGAACGCCCGCGGCGCGAATGCGTTCGATGAGCGCGCGTGAATAAGGAGCCACGTAGCGTACGTAATCGTCAGGCCCTAATGCTCCCACCCAGCTATCGAACACTTGAATGATGCGCGCCCCCGCCGTGACTTGCAGCACCGCGAATGCGCCGAGCACATCCACCAGCTTGCCCATCAGACGCCGCCACAGAGTTTCGTCGCGGTACATCATGGTCTTGGTCTTGAGGAAATTGCGCGACGGGCCGCCTTCGATCATGTAGCTCGCCATGGTAAACGGAGCGCCCACAAAACCGATCACCGGCACGCGCCCGGCCAAGGCTCGCACCACTTGCTGAATAGCCTCGCCGACATAGCCCAAGTCATCGGTGTTCGAGATGGACAGGCTATCGACATCATCGCTGGTGCGAACCGGATTCGAGATCACCGGACCTTCGCCGGGAGCAAAGCGCAGCTTCAGACCCATCGGCTCCACCGGCAGCAGCAAATCCGCGAAAATGATGGCCGCGTCAACGTCCAGAATTTCCACCGGCTGCAGCGTGACTTGGGCAGCCAAATCGGGACGTTTGCAAATCTCCAGGATGCCGTGTTTGGCGCGGATGTCCCGGTATTGCTTCATATAGCGGCCCGCCTGCCGCATGAACCATACCGGGCGGACATCCGTCGGCCGGCGGCGGCAAGCATCGAGAAACCTGCTATTCATGGGGGCCACACGCATAACCCCCAAAGTAGCACAAACGTTCTTAGGAAATCGTGTTTTTTGCTCGTCCGCGGCGGATTCTCTTTAGAATCTGCGGGGCCTTGGCGCTCAGCGCGGCGGGGAGCGCTGGTTCGAACTGCAGGTCGGGAGTATGGTAAAGCTGGAGCCGTTCCGCTAACTGGTGTCTTAAGAATTGCTTAGCGTGCTCGATGGCGGCCAGCGTGGCGGCTTGCTGCTCCGGCGTGCCTTGCAGCAGCAGTCGCACATTCGCACGGCGAAAATCCGGCGAAACATGGACTTCGCTCACCGCCGCTGGACCTACCCGCGGGTCGGTCAACTCGTAGTTGATCAACTCGTCGAGCTCCTCGCGGAGCCCTTCGGAGACGCGTTCGTTGCGATGCGGATCCACGCATTCAGCATACCAACCTGGGAACTTTTGCGGCGCTAACGGCATTACAATCATGAGCGGCGCAGGATGAACGACCCGGATGAAACCTTGATGCTCGAATTTCAGCGCGGATCGCGCGCAGCGTTTGACGAGTTATTCGCGCGCTACCGTAACCCGCTCTACGGGTTCTTCCAGCGCCGCCTCGCGACGGCGGCACGGGCGGAGGATCTCACACAGGAAACTTTCCTGGCTGTGATTCGGGCCGCCTCACATTACGAACCAAAAGCGCCGTTCCGGACATATCTCTATGCGATCGCAATGAAACTGCTCTTTGCCGAGCGCCGGAAACAAGCTCGAGCCGGTTTGGCGCAGCCGCTCGAATTGTCTGTGTTCCAAGAATCGGACGCCGCACTGTGGGTCCGGCAAGCGATCGAGAAGCTCGACGACCGCGAACGTGAGATTTTGATGCTGCGCGAGTACGAACAATTGAGTTACGACGAGATCGCCACATTGCTAGCCCTGCCGCTCAATAGCGTACGCTCGCGCCTGTTCCGCGCGCGGATCGCGCTGAAACAACTCTTGGAACCAGTTCAGGAGCTGACATGAGCACACACTTCATCGAAGCGGAAGAATTGATGGCCTACTTTGACGGCGAGCTTGCCTTGGAGCGGGCCGCCTCCGTCGCAACCCATGTTACGCACTGTTCCGAGTGCCAGAAGCTAGCAGCGGATATGCAGAGTGTCTCGCAAAAAATGGCTGGATGGAAAGTCGAACCGGCAGCGGCGGAAATGAGCGAGTCGGTGAGGGCTGAGTTGGACGAGCGACTGCATCCCTCGATAGCTCTCCCGGACTGGCTAGCGTGGTGGCGGCGGCTGTTTTGCGTTGAAACTCGCCATCCGCAAGCGCTAAAAACTTGGCGGCTGCGCCGCAGAAAAGATTTTCGAAAGGGATAACGCGTGTGAAACTCTCAGAGCAGGAACAGGAAAGAATTCGTGAAGAGGAACTCCTCCGCTTGCAAGTCCGCAAGGACGTAAAACGAATGCAGAGACCCCATCTGATTTTGCTCGCATTATTGTGGACGGCTGCCCCTCGCGACTCTTGCGTTCCTAGGTCCGCGCGCCCACTAGGATCCGGAATCACCACTTGGTGAAGTTGGTGCTATCTTGAATATCATGAGGCGCGCGACAGTTACCATCAGCGACGAGATCGAAGCCAACCTGGCTGCCTACATCCGCCAGCAGGAAGTTTCGCCCCCTCTGACTTCGATCGTGCAAGCAGCCTTGCAGGAATTCCTGTCGCGCCGAGGATTCGCCGCCGGCGCCCGAAAACTGCGCATTACCCCCGCGAAGAAAGGCAGCGGTGCGAGAGACGTCAGCGTTGACCACGACCGTTATCTCGCCAGTCATCGAACCAGCCAGTGAACCAGGCAGTGTTGGCCGATACCGGACCGCTGTACGCGCTCGCCGATCCCTCGGATCAATACCACGCCCGCTCCCGCAAGGAACTGGCCGCAATCGAAGCGCGCAATTTCACGGTAGCCGTCAGCTACGCGACGCTATGCGAAACGTACACGCTCATCCTGCGCCGCTTGGGCGAAGGATACGCGCGTCAGTGGCTCGACGAAATGTTGGAAGGGGCACTTCTTCTCAACCCGGAAGCCGCGGATTATTCCCAGGCCGCGGCACAGCTAAAAAGATTCCCCGATCATCCGATTACCTTGGTCGACGCGGTGACCGGAGCATTGAGCCGCAGACTAGAAATCCCCGTCTGGACCTACGACCGCCACTTCGCAACAATGCGTACCAAGCTTTGGCGCTGAACCTAGTCGCCGATATCCCGCAACTTTCCAAAACCGCTCTACGCCATGACTTCGACGTTCGCCGATTTCATCAGCGTGTTGGCAATCTTGCGCAGAGTCTGCTCCGCCGCCTGCTCTTCAGCCAGCGACGCTTGCAGCAAGCTCACCACTTCGCGCGCGCCCAAACGCTGAGCCAAACTGATAGCCGTCATATACCCCGCCATCTCGTAATGCTCCACCCGGCTTCCCGCCCCGATGATACCGAGATCGAGTATAGTCTCCTCGCCCTTTTCCTCCAGCGCCTCGGCACCCTCTTTAATCACGCCTTCCATGCCTTCACACTTTTTGCCGCCAGGCTTCATCTCCAGCAGCTTACCTATTTCTTCAAGCCGGCCCACTTGCGCCTCGGTCTCCTTTAAATGCTTCGTGAACGCCGTCGCCAGCGACGCGTCGTGCGACCCCTTGGCCATTTTCGGAATGGCCTTCGTCAGTTGCTTCTCCGCCGAATACAGATCTTTGATCTCGTCTTCCAGCAGGTCCTTTACAGATTGTTTGTCAGCCATTTAGTTTTCCTTTCTACTCTTCGCATGCTTCGTTTCGGTGGCGCGACCGGGACCTACTCTCCTTTCCGCGTGCTCCACTGTGTTTCCGTCCCCAATAGCGTCAGCCAGCGTGGCCAGAGAATCCGTGGTACGCGTTCCCTGTTTTTCGGACTTGAACTCCTGAAACGCGGGCGCTTGCACGTATTCCCAGTTACCACCTTCATTCCACGGGCCTCGAGCATCGCTATCCGAGTGCTCACCAACCCCCGTCGAATCATTGAAATACTGATTCACCAACCCGGCCGTCGGCGCGATCTTCCCGATGGTGAAGCGATCCTTGCCCATGCTTTCGAGCGCCGCAGTGAAAGCCATCATATGCGTGATTTCCCGCGTCATCAAAAACTGCAAAGCGTCTTTCGTGCCCGGGTCTTCGCAGAAGTTAATCAGCCGCTCGTAGACGATCTTCGCCCGCGCTTCCGCCGCGATATTGCTTCGCAGATCGACATCCAACTCGCCCGTGACCTTTAAGTAATCTGCCGTCCAAGCGTCGCCCATCGAATTACAGAGACCGACGCCGCCGCCCCCCGCGATCGCGATCAGCGGGTCCGCCTCGGCCGCCTTGCGGGAAGTCTTCATAGGCTTCAAGTGCATCCGCGCCAGCGTGCCGACAATCTCCAGATGGCTCAATTCTTCGGTGCCGATGTCCATCAGCATGTCTTTCCGCGCGGGATCGTCGCAGTTCAGACCTTGAATCGAATACTGCATGGCGGCAGCAAGTTCGCCATTGGCCCCGCCAAATTGTTCCAGCAGCATGTTTCCAAACTTCGGATCAGGGGTGTCAACCCGGACCGTGTACATTAGGTCTTTTACGTGGTGATACATGTACCCATATCAAGCACGTGGAAGGCCTTCTTGACGGCGCTGCGGTTTCACCACGGACGGCACTAGAGCCCGGCTCGTCGGAGGGAGCTCAGGCAAAAGGCGCACCCTCTCAGCGAAAGTTGCCGGTGATTTGTGCGCTCACCGTCGCCCAGACGCTCCCAACCGCTGTTAGGGGAGCCCCTGGACACGCGTTCATCGTGGTGTTGGACCCCATGTTTCAAGGATCCACCGGAGGCCAGTGGGGCAGATCAACTCGCCGCGTAGCCTTTGGCGAGCCACTTGGACCAATAAAAAGTCATGGGCGTCTTACCCGTGTTGGTGATCCCGTGTAGCGTATTCCCGGCGCAGTACATGATTGCCCCGGGAGCCACCTGGACGATCTTTCCATCGCACTCGATTTCGCCGGTGCCATCGCTGACGATCAGGAACTCTTCTTCGGGATGCCGGTGCGGTGGATGCGGACTCGCACCCGGAGCCAGAATCGCCATGCCCGCGCAGATGCCGTCCAGTTGATCAGTGGGGCCGTTGTAGTGCGTGAAGACCTTACTGCCTTCCATGCTGGCGCCCGCCACATTGGTCAAATCCAAAACGCCGTCGCGAAGCTTCGCCGAGTTTGTAGCGACGGTCACAGCGTTATCTCTTTCACGCATACTGCCTCCCAAATACACAATACCTGAGTGGGCTCCATTCAATGGCGAGCCAGAATCCGGTCAACAGAGACCCGCTATGCTGGTAACAGAGGTTCTAATTGCAATACTTCGTTCGCACCACCGATGCACGGAAGGAGAACCGGCTTAGCGGCTCCGGACCTCTTGTGAAGCAGTTGTATCCCGAGCAAGCGTGTTCTAACCTCGACCAAGCCATCGACCAAGCCAAGCGGAGCGTGCTCGAATCCGACAAGAGCATCATGCTTCGGGCCGATGCCTGCTCCAGGAATATGAATCAAGTGAGGACGAAATATCGTTGTTGGATTGACGAACGCGGCGGGTTTAATGAACTCGCACTGTCATAGGTCGCCTTTCAACGGCGGCCGGGGAAGGAAATGTTGCAGTCTCCGATCCCCGGCGCAAGAATGGCAAGAGTTCTCGGAGGAAGAAACTCTTTTCACCCGAGAAATACTCTCACGGCGCAACGTGCGAGGCAATATGTCTAGCCGAAAGATAGGCGCACGCGATAACATGAAATTGTTGTGCGGGAGTCTAAGTCTGACCGCTGCTGCCCTCATTGCCAATCCCAAATGGTGCACTCCAGGGCCCACGGTTGGCGTGAGGACCTGGCCTTCATGCTGGGCAGCGACATTTTACGATGCGGCCACTGCGGGGCTCGATACCTGTTTTTCTACAAATTTAGGATTGTGAGTCCGAGTAACTACCCTGCGACCAGTACCGACAGTTTTATGATTGTATGGCTAGCTATCTTTGCTGGGCTCCTGTCTTGCATCGGACTGGCATTCTGGACCCTCCGTAAATTTCATCGTTGGCCGTTCTAGTACCCCGAAGAAAGTGCGGAGTCTAAAGAAATAACGTAAGAATTGCAGGCATGGCGATCCGCTATGCCCTTGAAATTCCACGTAATTGGGACTATGGCAACCCAGCCGCATAGAGTTAACCAGAGGAGCTCTGGTTTTGCCGACGAATGCCAGCTCGGGGACGCTTGCAACCAGCCACGCGCTCGTGCGCGATGCCGCTTTCAAATCCATTTTGACGACGGGATTCGAGTGGTTTGGCGAGTTGGGTATCTTCTGTGCGCGAGTATTTCGCGCGGCTGTTGCGCCCCCCTATGAGTTAGGAGAGCTGTTTCGCCAATGCGACATCATCGGCGCGAAATCTCTGCCCTTAGTGGCGCTGGCCGGAGCGGCGACCGGCGTGGTGCTGTCGCTGCAAACTCATGACGCCTTGATCCGATTCGGGGCTAAGTCACTGCTTCCCGCAGTGATCGTATTTTCCATTGTTAAGGAGAGCGGTCCAGTGATCACTGGGCTGGTGGTCGCGGGGCGCGTCGGGGCCGGCATTGGAGCAGAGCTTGGTTCAATGAAAGTCACCGAGCAGATTGACGCCATGGAGGCTTCCGCGGTCGATCCCTACAAATTTCTAGCCGCGACGCGCGTGCTGGCCTGTATCCTGATGCTTCCCCTGCTGACGCTGGCGGCGGACTTCTCCGGCCTCATCATGGGATGGCTGGCAAATACGCTGGCCGATCCTATTTCGTTCCGGCTGTTTCTCGAGAACGGCTTCAAGAGCGTGCAATTCACCGACTTCATCCCGCCAACCTTCAAAACGGCGGTTTTCGGCTTGATTATCGGTGCGGTAGCGTGCTTTCAGGGAATGCGCACCAGGGGAGGCACCGAAGGAGTGGGCAGAGCCGCTACCAGTTCTGTCGTGCTGTCGTCATTGTTTGTAATTCTCGCGGACGTGGTGTTAGTACGGCTGATCCTGATGCTATGGGGGTGAGCAATGGTCAACGAATCAAGTGCCCCGCCGATCATGATCGACAATCTCCATAAGAGCTTTGGGGATCAAACTGTCCTGAATGGAATCAGTCTGCACGTAGAGCGTGGCGAGACTGTAGCGGTTCTCGGACGGAGCGGAATTGGAAAGAGCGTACTCCTCAAACTAATCATCGGTCTTCAGCCGTCCGATTCAGGCTCTGTGAAGATTAACGGCCAGGAGATTACTGGTCTCGATGCGCGGCAAATGAACGAAGTCCGGAAGAGAATCGGATTCTTATTTCAGGAGGCCGCTTTGTATGACTCGCTAACGGTTGAGGAAAACGTCGCCTTTCCCTTGAGCAGGCATACCAAAATTTCCGACGCAGACCGAAAGAAGCGGGTGCGCGAATTACTTGGAAGCGTCGGCATGGACCAGGCCCTGGAGAAAATGCCGTCCGAGATCTCCGGTGGCATGCAAAAGAGAGTGGGGCTGGCGCGGGCTCTGGCGCTGGATCCGAATATTTTGCTTTTCGATGAGCCGACGACCGGCCTGGATCCAATTACCGCGGCCGAAATTGGCAAGCTGATCCTGGAGTTAAAGCAGAAGCGAGAGATGACGGCTATTGTCGTCACACACGACATCCGCGGGGCCAAAGTGTTTTCGGATCGCATGGTTTTGATCCATGAAGGAAACATTTTGGCCGAAGGGCCTCTTGCCGAATTGCAAAAGAGCAAGCATCCCTTTGTCATTCAGTTCCTGAAGGATAGTTCCTGAAGGCGGTGAATTATGTCCAGAACCTTTCGACTTGGCGCCTTTATCGTTGCGACGCTGCTCATCTTCGCCGCGGGCGTGTTTTGGATCGGGGGCAAGCAGTTCATGTTCAGCTCAACCTATCGTCTCAATGCGGACTTCCAGACGGTGGCCGGGTTACCCAACGGCGCCGATGTGCGGGTGGGGGGAATTCACGAAGGCACCGTCTCTCGGATCCAACTGCCACGCGGCCCCAGTGACAAAGTGCGGGTGGTAATGGATCTAAAGAACGCGACCCAAAACGTGATCAAGAATGATTCTGTGGCCGCCATCCGCTCCGAAGGGCTGGTGGGGGATAAATACGTGGAAATCACGTTTGGGTCCGACAGCGCTCCCCAGGTCAAAAAC
>Ga0163162_10005889_pt1 | contig 11859 bp, 7 predicted proteins | sample S55metaG_FD_115310 | JGI IMG/M metagenome (GOLD analysis project Ga0163162, IMG submission 115310) | Switchgrass rhizosphere microbial communities from Kellogg Biological Station, Michigan, USA - S5-5 metaG | ecosystem: Host-associated > Plants > Roots > Rhizosphere > Soil | place: USA: Michigan...
ACGCAGCCGGCGGCAATGAATCCGCCAGCGACGACAACGAGTTAAGAGCTCCCGTAGAGATCCACTCGTCGCCCCGCTCGGCGATCAGCAACGCAGCTTTCTCAAAATCTTCTGCTGCAAGCAAGTGCCTGACGGCCTGTTCCCAGGCGCCTCGCTCACTAAAATAAGCGGCGCAGCGTTGGTGCTCGGCGGAAACTCCCGTTCGCCCGATTTCGCTTCGCAATCGCCGGCGCAGGAAATTCTGAAAAAGCGGATGGAGGCGATATTCTTCGCCGCGCCGATCGCTGGCGACGGTGATGAACACATTGCGGCGCACCAGATTGGGCAGCAAGCGCGAACAATTCAGTCCTGGATAAAGAGTCGCACAAATATCCAGTTCAATGCGGTCGAGCAGAGAAACCTTGAGTAATAAGTTTTGCACTTCGGCGTTCTCATCGGAGAAAACTTCCTCGGCAAAATAGTCAAAGATGTCCCGCTCGGATTGCCGCAGCACTTCGACCAGATCAGGAACATCCGCCTGGCCTTCGCGACTGCTGATGGCCGTGCGGTGAGCCACTTGTCGGACAAGTTGCAAGGCCGTAATCCAACCATGCGTTCGTTCGCGATACTCGGTGAGTTGCTGGGGTGAAAGCTCGAGATCAAAAACCTGGCGAAACAATTCACGTGTTTCTTCATCCGTGAAAAGAAGATCATTCCGGTCGATGGTAGCGAGCGGAGAGTGAGTGCGCAGCCGGCCCAAAGCCAGCGGAGGTACCTCCCGGGAAACAATAACAACGTGCAATACGTCGGGAAGGTAAGCGAGCAAACGGTCCATCACGACGTGTACAGCCGTGCTCGGACCCAGGTGATGGTAATCATCCAGGACCAGGATTAACTGTTGCTCAACATGCTCGAGTACTTCGTTTAGAAAAACATCCACGGCTCTTTCCGGATGTTGAGCTGACTCACCAGTCGCTTCCTGCAGATATGAAAACAGTGCCTTACCGAAAGCGGGCACCAGTTTCTGAATCCCAAAGGCGAGGTAGCCAAGGAAAACTGCGGGATCTGCGTCAGTATGGTCCAATTGATACCAAACAAACTGACGTTCACGTGTGCGCAGGAAATCGGCTACCAGCGTGGTCTTTCCGGAACCGGCGTTCGCAGTAACCAGCGTCAGGGGATAACCGAGGTTTGCAAGTAAACGATCGGTGAGTCTGGGTCGCGATAATAACTGGGGAGCGGGCCGCGGTGGCAACAGCTTCGTTCGCAGAAAAAACCCCGGGGGCGAAGAATGCAGTCCGCTTTTGTTGGTGGACAAACTCTCGTCCGCAGAGCTTTGCGATTGCTTCCTGGGCGCCATTAGCTGCTGTCTCTGGCTGCTGCTGGGATAGGGCGGCAGAGTAGCATGGCCCAATATGATCAAGCCACCGCCAATCGTAATGGTCTGGTTAGTGACAGAAGCGTCCTGGGGGTTCATCGCTCAACCTTGTCCCAATCGCGTCTCAAGCGAATCGCTCAGATTGAGACACGGCACCGATTTCATTAGACGGATCGTTCGCATTTATTTCTGACTTCCGCAGAAACATCGCAAACTCGTTGATTGCAGCAGCACGGCCATGAGAGTGATCCAACGCGATGCTCGCCTGCTCATTCGACAGTCCATAACTTTCAAACAAGGCAATGGCTTCCGGCCGAGTGAAGGCGAGCGCTTCCTCCTCAATGACCACCAGCGATTGTTTTGAACGCAAACGCCATAATGGCGCGGGCGGCAAGCTCCGACTGGTGATTAGCATGTGAACGTCTGCCGGCAGCAACGGCAATAGACGTGTAAAAAACGGCACCAACCACTCTGAATCGCTCACCAGATGAAGATCTTCGATGACGATCAAAAGCGAGTTCTGCTTGTCGCTGTCGCCCAATTCAAAAATGAAGGCTTCCGCAAGTGCTTCTATGTCCTTGAACTCACCGGCTTCAATCAAGGGCGTCAAAAGTCTCTTGGCAAAACCCGGACGTTGGTCGCGAATGCTGCCGATCAGATAGTCAAAAAAGATCCGCGGATCGTTGTCGGGAGCGTCCACTTTGTACCAGGCGACCCGTCGTCCACAGCAGTCCGCAAAGTCGATCGCCAACATGCTCTTGCCGGTTCCCGCGCGACCACTGATGATTGTCGAGGCACCGGCGCCGAGACTTTGTTCCAGCGAGTCAAGCAAGCGAGGCCGGGAAATGCGGGGTCGCCTCGTTGGCTGCGCGATTTTGTCAGTGATGAGTTCCAACCTGCCGCGTGTCAGGTCGTGAGAGGAGTCAATTAAGAACATAAGCTTTGGAGGAACATCCTTCCTTGTATGAGTAGAGCGTCGTTGGGGTGGCCTTCAAAGGCGCCGAAAACGAAGAAAATGACGCGTCCACCGCCGTTTAATGTTTTATTGCAATCCGCTTGAGAAATTCTTGAGGTTTTAAACACGGCTAGCCATGGAAGAAAATTTCTGCAGGCCCCGAATTGCTTGAGGCCACCCGCGGCACTACCTCAGCCACCCCGAAGTCCTCAAAAATACTTGGAAAAGACGCTATTTTTCGCCTCTTTGCAAATGACAAACCGCGAAAAATGTTGTTATACTGCGCGGGCGGTTAATCTTGGGACCGCCTTTGAAGTTCCAGCTAGCTAATTTCCCTCGGTACCACTTCCATTTCAGCGCCAGATTTCCGGACAAACCTCTGTGTGACGCGACTGCCCGGTGCACCTCGCATGAAACTGAACCCAAACCCCGCAGCAAATTGCCGTGTCCTGGTCGTCGACGACGATGAAAAAGTGCGCGATCTGCTAAATGATCTACTCGCGACTGACGGCTACGAAGTCTTATGTGCCAGCGATGGCGGCAGCGCGCTCAACTCTTTAGCCACCTTTGAGCCTGAGGTTGTTATCAGCGACGTGGTAATGCCGGTGCTCGATGGCATTGAGCTTTGCCGCCATATCAAAAGCGATCCCAGGACCGCCAGTATTCCCGTCCTCCTGATCAGTGGGTTGCGCAACTCGCCGGAAGACAGCCTTGAAGGATTGACCGTCGGAGCGGATGACTACCTCAACCTTCCTTTTCGCAATGAAGAGTTGCGAGTCAAAGTTGCCAGACTTGCTGAGCGACATCGGGCTCACCGGGCATTGCGCGAAAGTAAGGATCGCTATCGTGAACTTTTCGAGAATGCGAATGACCTTATCTACACGCACGATCTATCAGGGAACTTTACTTCTCTAAACCGCAGTGGTGAAAAGCTCACCGGTTACAGTCGCGAAGAAGCGATGCGTATGAACATCGCCGACGTGGTTGCACCTGAATACCTTTCACTTGCCCGTCAGATGATGGGTCATAAAACCGTTGCCGATGGTTCCACAGTTTATGAACTCGAGATTGTTACGAAAGCTAAACGCCGCCTGCGCCTGGAGCTCAGCACGCGACTTATTCATCGCGACGGTCAAGCGGTGGGAGTGCAAGGAGTCGGACGCGACTTGACCGAGCGGAAGCACTCGGAAGAAGCGCTGGCGCAACAGGCCCAGCGCGAGGCGATGTCGCATCGCATTTCACAGGCTATTCGTTGTTCGCTGGATAGCTCGGAGATTTTTCATACAGCCGTGAATGAGCTCGGCCCCCATCTCAAGGCCGCCCGCTGTTCTCTCTATATTAAGGATGAGCAGACCAGTCGCGTTAGAAACGTCGCTGAATATCACTCCCCTGGCATCTCGCCAGCGGCCACCGACTTTGAGCTTGAAGATGTGAAGCAACTGATCGAATCGCTCGACCAGAACGGCGTCCTTTGTTTCGACGATGCGGCGCACGAGAAGAGCATTGCAGATTTTTATTCCCGCATTTTGTCCAAGGCGCAGGTTCGTTCGATTATGTACGTGGCAATTAGAGTAGGGGATGAAGTGAGTGCCGCCTTTGCTCTTTCCACCACGCGTGAGCTTCGCCACTGGAGCGAAATAGACATTGCGCTTGCCAAGGCAGTAGCGGATCAAACCGGCATCGCCATTCGCCAGGCCGAGCTTTATCAAACGGCGGAGGCTACTTCCAAGCGAGAAGTCTTGATTAACCGGCTGACAATGACAATTCGCGCTTCACTCAGTCTGCCCGCAGTGTTGAGCACAGCTACGCGCGAATTGGGCATAGCGCTTAGCGCTTCCCGCGTGCACATGCGCTTGTACGACCCGGCCCATCCAGTCTCTGCAGTTGCCCATGAATATGTTGCGCCACACTGCAGCAGCCGGGACACCGCTAAACTCAACTACGAAGATGAAGTCGGCAGATATTTGCTGAATATGTCCGGGCCACTGGTCATTAATGATTGCTCAAAGTTTCAGGATGTACCAGAAGAATTTAGCGCCGCAGTTCGCGAGCATTCACGAATTGCCGCAGTTCGCTCGCAGATTGTTTACCCGCTAATTGTCAAGGGACAATTTCGTGGGGTGCTTTGTCTTCATCAAACCGATCGCCTGCGGTCCTGGACTGAGAATGAATTGTCTTTGGTTACCTCAGTCGCCGAGCGACTCGCGGTTGGCATCTCCCAGGCCGAACTGTTCGAGATGGTTGCCAAAGCTAAGACAGAATGGGAGACAACCTTCGACTCCATGTCGGACGGCATCTTCATTTTCGATCGTTCGGGACATCTCAAACGTGTCAATCGCGCCGGTGCGGCAATGGAAAACTCCGAACCCAAGACCCTGTTAGGAAGCAAATGCTGTGACATCCTGCGAACGTCAGCAGAAAAACAGGCCTGCGTCGTGGAAAAAGCAATCGAAGAAGGAAGCAGCATCATTGTGGAAGTGGTGCCCGATCGTCTCAACCGGCCAATTCTGGTTTCAATCGAACCGGTTAAGGATCTAATGGGTGCCGTAACTGCAGCCGTCTGTACGGCGCGCGATCTTTCCGAACTCCGCTCGGTGCAGGCAGTAGCACGTGAACACCAGTCGCTGCTGACTAATATTTTGGAGAGCGCGCGCGAGTCGATCTACGCGGTCGACGTTGACGGTCGTTTCAAATGGTGCAATAGCGCGACTCTATCGGCACTTGGCTTCAAACGGAAAGAGTTCATTGGCACATCCTTTCTCGACATGGTCTATCCAGCCGACCGCGAAGTTGCTCACGAGAAATTGCAAACAGCTCTGAATGGTCAGGCGCAGACTTATGAAATGCGCTACTTCGCGGCCGACGGTCGCCTGCGTTATGCGCGCGTCGACAATTCGCCATTGATTGTGGAGGGACGAACGACGGGCGTGTTAGGCATCGCCCGTGACATCACCGAACAAAAAGAGGAACGCGAGCGCGCAGCCCGTGCCGATAAATTGCGCGCCCTGGGCCAGTTGGCCTCCGGCGTGGCCCATGATTTTAATAATTCGCTGGCGGCGATTTTAGGACGAGCGCAATTGCTGCGACGCCAGACGCAGGATGAGGCGCTCGTGCGAAATCTGGAAATTATTCAGACTGCCGCGGAAGATGCTGCCGCTACCGTTCGTCGCATTCAAACGTTTGCCCGCAAATCGCCTGCCAGGGAATTCGAACGATTGGAAGTTGGCGGTCTGCTGAACGATGCGGTTGAGATAACGCGCACGCGTTGGCAAAATGAAGCCAGGTCGCGCGGTCTGGAATACGACGTGACGCTGAATGCCGGCAACGGACTCTCCACTTTTGGCAGCGCGTCCGAACTGCGCGAGGTGTTTGTCAACCTGATTGTCAACGCGGTTGATGCGATGCCCAATGGCGGCCAGTTAAAAATAAATTGCGTCGCGGATAAATCGCAGCTAAGACTGTCATTTGCGGATAATGGCACCGGGATGCCGGAAGATGTAAGACAGAAAATCTTCGATCCCTTCTTCACTACCAAAGGCGCGCACGGCACGGGCCTCGGTCTCTCCGTTAGTTACAGCATTATCGAACGGCACGAAGGATCGATTAGCGTCGCATCTAATATCGGCGAGGGCACAGTCTTTATGATCGAGTTGCCCGCAGCCGGCGCGGCGGCGGACACCGCTGCCGACGTTACCGACGGTGCTGAGTCGCCGAAACTCTCAATCTTGGTAATCGATGACGAGCCATCAGTTCGGGAGACATTAGCTGAGATGCTGGAGTTGATGGGCCACCGGGTCGTGTTGGCTGACGGCGGTCAAAGTGCTTTGCAATTATTGGGTGCAAACGAATGCGAGCTGGTGTTTACAGACTTGGCGATGCCGGACATGGATGGCTGGGAAACAAGCCGCGAGATTCGCAAATGCTGGCCGGATATTATTGTGGTGCTGGTGACGGGTTATGGAAGCGGTACCTTGCCGCCCGCTGGTGAAGACAATCTCGTTGACGGCATCATCGGCAAGCCTTTCGATTTCTCCCAGGTCAACGAAACGATTACCAAGATTCTTGCCAATCAAGCGCTTCTCGAGAGAGTGCCCGCCTGATTTATTGCCGCAGTTAGTTACTAATAATTCCCGCGCTCGCTGTAAAGCCTACTCCAAAACCAACCACGATCGTTGGTCCAGTCCAGTCATCTTTTTCCGCCAGCATAAATCCGGTTGAGGCGCTCGAGAGGTTGCCGTAGTTCCTGAGCACTTCGTACGAGCCCTGCACTTTAGTCGAATCAGTTTCGAGGTGAAGTTGCGAGCAAACACCGTCGAGTATTTTTTTGCTGCCGGTGTGAATCAAACAATCGTCGACTTCGCTCATGTTTGATACTGGCGACTCCGGGTGCTTGAGTACGTTTTTTACAGTGGTGACTGCATAGTGCGCGCCGCGCGCCGGCACTGTTGAGCGCATGAAGTACTGCGGCCCGCCGTTGAGGAAAGGGTGTGAGCTGTGGTGGGTCATGCTGAGCAGTTCAGCGTCGCCCGTCTCTTCATTCGTCAGGTGAGATATTGGTCCAAAGGTTGGCTTGCCTGCTTCAGTTCCCACCAGCAAAGCTACTGCTCCGTCTCCGAATAGCATGGACTGAATGACGAAGGTGGTATCCAACCTTTGATCTTCAAACTGGACTTCATTGAGTTTCTGCTCCTTCCTGAGTCTTATGGTTTCGCGAAAACCGTAATATTGAGAACGCAAGAGCGGCGCAACGTAGGGAGTATGTGATTCGGCCATGAGAACGATTGCCAACTTTCCCGGATTTGCGGCCAGGTACCATTGAGCAACTTCGATGGATTTCAATAACACCGAACAGCCTTGCGCCTGCATGCTGACGGTGCGGATCGAGCGTGACAAAAGTCCGTGAGTTTTCCCAATCACTTCCGAAGCCAGGCAGGGAAGCATCTGGTCGGGCGTGTTGGTCGCGGCAACGAGCAGGCCGATGCGTGTAGGATCACCCTGCCAAAGCTCAATGCACCGCCGAGTTGCCTTGACGCCAAGGTCGGTGGTGGAACTGTTTGCATTCATCTTCTTCCCGGATAGAAAGTCAGGGTAGTTGTCTATTACAGAGTAGCGTTGCTCGACGCCAAGAGAATTAAGAGTGGTGATGAGTTCTGGCGACAACTTATGCATTAGTGCATTCGTTAGTTCTGTCGTTTTGAATGCGTGTTGTGGGGTTGAGGTGGCTGCGGAGAGTAGGCTAATCATTGATCGTACAACTTTCTGAGATCGAGGTTACCGGCGCTTAACTACGACCCGAGGCCATGCAAAAAAGCTCTGCGTTCGCTTGTTTCTTATCAATGTGCGTGCCATCGCGGAACTGAGGGAAGTTTACGTAGGAAACGTTGAAATAGCAGGGATTAAACGCTGTAAGACATTTGTTGTGAGATTAACGGCAGCTAGACAGCGATGGTTAGCGCGTATCCGCTCGGTCGAGGTCAAAGCACGGACGTTAGAAGGCGGAAGACAGAAAGCCTTCGTTCAGCATTGATACAAGGGCTTTTGCAAGAAACTGACAGGAGATCAAGGAGAAATGGAGGAGTGGCACTTAGGTATACAGTTGTGTAGCTTGTACCCAATCTTCCAATCTTCCGGCTCTGCCCCAATCCCGCCAGCGGTCCTGCCGAACTGTAAAAGCGAGATCAGTTCAAAAGACATTCAACATCCATGAATTCGCAGGTTGGGAAGGGCGGTTTACCCCTGCTCACGATTGGCAGTAACTCATCAACGAGTTAAGACTTGAAGGATGGAGTGCGGCGAATCAGAGCCGGGGTATACCGCCCTTCCCAACCTGCAAATCTATGATTCTTAGTGGTTCAACGAAACGAAATCTTCCCACCGTACTTTCGCCGATGCTGCCAAGGTAAAGCGCGCCGTTATGCTCCACGGCGTTCGCAATCTCGGCGTAGCAGTCAGGCGCGGGGTTTTGCAGATTCTCGACCACTTTTCCATTCATATCCAGGCCGAGCACGAAGCTGTAACGCTTGGGCGCCGGCTGCACAAATTTCGGCAATCGATAAATGACTTTTCTGAGGAGCGGATACGGCAAGACTTTGTCCAGCGTCGGATCCCGCGGCGTGACCAACGCCAGCCAAAATTTGTCCCTGCCGTTTGAGGAAATGCCGTCAGGAAAGCCCGGCAGATTGTCGATGAAGATTTCGGACTGACCTTGCTTTGGACCACTCAACCAAACGCGATGTACTCGATAGGAGCCCGTCTCCACAACGAGCAGGAACGTTTGATCCGGGCTGACGGCGACGCCATTGGCAAAGCAAAGATCCTTCAGCAGGGTGCGCGTTTTTTTTGTTTTGGGATCATAAGCGAGCAAGCGGCCATTGCCCTGGTGTTCCAGGATGTCGGCGGTAAAGTCTGTGAGCGGGAATTTGCTCGACGCATCGGTGAAGTAGATGGTTCCATCTCGGGCGACGTCGAGATCGTTCGTACAAGCCAAGCGCAAACCATCGGCCTCCGTTGCCAGGACGCTTATCGAGCCGTCGCGCGCAATAGAGAGCAGCCCTTTGATGGCATCAGCGACGATCAAGTTTCCGCTTCCGTCAAAGGCCAATCCCAGCGGCCGCCCATGCGTGTTGGCAAATTCTTCTGGCCGCGTTCCATCCGCCTGTAGGCGCATGGTGCGCCCATCGTCGAGTCCTCCATAAATGCGACCGTCGGCATCGATCGCCACATCTTCAGGGCCGTACCCGGCTCCCGGACGAGGATCGCTGGTCCCTAACGAGAGGCGCTCCACCGCAGCAAGTCGCGAGTTCTGTTGATACTGGCCACTCAAGGTTGGCGCCGGCGGCGGATTCCATGCGGTCGGGGAAATTGGCACTGGGTAGACGAAGAGATAAGCAATGATCAGAACGATGAGGTCCGCGAGGAAAAATAGGAAGAGGCGTTTTCTGCTCATCAAACTGGTTGAAGCATAAAGCAAACTGTTGGTTCGCGGCGGCTCGGTGCTATTCACCTAAACTATAAGTCCGCGCCCCTCGCTACTAGACCATCGCAAACTAACAGTTTGCTTTACGCTTGCCGCAAACAGTTTGCTTACAACCGCGCGAAGGATTACCGCTCGCCGCGTGCTTCTTCGACTTCGCTTTGCAACGCCACGGTAAGCTTGCGTATTCCCGCCTGGTCCATCGGTTCGATCAAACGCAGCGCTTCATCCAACACGCGTCTTTGATGCTCCGGCCAATTCGGCAGGCCGGCAACGCTGCCAAGTTTTCCCGCGTAGAGGGCAGCTCGCGGCGGGCGCACGCTCTCGACTACCTCTCTGTCAACCGCCAGCGTCATAGTAGGAATTCCCGACAACTCAACCGCGCGCGCGATCAACGATACCGACTGGTGGCAGAGGCGCGAAGCTGGAATCAGCAGCGCTGCCTGAACTTCGTAACGTTTTATGCGTTCGAGAATTTTCGGCAGCATCTCGTCAACTAATCGAGCGGCGTCGGGAATGAAGCCACTGAAACTCCAGAACACCGGATTTAACTGGCCGATGATCCCATTACTTTCAAATTCAAAAAGACGTGCCAACGGTAGCAGCGAATTGCTGTCGGCCATCACTGCGGTGGGATCGTAACCGCGCGCCGCGAAACGAAGATCTTCGGCGCCGATCTGGGAAGGAATCTCGCGAAACGTAAGATCACCGGCACTGGCGCTGGTGTCGAAAGGATTAGTGCCGCCGATATAAGCGCCGGCCGACGAGATCAACGCAAGATTCAGCATCGGTAAAGCGCGACGCGCCGGCGAAAAGGGCGCGTGCCGATTTCTTACAAAAGGATACGCGTCGCCGATGTCTCCATTTGTAGCGTGGGTGCCGCGATCGCTTTGCCAGCGGGCATAGCGATTTTGCCAGTCGTCAACGCGTTCGATAATTTCCACTACTGGTTCTCTCCCATTCATGCAGCGTGCGACTGCGAGTTCTTACGATAAAGCAAACAAGCAGGGCAGCTATGATAGCAACACCAAGGGTTGCGACAGAATAACCGTGCAACGCCGCAAATGCCACTCGCTTGGGATCGCTCAGGGAAACTTGATCGATTGGCACAATCATGGCGGCCCGCAAAGCGCGCATCCTTGCTGCAATTACCCATTCTCCCGCGGCCGTTGTGATGGCGATAATTCCGAGCAGAAACAGTTGCGCCGTTAAGCGGCCGCGCGAATAATTTCGCCTGAGACCAAAGGCAATTACCATCAGGATTAGACTGAGAACAAAACCACTGAGGTTAACAACAGAAAGGGTGTGACTGACGATTGTGCCGGCTATCTCTCCGGCGTTTGGCAGATTGAATCCGCGCAAGACGCGAAACGATGTGGGCGCCACGACTGCACTAAACAAAACTGCGGCGCCTAACCATAAGCCGAGCAAAAACAATCTAGCGTTGTTCATAAGCGTCACTAATCGAATTTGCAGATTTCGGATTGTAATGAAATGCGTGGTGGTTGAATTTGAGGCTGCGTCAACTCGCGTGGATCGGGAACGGTTAACAACCAGGAGAGCGCAGCATCGAGTTGCGATTGATAGTCAACTAGATCGAGAGACATGAAAACACCGCATCCCAATAACGCAAACTTTTCTTTCGCTCGTGTATACATCTGTCGCGCCGCGCCCGGGCGACCGATTTCCAAGTGATGAAAAGCAACAGCCGATTGAATCATGGCTTGCAGAAAAAGCTTTTCCCGCGGACCGACTTCTCCCATCCAGCGTTCTTCCCAGGCATCATGGGCCGCATGAAACTCGCCCGCGTTGTACAAATCGATTCCGGCGATGTATTCGACGGGATAGGCGGCCACATGCTCATCGGAGTACGGCGCTTCGTTAGCCATTTACTTTCGTTTATTCAATCTCGAGGCAATCACTTTTGCCACAGTCGCGCCTGAGCCGGTGGCGCCGCTGATCGTTGGCGCCAGCGGATTCGCCACGTCGCCAAGGGCAAAAACGTTGGCGACATTAGTCTCTTGTTCGGCGCTAACCTTAATGTAATTCTGTTCGTTAACAGCAACCTGCTCGCGAAAGAGTTCTGTGTTCGGCTCAACACCGATGCGCACCAGCACGCCCTGGACTGCCATCTGAAAAGGTTTCAATGCATCCTTGCGCAAGATCTCAACTGCTTCCACTTGCGCACTGCCCAGGATTCTTGTCACAAGCGATTCGGGAAAGATCGTTATGCTGTGATGGCCCACCATCTGCTCGGTAAATTCTCTGCGAGCTCTCAACGTCCTGCCACGATGGACCACAGTGACAGTGGGACAAACATCCGCCAGCAGCAACGCGTTTTCCGAAGCAGCATCCCCGCCGCCAACAATACAAATGTCCTTGCCTGCCAGTTGCTCGCGATCACGCGTCGCTGATTCCAGAATGCCTCGTCCGGCAAACTCGGTTTCACCGGGAATTCCCAGGTGCCTGCGCCGGACACCGGTGGCAATGATGATGCTTATCGACTGTAGCTGTTCACTAGTCTGCAGCACAACGCGCTTCGCTTTTAGATCAACCGATTCGATTGTGGTGTTG
>Ga0163162_10005891_pt1 | contig 11856 bp, 9 predicted proteins | sample S55metaG_FD_115310 | JGI IMG/M metagenome (GOLD analysis project Ga0163162, IMG submission 115310) | Switchgrass rhizosphere microbial communities from Kellogg Biological Station, Michigan, USA - S5-5 metaG | ecosystem: Host-associated > Plants > Roots > Rhizosphere > Soil | place: USA: Michigan...
AGTGCCGGCAAACGGCTGATAGTAGGCGAAAACTTGTTTATGACCGCCTTTACCAATATAGGCCAGGGCAAAAAACATGTAAGTTTTGCGGCACCTTATACAGGTAAGATTGTTGCGCTTGATTTATCCAAACTAAACGGGAAGATCATAGCACAAAAAGACGCTTTTCTCTGTGCAGCGAAAGGCGTAAGTATAGGAATAGAATTCCAAAGAAGACTGGGCACGGGCATTTTTGGCGGAGAAGGTTTTATCATGGAGAAATTAGAAGGTGATGGAATGGCCTTTGTACATGCCGGTGGGTACATTATGGAAAAAAACTTACAACCAGGTGAAGTATTAAAAATAGATACAGGCTGTGTAGTGGCTTATACAGCAGGAATTGATTTTGATATTGAGATGGTCAGTGGTATTAAAAATTTTATGTTTGGCGGCGAGGGCTTGTTCTTTGCCGTATTACGGGGTCCCGGAAAAGTATGGATACAATCCTTGCCAATCAGCCGCCTCGCCGGCAGGCTACAGCAATATGCTTCTTTTGGTGGTAGGAAAGAAGAGGGCAGTATTTTGGGAGGGTTGGGAAATTTACTGGATGGCAGGGAGTAATTTTATTAATTATATAGGCCTCGATTTGTATTTCTTAAATTTAAGGCTTTTGTGTTTAGCTAAACAGGGATAAAAGTTTTTCCCATTAGACTACAGGCTATAGTATGGGATAGTTTTTCTATGTATTTCCATTATTTCAGTTTCTAAGGTAAATTTATTCTAAAACACTTAAGATGAATTAAAAATGGCTTTTCAAACATATCAATTTATTTTTGCCCAAATTGAAAAATTAAAATGGTTTCATACAATCAAGAGCCAATAAAAACTATAGCAGGGAAAAGCCGAGATATAGCAATATTCACAATCCATGGACACAACATCGACAATGAGGTAGTAAAGTCGTTTGGGGAAGAATGGCTTAAATTTCAGTATTTTTCTGATGAAATGATTGCTATCTGTGCGAGAGAGTATTTTGATCTAGTATCAAAAGATATTATTAATAAAGAAAGTTACGTACTGGATATAGGATGCGGGACTGGCAGGTGGACAAAGTACCTCAGTAGCCGTGTAAATTTTATAGAGGCAGTTGACCCGAGCAATTCAATTTTTGCTGCAGATAATCTTTTAAGTAATATAGGCAATGTTAGACTAACCAAAGCAGGCATAGAAAGCATCCCTTTTAATGATGAAACCTTTGATTTTGTCATGAGTATTGGTGTATTGCATCACACCCCAGATCCACAGAAAGCATTAATTGACTGCGTAAAAAAAGTAAAAAAAGGTGGCCACTTTTATTGCTACCTGTATCATAATCTCGAATCCAAAAATTTGTTTGCCAAAGCTTTATTTTGGTCAGGTGAATTGGTAAGAAAATTGGTTTGCAGGCTACCTATGTCAGTAAAGGCTTTGGTTTGTGATGTTCTGGCAGTGGTGGTTTACATGCCGTTTATTTTTGGGGTGAGACTACTTATGTTATTGGGCTTTAAAAAAATGGCATTAAAAATGCCGCTTAGCGCATATCATAATAAATCGTTCTTTATAATTAGAAATGACTCGCTCGATAAGTTTGGAACAAAACTGGAACACCGGTATTCCAAACAAGAAATTGAAACGATGATGACAAAAGCGGGACTTCAAAATATTATTGTTAGCGATGGCATTCCCTATTATCACGCAATTGGGAAAAAATTATAACAATAACTTTTTCAATTACTCATTTTTAGTGAATAATTGGGTTTTAAGACTTTAATATGAGTGAATGTTGATACGGCTTATGGTGAAAAACTAATTAGTCGCTCTCAAAAAGTCAAGAAAGCTAATTGGTATTTCGTTGGAGAGGTTATGATACGAGATATTTACAAAACCGTAAAAGCTTGCAGATTTCTGTGTGCGCCACATAACGTAAATATTATTTACTTTTTTTCATCGAAATACCAATATATTGAGGGGTAATCAAACTTTCTACTAGTCCAAAGGTAATACGATTAAATAAACCAGCTTTGCATGGAGTAAGATTAATATTGGCATAAACTGCTGTAACTTCTAGACATGATGTACCTACAAGGGAACCGATATTCTTTTTACAAAAAAAACGAAGGTGAGTCCTGTCAAAAGTGCCCTTTTCTCGGTAAGCAAAATTTTTTTTCACAAATAGATTATAAAAAACACTAAGATGGCCGAAATTTGGGACACTTGCAATTAGTATTCCACCTTCAACCAGATAATCCGAAAGTTTATTTACAATTTTCCACGGATTATATAAATGTTCCAGCACATCACCACAAATAACTACATCAAAATAATTGTTTGCAATATCAATATCATCCTTTTCAATATCAGCTATGATCATTTTATCGATTAAAGGATGAGTTTGTTGGGAACTTGGGAGATCAAATAATTCAATCCCTACTACTTCCTTTGCTATTCCGGATTCTTTTAGCGCTACTAATGTGTCCCCCCCCCCGGCACCAATTTCAAGAACTTTGAGAGACCTCCCGGCAGGAACTAGCTTAATAAGATCTTTGCGAACACTAGTGTAATATGATATCTGCTTTTCCTGATACAAATTCATAAAGTATTATTTAATAGAAAGTAATTTTTGAGGACATATTAACCATAAAAAGTTAAGCCAAAGCATGTAAAATTAGAATCAACTAAATATGGCTAAAAAATTGCTTTGGTTGGATTGCAAACTATAATGCTCTCTAATTTTTTTTCTTCCCTCTCTGCCCATCTGCTTCCTCAACTCAACATCTAAAATCAATTTTTCAATGGAATTGAACCAGTCTTCTTTACTATTGCACAAAAAACCATTAACTCCATGTTCAATTATTTTTTTATTTACGCCAACAGGTGAAGAAACTGCAGGGATTTCTAAAGAAAGGTATTGAATTAGTTTAAAACCGCATTTACCTTCACTCCATTCATCATTAGTCAATGGCATCAGACCGATCTGGCATTTTGCGAGTTCTATCGTTTCATTTTGTTCCTTCCATTCAATGTATTCGATATTTTTTAATTCAAAGTCGGGCTGTTGGTTACAAATTATTTTTATATCAAAATCATATTTTTCCTGCAGCCTTTGCAAAATAGGTATTACTTGTTCAAGATATTTAAGCGTGGAAAAGCTGCCAGTCCAGCCAATGGTAACCCTACTGATATCATGGTTCGTTAAAATATTGTGGCGATTTTCCGTATCTACGCAAGTGGGATTATAAATAACATTATTGTTATATTTTCTGGCATAGTTACATAAATATTCATTGCCACAACTAATCTTATAAGCCCATTTACATATCTTTCCTACCTTGTTCACATTTTTAAAAGCTAATGCAACGCTGTTATGCTCTGATATATGATTCATCCAGATGGCATCATCAAAGTCTAAAATAACTTTCTTCTTCAAAATCTTGGTATAAATCCACTCAAAAAGAGGTGGCCCTAATGGAGCAGCTTCCCGTTGCAAAAAAATATAGCCATACTTATTTATGCTTAGTAACAGTATGGTTCTCCTGATATATCCTTTGCATAACTCCCATAATTTGCTGAAGAGAAATCCCTGTTTATGAATGATATTATATCCCCGCTTATGAAAAAATGAACTGGTTGTAATAACAAAGCCATTGTTTTCCAACAATTCTTTATATAATTCGAAGCGAAATCTTTGCCCGGGAGATACATTTTCTGGATACTGAACAACAAATAGAATCTTCCTCTTCTTTATTTCCATTAATTTTAAATCTGAATTTTATAAGCCTCCGTCTACTTGCCTATTCATTTTGCTAAAAATTAACACTTTCATTTATTATAATAACTACTTACATATTCGATGTCTTTATCTCCAACGGTTTGGGCTTAACTCAAAGCACAAATTTAAAGTAAATTAGCTTTTTAAATATTATCTTTTTGAAGTTAAAACATTGAGATAAAAATGTAAAAAAATAAGAATATAATCAATAGTTTCATCACATTAAAGTAATGCAAATGCAAAAATTAGTGGTTACTATAATGGTAATTTTTATTACCAGCCTCAATGCAAAATCAGAAATATTCAATGTCAAAAACTTTGGAGCAATTGGTAACGGAAAAACGGATGATACAAAAGCGATACAAAAGGCCATCGACGCAGCTTCTGTAATTCAAGAATCAATTATATTTTTTCCAAAAGGAACTTACCTGTTAACTAAATATATTAGCACTAATAATTACCTGGAAAACTATTTTTTAAGAGTTCACTCAAATATTACTTTCAGGGGGGAAGGTGCCGTTTCCGTTATAAAAATAGGGGATCATTTATTTGACAAGAAGGATACTATAGCAAATGCTCATTTATTTTATGGCATTGGTATCAAAAATCTTCAATTTAATAATTTAATGATTGATCTGAATGGCGCCAATAACCTAGTTCCAGAGGGGTCAATTAAAAATCACTGCGCCATTTTTATCAATCATGGAAACAACATTATCATTAAACAGGTTGCTATTAAGAATGCGTCTGGCACAAACATGATTATTATACTCGGCACGGGCAACAACTTACTTATTGAAAACAATATTTTCTTAAACGGCGGCCATAATGTAGGTTCCTCGATTGAAAACAAATACCAAATAGATTTCTCTTTTGTTTACTGCGAATGGGATAGCACTAAAGTGATTAATAATTTAATAAAGCAAGAGAATATTGATCTTGCCCTTAATTCAATTAGTGGCGGGATAGAAATACATGGCTCAAATTGTTATGCAGCAGAAAATACTATCATTGGTTGTAGCCCAGGCTTATATATCAGTAGTAGCTGGCATCCGATGGAAAATACAACAGTTGAAAAAAACCGCTTTGAGCAATGCGCAAGAGGCATTTCTTTTTGGGTGACTCATCCAATGAATAATATTACTATCAGGGATAACAACATAGAGCTTGCTTATTTCAGAAATTGGAAAAGCTACACCAGTAATGGTATAGAAATGCCAAATGGAAACACCAATATATATGATAGTAAACATGCCAACGGAGCATTGGTAAATAACCTTGTAATAAGCAACAACATAATATCTGCACCTGCATTAAAAAACAATCAAGACCGTACAGCAGCAATCATAATCCATTCTGTAAAAAAAGCAACGATCAGCAATAATGTTATTAAAGGCATGAATTTTGGTGGAGTTATAGTACAAGGAAGTAAGTGGGGGTCATCTAATGTAAGTATTGAACAAAATCAATTCTTGGATTTTGTCACTAACTACGATGTTATTTCTCCTGCCGCTTATGTAGTAGTTTTTGACAGCTATATATTGACCGATAAAAATGCGCCTGGTATAAAAAATATATCAGTCAAGAATAATGACTTTATAAGAACAAAAAATCAAGTTTATTTACCTGACGATTCAAACAGAAAGAAAGGACGCTTTGTTGGGATCTTTATAGCATTGCCAGATTATATGCGTAAAGAAGTCGAGATAAAAAATAACCAATTCACTAACAATACAGAAAATGTTGAATTTCAAAAAACAAACTAAAAGGGCTTACTTCCTATCAGAGTATTGAGAATAATGACCCTTTATCAAAACAAAAGAAATGCTGGCTACATATTTTAAAATATGAAACGCCAGGTAAGATGAAAAATTGCTTTTATAAATAAAATCTGTCTTAATACCCAAAAGCTCTTTTATCTTTCTTAAATAAAACACAGTATTGTATCTTGTGGTTAGACAAAGTCCATTAGACTTAATTGCTTTTGCAAATTCTTTATAAGAAGGGTAATTACAAAAAAAGTATATTTTGTCAGCATATATTTTTGAAAACTCTTGCAAAGAATAAGCTTCTGATTTTCTTTCATGTTTGTAACGTCCCAAACCCAGCATACTGTAAAACTTAATTTTTCTATATACAGCATCCCAGTTCCGCAATTGATGAACTCTTGGCATATGCACATGTCCATCAACTATAACCTCTTTTACAGGAAAAAGATGTACTGCAAAGCCTTTATTTGAAATCACACGATTGTTCTCAGCAAAGAAATGGTCATGGTCCCAAACATGTTCTAAAACCTGATTTGATACAACAAATTGAAACATTTCATTATTGAAAGGCCAGTTTTCATCAGATTTAATAAATTTAATTCTATCATGCCACTCAACACGCTCGTCTTCATCATGAAGATATACAAGTGTTTTTTCTGTGTATGTTTCATGCTGCACTCCATGATCGACGACATCATATCCATACAATAAAAACGTCTTTCCAGGATTAAACAAAGGCAGATATTTGTGAAGGTATGCAAGCAATATACCGTTTCCACAACCTGCATCAAGTATTTTGATAACAGACTGCTCTTTAATGGCCGTTTCATTTAATAAGAGTGTATTAATTACGGATAGTATGTGCCTATGAGTAATCGAAATAGAATCAGCATAAGCCTTTTTTTTCAGTTCGTTTCTTTCCATATATCTTATTGCATTGTATATTTTGACCAAAATCCGGTCTTGAAATCATTTATCTTTAATCAACATCCAAAAACCTTTCATTATCTCCTTAGTTTCTTGAAATCTACCCTGAATTAAAGCAAAAAAAATCCTTGCAAAAGGTTCTATTAAAAAAGTAGAACACCACACTAAAAAAAAGCCACTGGTGCTAAAATATTTTTTTGAGTATAAAAGCCTACTTTTCAAATTTAAAAAGAGCCTGATTCCCTTAATGGATCTTGTTGTTCCCTCCCCGGAGTGAATTGCCGTAATTGAATGATTGTAATATGTTTTACCCCCAATAGCTGCCAGTCTTTTTGAAAAATCAAGTTCTTCATAATAGACAAAAAAACGTTCATCAAAATAACCTAGCTTCTCCAGTGTTGTCTTACGAATTAACATAAAAGCTCCCATTACCTGGTCAACATAACGGCTCACATTATGCGACCAATCCGTCATCACAGTAGCAGGAGTAAATATCCGCGGCATTATCTTTGATAATCCTGTAGCATCAAATAATATATTTATTGGCGAAGGAAACCTGGAACAGGAAGCTGTAGTTTCTCCATCTTCGCTAAGTAGTCTGCATCCCAAGATTTCCACATCCATATTTTTATCCATACAATCAATACAAGAAATGAGTGTATTATCAAACAAAATTGTATCCGGATTAAGCAAGAGTACGTAAGGTGCCCTGCATAATGCAAACCCTTGATTACAGGCCTTTGAAAAACCCAGATTAACTGAATTTTTTATAATAAGTATTTTCTCGTGATAGTCAATACTATTTAATGAAAAATCGGTTGAATTGTTGTCTATCAAAATTACCTGATTTATTATGCTGTTGTTTAAATCATTAAAAATTGAATCAATACATTTCATTAAATAAGTATCGCTGTTCCAGTTAACTATAATTATATCTACCATTTTTTTAAAACAAACAGTTTATCAGTAAAAAGCATTACTTCTGTAAAAAAGACGATTTGTAACCAAAAAGAAAAGCCTGTTAAATAAAAATCTGTAAAAAAAGTTAGCAAAAGAGGAAACAACAAAAAAGTATAATAAAAAATACTTCTTTTGCTTTTTATCCGAATAGATACTTCATACAAGTAGGTATGTATGGCTCCATAGAAAGCTAACATTACCCAGGCAAATATATTTCCAAAATCTGCAGTGTAAGGGCTATAGTAAGTATATACATTAGTGGGATATGGTACAAAAACAAACTGATGATTTTGATCATTTAGCCTCCTCGGTGATATTATATCTAATTCCATTGCCACTTTTATAAAAAATCTTAAGGTGTTCTCACCACCTCCCTTTCCGGCTTCCGGTTGGGCGCTTTCAATGTCAAATGCATTCATTGCACTTACCACGTAAATTCCAATATTCTCAGAAGAAGCTTTTAAATTACTTTCAACTGAATCAGCTATATTTCCTCCTTTCCCATAAATGACTCCTGCAATCATAAAAAGACTCACAAAAATAAATAACGCAGCAAACGATCGTTTAATAGAAAAGGCCTGGTTAGCGACCAGATTAATCCCCAAATAAATGGAAAGAATCATAAAAAAATATGTGCGTCCTGTAGCAAATAAAGCATAGCCAATTATCACTAAAAAGGTAATTATCAAAAGCAATCTACCCAAATTATCTTTCTTATTATAATATCCATAAAGGTTAAATGCGAAAACTACATAAGCAAAAGGCATAAAATATTTTAAAGGCCCTATATCCGCATCCCCGTAACTTAATTCATATCGAAGGCCTATGAAAAAATTTTCAGCTTGTGAAGCAAGAAATATGTTGAATGCGGCCCGAATATAAAAAGGTAAACCAATCAAAGCTAAAAGAGTAATAACTATTCTGAAAGTTGTATTGGTAATTTTTGAATGGGGGTCTGTAGTAGATAAAATTGCAGGTTTGATTTTAAAATACTGATTAATTAAAATAGACGCTGAACTAAAAAAAATGTTTCCCAAAAGAAATGTTATGTGTGTTCTTTCACTAACTGCCTCAAGTTGATCTAGTAAAGTAAATCTAAAAATCAAATGAAGGCACACAACGGTTAACCAAACTAATGTAAAAATAACGGCGGGCTGTGTAATTTTTTTATCAAGAAAATAATAAGATAACAGGAAAATGAACAAGTGTAACAATATAAATGTTAGTTCCGTTAATATGTTAGTAATCCCCATCATTGATTACGTGTTTACAGAATCATTTTGTTGAATAAAGAATGAATTACATGAACAACTCTTTTGAAAGATAATAGCACTAAATATACTAACGCTGATATTGCATATCCCAAAGGATATAAAATAGGGTTACCAGCAGCTCCAAAAGTCAAATATAAAAACAACTGTACCAAAAAAGCAATAATGACCAAAACCAATAAAATTTTACTTTTATACTGTAACTCGTAATGCTTTTGTACCACGATTGCCAGTTGCCATATAAACGTGCCAGCAATTACAATTAATCCCATTAACTTATAGTTGATTGTATTGGGTACATGTACCAATGTAAATAAAATCTCAGCCCCAAACCACCAATAACAAATTATTGTAACTGCCAGGCCTGCTATTTCAATTAAAAATATAGTATTCAATAACTTCCTTATTTCATCTTTTTTACCCCTTTCATAAGCATTCGTAAGAACTGGCAGAAGAGAGATGGCGAGAGGTGAAATAACTAGTGTAATACTTTTACTTATAAAATCGAAAATAGCCTGGTAATTACCCTGTACCTCAGCTCCAATTTTATGAAGCATAAAGTATTTATCAGTTAACGAAAGTAGGTACGCAAAAATAAACCACAAGGAAAGAGGAGCTCCATACAGCAAGAATTTTTTCAAAAGATTTTTCCGACTTTCCTGTTTGAGATCATTGGTACTTAAAATGGATAGCTTTATCTTTTTCCCCGTCTGGTATTGCAAATAAATAAAGGAAAACAGGTAAGAAACAATGACGGCAATCAAAAGCGCATACAAGTATTTAATATTAGTAAATTTAATTAAAAGTAATGCAACACATAAATTACTAACAGAACGAATAAATTCCGAATGAATACTTTTTTTTGATAAAAAAACTGATTGACTAACAGATAATATTGAAAATTGAAGAGAGGTTACAAATAAAGCCAAAGCAAAAAAAACAGCAATCAAAATGTCTTGCTGAATCCACCAAACTACCATTATTACTGGGAAAAAAAATACCGCCTGTGTAATCGCAGATACTGCAAGAGAATTTTTAGCAAAAGAGAGTTTATCTATGCTCGCAGGATAATATCTGATAACACTCTGCGAAATCCACCCTGATAAAGTTGCAGCAATTAATAGCAAAGTATTAAATAGTATGGAAAATTTACCATACCCGGCAGCACCCAATAATCTTTTAAATAGTGGTATTGAAGCAGCATTAATAATTACCGGAATAATTATGCTGATAAGATAGTTAAAATAATCTTTTTTAAATCTGGAAAAAATATCCATCAGTATAATTAAAAAATTTATATCCTCTATTTCCTTCTAAACATACTCCATCCAAACAATAAAAGCATAAGAATTAGATTTGAATAAATAGCAAATAGTACTGCCATTTTGATTTTACCTGTTTTTATTTTTTTCATCGGATAGTCAGCGTTATCAATAATTTGCAATAACGGAATCTTTTTAAGATATTGGTAACGAGCCATTTCTAAAGTTTTAAACATCTCTTTGTAAGCTTCCCCATACGCTTGCATATTATATTGCTGTTTTAAAATCGGTGACTGAGCTTCATTAAATGCAGGATTAACATTGGCATCCTGGCTTGATGCTTTGGCATCAATACTAGAGTTAACACTCCCTTTTAATGAAGCTACTCTTTGTTCTAATATTTCGAGTGTTTCTTTATCCTTTTTGCTGGTAATTTCAGTATAAAAATCACTAGTTACCTTTACCAATCTGTCCGTGAACACTTTAGTAAATTTTTCATTCGTATTATTCACTTTAACTTCATAAATACTCAACTTTTTATCTGGTCTGCTGGCCATTATATATTGTGTGGAAAAAGCTATATATATATTGTACAAAATGCTATCCTGTAAATATGTAAGTGAAGTTTTTGTTGTACCCACAGGAAAATTAATATTTTTTAGTCTTGGATTTTTTGAAAACGCATCTTTGAATTCTGATTTTTCAACAAAATAATCAATCAATGTATAGGGTTTTCCTTCGAAAGTATCTGAGGACAACAGTACATTTTCAATCATTCTCCGGCTCTTCATTATTTCAAGGATATTATCTCCATCAAACATACTCTGCCCTCCCCCAAGACCAAAACCGAGCTGCGCCGCTAGATTCATGGCACTGGAAATACCCACATCTGCCGATCCGGCGTCCAAAGAAAAAGTTAACCTGCTCTCATATTGAGGTTTTGTCGAAACTGCATATAATATTCCTGCGACTCCAGCACATATGCCTATAATTAAAAACAACCACCATTTTTTTAAAATAAGATTTAGAAAAGGAAAATTGTTGAATATATACTGGTTCCCGTGGGGCCATGACTGTGGCTTAGATTCATTTTCTACAATTAATGGATTGGTCATAAGATAGTAACTACTTCTAATTATTTTTTTATTTAATATTCAGGACCACATTCGCAATAATTGCCAGGGAAGATAATATTATCGACCATTCAGCTACCGTTATCTTAGATTTATTCTTATCAGATTTCTGTGGCACAAATATCTCTGACCTGGAAACTACTGGTGGGTAGCTTTTGAAAAATAAAAAGTGCTTCACTTTTTTAGCTTTGCCGTCGGGGTATATTACCAATGTGCCGTTCCTTCTTGCCACATCGGTATAACTGCCGGATTTTTGAATATAGTATTTTAGGCTAGCGTTCTTTTCAAAGGGTATTATGGTAGGAAAATACACTTCCCCACTTACCTTTACCAGATTGGCATTTTGTTCAATAGTAAGTACATCCCCATCTTCCAGCAGCATATTTTCAGTACCATTCTTATTCAATATAGCATTCGTAAGATCAATACTGATCTTATCGTATTCTTTATATATTTCGTTTTTGATACGGGAAGATGTATTAATACTATCTGGCTTAATGTTCAAGAGCTTGGAGAAAATCTTATCCCTATCATCAGTAGATTGCGTTCTTTTAGAAAGTCTCTTTATTACTAATGCTGTGGTATCTGCATTTGCTCTAAAGCCACCGGCCCTTTGTAAAACATCGCTGATCTTATCACCGCTCATCTGCAGGGTATACCTGCCAGGGTTGATTACCATTCCCTCTACCGTTACAGTACGTTGTTTTGTAAATTCTGGCTTTTGACGAATATTGATTACATCAAAGG
>Ga0163162_10005893_pt1 | contig 11856 bp, 9 predicted proteins | sample S55metaG_FD_115310 | JGI IMG/M metagenome (GOLD analysis project Ga0163162, IMG submission 115310) | Switchgrass rhizosphere microbial communities from Kellogg Biological Station, Michigan, USA - S5-5 metaG | ecosystem: Host-associated > Plants > Roots > Rhizosphere > Soil | place: USA: Michigan...
GATCATGTACCTCTCGGACAGGGCTCGTGAAAGGATACAACCGACTCTAGTTGGTTGGATCAGCGTCGAGACTCCGTGGGATTTTGAGGATCGCGAACAACCGTTCAAGTCAACGGCCCTTGCATGGGAAAGTGGTACGGGGACCACCTCGCTTTTTTATGGCCTGGAACAAAGCCTGAAACTGCTTTGGGAAACAGGACCCCAGAATATCGAAGAGTATCTCGCTGATCTAACAAACTATCTTTGTGACCGGCTTGGCGGGACCGATTTCGTTATTACCAGTTCGCGCAGAGACAAGGAAAGTTCGCAGATCGTTTCTCTAAAGCACGCCGGCGGATTACCCGTTAACGGGATAGCGGCCAAGTTGGCGAAAGAGAATGTTGTGGTTTCAGCCCGCGGCGGTGGATTGAGAATATCGCCGCATTTTTACAATAATCGCGAAGACATTGATCGCCTGCTCGATGTATTGCTGAGTGTTAGCAGTTAATCCTTTAGCAGCCTGGATGAGGTGATCTCTGGTGTAAACCCGTCCAAATTAAGACGCGTCATGCCGCCGGCATCCGTGAACTCGGTCCGTCCAGCACGTTCGCGTTCCCTGAGATAAAAGAAGGCCACCCCGACAGCAAGCCCTCCAACGATCGAAAATCCCATCCCTAATACGATCGCCAGGACGGTTGAAAGGAATATGTCACTGGTTGTGATCACGAAAGATCGTTCGGCCCGCTTCGCCATAAAGGGATTCTCGCCGAGCCACTGTACATTCTTTTCGTATTTCACCTTATCAAGCAAGGCGGCAGACGTATTTGGGTCGGTCGCGTCAAGGACCATCGCGTTGTAATTTCCGATCCTTCGATAAATGGTTTGTGAATTTAGCCCCGGACCTTGTAGGAATAGTTGAATGCGATTGTCCGCCTCTACCGAGCCTTGCGGCGTAGGGAATTCGACAATAAGCAACGTACCCGCGTCGTAACGAGCCGCAACAGCCTCAGTGCCGGGCGTGAACTCGATCAGATCCAAAATCGGCCGGGCACCAAGAGCGGTTTGAAGCGCCTTCCGGTCGCTCGCGAAGACCGCATTTTGACGGACACTCTCCCAATCGGGCAAATGCTTTATCAAGACCGGAATTCCGTCAATATCGGAAACCTCCTGACTTTTCGGCTGCGATTCCACACCCGTACTGGCAGAGACAATGTGAGCACCTGTAAAACACAACCAGACTAGAACTGCGGCTAACCGGGCAACGGGCCGCGAGCTCCCGAAGAGAGAGATTTTATGGAATGAAGACATCTTTTCAGGGAATGATAATCGTAGCATCTTTTGTTTTTCGCATGCAATTTGCACGAAAACAATACACACCATTTAGTGTAGCAATTGGAGCAAGGACTACACTTTTTGGGTTTGAATCCAAATTTAGATGAATGCCGAACGGAAAGGTATGCTTCGAAAAATGGAACAATAACACGGAATTTGCGTCAAATATACATAGTGAATTTCAGATGGGTTGCCTCTGGCACGATGTTTGATATTTCATAGCGAGGGGGGACAAGGTTATGACTACTGAAGCTTTGAATTATCCGGTACTTCAAACGGGAGCAGCAACGTTCGGCGATAGGACGCTTGCTGACCGCAAGATCACAGCGAGGTCCGGTTCCAGCTCAGATTTTGAGTTGACGCAGGCTGCAGCAGGCGGTGACATGGGGGCATTTGAGGAGATTTACCAACGTCACCATCGCCGTGTATATTCGATCTGCCTTAGAATGCTTCAAAATGCTGCTGAGGCGGAGGATCTGACACAGGATGTTTTTATTCAGCTGTATAGAAAGGTGGGCAGCTTTAGAGGAGATTCTGCATTTACGACGTGGCTGCACAGGCTTACCGTAAATCAGGTTTTGATGCATTTCCGTAAACGGAACGTTAAGTTTGAAAAGACGACCGAAGAGGGCGAAACACCGATCCAGATCGTTTCGGGAACGGAGAATCCATTTAGGATGCCGATCGTCGACAAGATCGCTCTCGACAATGCGATAGCTCAATTACCGGCGGGTTATAAGAATGTCTTCGTGCTGCACGATGTTGAAGGTTTTGAGCATGAGGAAGTAGCTCGGATACTCGGGTGCTCTGTCGGTACATCGAAATCGCAGCTGCACAAGGCACGACTGAAAATGAGAAAACTGCTTAAGAAGAAAGCGAACCCGAGGCTTATCAGCGGGTGGTAAGAAATTCGGAAAGTCGGGTGAAGTCCGAGGATGTCTGAGAGGTCAGGAGGTCGCTGAACACGACAAATGATGACTTTTCAGACATCCTCTATTTTTGCTCGGATCTAATCCTCCGAAGACGGGGCAAAAACGCTAAAAAATGCGGCGAAAAGATTAATTAGTGAGACGAAAAGATTAAAAAATGCCGCAGAAAGATTAATAAAAGTCTCGAAAAGATTAAAAAACGCGCCGAAAAGATTAAAAAAAATCTCGAAAAGATTATGAAGTGAGACAGAAAGATTAAAAAATGCCGCAAAAAGATTAAAAAATGCGGCAAAAAGATTAAAAAAAATGAATTTACTTACAGTTTTCGTGGGCCTTTAACGGCACTAATTTCCCACAAGCCATTTCTTTTGAGGGGTTTACACAATTAGACGCTTTACTGTCGAGATCGCAAGCGGCTTGCAAAGCCTAGAATGCCAAGCGAGATGAATTGGCCTTTTGATTGTCCCTACCCTTTACCTTATTTTTATCTTAAAGCTCGATCAGTGTGTAAGGTTTCGTCGTTAAAGGGTACCCAGGCGTACTCAACGTCAGAGGCTTCAATTTCCCACAGACCATTGGCGTAAATACCGGTCCACTCAATTTCATGGATCAAATGGCCTTGATCATTTAATCTGAACTCGTCAAATCGCCAATCATTGTGACCGCGGGAAAGATCTCTCCCCTCCAACTTGTATCGAAATACTTCGGGATAACGAAACCTGATTATTCCATCGTGATAAGCGCCGAGTAGCTCAACATTTATCTCGACAGATCTAAGTTCGAAGCGCTCACCGGACGACGGCTCAGAAATGGTGATCTTTTCCAACCATGCATCATGAGGGCATCCTGAGATCGTAGGATTGAAGTACCATTCGGAAGTTGCCAGAGAATATGCTGACTTCGGAAATCGGTCTTGATTGTCTTTGAGATAATTCCGATATGGCTCGAAAAACGCCATCGGGTTTTTATCACGTTGTTCGGAGAGGATAAACACTTAAAGTGCGGAATCAGGAGTAAACGCTGATATTTATGTTACGTCTTTCGAGCTCAGCCACGAATCTATCCGGATCGATAGCTTTTTCCTGGGGTGTCGCACCTCGCTCCAGCACATCGCCCTTTGCCATCATCTGAGCGATTATTGAGGCGGGAAACGCTGTGGTTCGCATCATGGCGGAGAGGCCTGTTGCAGCGTCGAATTTATCAACGATATCGTAACGCAACGTTGACTGCGTTTCGTCCCGCGTTCCAACAAAATCAAGTCGTACGAGGACATAATCCGGTTCGTCGGCCGGCAGGTTTTTCTGCAAAAGCTCGCCAAAAACTTTTCGCGGTGTCACTTTTTGATAATCCACAACGATCTCGTCACCTGAACAAAGTCCGAGGTCGATCATCGTCTTAAATCTGCCGCAATGCCCTGCGTATCGAATCGTTTTGTAATCAAGCGCGTCGATCTTACCTAAAAAAGAATCGGGAAGCGTGGAGGTTCCACCAGAGGTCTGAAAGGCTTCGAGCGGCGGAAACGATTCGAACGTTAGCGGTTCGATCTCCGTCATCGAATCGACTTCGATTATTTTCCCACCGCGGATGACCCGTGCTTTTTCGACATATTCGTTGATCAATCCTTCGACTGAAAAGACGAGTTGATAATTCAGCGGTGGTTTCGGATTCTGAGGAAGGCCGCCGACGCGAATATGGATCTCGCTGACCGTATCGAACTGCTTGGCCCCATGCATCGCCAGGATCGAAACCATTCCGGGTGCCAGACCGCAATCGGGAATTATGCTGATCCCTGCGGCCTTTGCATCCGCATCCATGGCGAGCTGTTCATCGACGACGTAATTGTTGCCGCCAAGATCACAGAAATTCGTTTTGGCTTCAATCGCTGCTTTCGAAAGTGATTCGTTGTACCAGTAATTGACGCAGGAAATTACCGAATCGTACCCGCGGAAAAGCTCGACCACGCCCGAATAATTTGCGGCGTCTATCTGAACGGCAGTAAGCTTTGGGCTCCAAACCTTTGCAACGACCGCCTCGGCCTTTTGAAGGTCAGTATCGGCAACGGTCACAGCTGAAACATTCGGGGAATTGTGGATCAGGTCGTAGACAGCGCCGTGACCCATTCGGCCGGCACCCAGGACTAGAATCTTCATAGCGTGAAATCGCAGGCAAAAAGTAGATGCAGATAGGAATTAAGTAGCCTTGTTGCCCTACCAATCGTCGTGGTCTTCAGGCCGTTCGGCGGCAACGGTTTCGCGCGCATATTCCCAAACTTTCTTTTTCCAAAGCCGAAGCGAATCAGTCAATTGGAGAGCAACTTGCGGATGGGCGGCATTTCGCTCAAGGCGAATGACTTGCGCAGTAACAGCGATCGGGTCGTTCAGATTTTCGTTGACGGTGAGGTTGACCTTGCTGCCGACCGTCGGCAAATGGCGAGGCAGGTACACCAACGTGCCTTGTGGTCCAACATTTTCGGTAAGGCCTTCTTCGATCATTTCCTTTCCGGATTCATCCTTCCATCTGACGCGAATCGGGAATGAAACGATGTATCGTCCACCGTGACGGCGATCATCCATATTTGTCCTCTGTTGTGCCTCCGGGAATGCGGTAGAGACAATCCGAATTTAACCAAATTTTTCGGCTTAAGTCTATTATTCGTAATCTTTTTGGATATGGCAGCACTTAACCTGAAACACGAATGGCATATGATACAAGGGGTTGCGGGTTTTCCGACGGTGGACACCACTGCTTGAAAGATGGTATTGTATCGATACGTTTCAATCGCGATCGGTTGAAACCAGGTGGAATGGTCCTCCGCTTAGGTCTTCAATCAAATGCTGCAGTAAATAGATAGTTGCTGGATTTCTTGGAATCACGCGCTATTTATGTGTTTTATTGAAAGAAGAAACTAGGAGCTATTGAATAATGAAAAATCTCGTTAGAGGAGGCGTTATGCTGATGCTTTTGAGTTTGTTCGTGGTGATAATCTACGCACAGACCCGATCAGAAGACACCCTCGCCATAGCGAATGATTCGCAACAAAAACTGAATAATACAGAAGCAAATAAGATAAATAATCAGAATAATCAAGAAGAAGATAAAGACAAGAAGTTAGTTAAGACAACAGGTTTGGTTACATCCGCAAAGGCGGGAATGAACAGGGGATCTTTCTCAGCAACAGCATATTGCCTACAGGGTAGAACAGCAATGGGTTCGGGCGTCAGACGCGGGATCATTGCTGCCGACCCGAGGGTTTTGCGTCTTGGTTCGAAAGTCATGTTAACGGGCGGCGGATATAGCGGCACGTATGTGGTGACGGACACGGGCGGCGGCATCAAAGGCCGCGAACTAGATATTTGGGTTCCGAGTTGTTCTGAGGCCAGAAGGTTCGGTCGCCGATCGGTGAACGTAACGCTTCTTCCAAATTAGGTAAAATACAATTAAATAGAGAAAGCCGTTCAGGTCAACCTGAACGGCTTTTTTGTGACTGCGATATATCGCGAACGAACATCGACAGTTTCATACGGCAGCCAATTGGTTTGCGATCGCTTTACGGGTTTCTGCAAGAAGCTCCATTAGATCTTTAGGGCCGTTCTCGGTTTTTGTTTCGATCGGCGGAAGCATGATCATTTCGATCGTGCCCGAGTATGCAACTCCGCTGCGTTTGCCCATCATCCAGTCGGAATTTCTGATCGCTACGGGAACGATCGGTGCGTCGGTCTGAATTGCGAGGTGAAATGCACCTTTTTTGAATGGCAGCAGCTCACCAGGCATCGCACGCGTTCCTTCGGCAAAAACACCGAACGATGATCCCTCGTCCATTACCTGTCGTGCCTTTGTCATCGACGAGATCGCTTTTTCCGGATTAGAGCGGTCGATGGCGATGATGTTTACGAAGTTCATTCCCTGTCCCAGCACGGGAACTTTCAGAAGTTCTTTCTTCGCAACCAGACCCATACGACGCCCCGAATAGAAAAAGAGCGTTGCCGTATCGAGATATGAGCGGTGATTAGAAATGAAGACGTAGGAACGGTTCGGGTCGAGATTTTCGAGGCCTTTGACTTCGACCGTTGCTCCCGCCGCCTTTAGCCAAACGCCTGCACCCCATTGTGCAAGCGGGTAAAGCCACATTCGCCGGTTGATGATCCCAAGGAAAAGCAGAGCCGGCATCGCGATAAACAGAAGAAGCACGCCCGCGACAAACCAGCACCACCAATAGCGAAGTTTGCCGGCAATCCGCGATTTGTTAGACTCATGAGCGGGAAAAGTCAGCTTTTTATTTTCCGTGATCGCCTCAATCGGGATTTCCGTCATACATCACTAAACCTTAGAAAATACAGTGAAGATTATGAGCACTTCTGTCAGGATTCGTAAATTACCACAAATGGAATCGTTAGGAAATATCTATGCGACCCTGCGTCTCTGCATTTTGTTCTTGTTGGTAACGATAAGCGTTGCAGCACAGGTTCCCACACCGAATTCAGTACTCGGCTTTCATCCCACCGACGACAAAACGATCGCAGACTGGAAGCAGATCACTGACTATTTCACAAAGCTCGACAAAGCCAGCCCGAAGGTTTTGGTTAAGGAGATAGGGAAATCGACATTAGGAAAGCCGCTGATCGTTGCATTTATTTCGTCGGCGGAGAATATCAAGAATCTTGAAAAGTATCGCCGGATCAGCGCCAGGCTTGCAGATCCCCGGACGATCAATGGCGATGCGGAACTTACTAATTTATTAGGGAATGGCAAGACGATCGTATCCATCTCGTGCTCGATACATTCGACCGAGATCGTCGCGTCGCAGATGTCGATGAATCTCGCGTATGAGCTTGCGAGCACGACAGACGCGGGCACAAAAGAGATCCTCGACGATACCATCCTGCTTCTTATCCCTTCGTCGAATCCGGACGGCGTTCAGATCGTGGCCGACTGGTACCGCAAAACGCTCGGGACAAAAAGCGAAGGGGCGTCGCCGCCCGAGCTGTACCATCACTACGCGGGCCACGATGACAATCGCGATTGGTTCATGTTGAATCTGAAGGAAACGCAGGCCATCACGAAATTTTTCTGGAAAGAATGGTTTCCGCAGATCGTCTATGACGTTCACCAGCAGGGAACCAATGCTTCGCGATTTATCATCCCGCCATTCTTTGATCCACCCAATCCCCGCGTGTCGCCGCTTATCTTGCGGCAAGTCGGGTTGATCGGATACAAGATGGCCGCTGATCTGCAGGCGGCTGGAATTTCAGGCGTTGCGACAAATTCCACTTACGATACCTGGTGGCATGGTGGCTTTCGCTCGGCTCCATATTTTCATAATTCGATCGGTATCTTGTCCGAGGCTGCGAGTGCAAATCTGATGACGCCGATAAATGTCACAGTTGATGATCTGAAAAGAAATCGCGGCGTGCGTGGGTTGCCTTCTCCGTTAGAAACGGCGACCAACTATCCCGAAGCGTGGCCGGGCGGACTCTGGCGGCCCGCGGATATTGCAAAGATCGAGATGACGTCATCGCGAAGCCTTCTAGAAATGGCGGCGAAATTCCGCCCCGACTACCTAAGAAATTTTTATGAGTTGGGCAGAGCTAATCTGTCACCAACTAAGAGCGATCCACAGGCTTTTATCGTCACGGCCGGACAGCCAAATGCGGAAAACGTTTCCCGCCTTCTCGAGATCTTGATATGGCAGGGAATTGAAGTTCATCAAATGACGCACGAACTGGAGATAGCGGACGAAAAGCACAAAGCCGATTTTCATGAAGTCCCGCTCGGCAGCTTTCTTGTTTTTGTAAATCAACCGCAGAAGAACAACGTTCTCAGCCTTTTTGAAAAACAAGTATATCCGAATCGCGTCAATGCAAATGGCGAGGCTGAAGTGCCCTACGATGTGGCGGGATGGACATTGCCGCTGCAGGTGGGTGTCGAAACCGTAACCGCCTGGTCGATCAAGGATCTGGACAAGCAGGCAGCAAGTCTGAAAAAGCTGGAAAATATAAATCAGGCGCGTTTGCAATTGAATCTCGAACCAACCAAAGAGCCATTTGCAAAGCCGTCGAACCCGTTAAGAACAAACCCACGCATCGGCTTATACAAAGGCTCGACGGGATCCATGGACGAGGGGTGGACCCGCTTTGTATTGGATACATTTCAGATTCCGTTTGCATCGATTTCCGATGCGGATATGCGCACCGGGAAACTCGATTACGATTCGATCATTCTGCCCGCGGACGGCGAGAACACGATCGTGAAAGGCTTAAGTGCCGATCGTTACCCGGCGGAATTCGCGGGCGGTATCGGCGATGTTGGAGTCGAAAACCTTAAGAAATATGTTGAGAACGGAGGGCGGCTGATCTGCTTTGACGATTCGTGCGCGATGGTGATCAAGAACTTTGGATTGCCGATAAAGAATGTGCTCGACGGGCTCAAGCGAAATGAATTCTACAACCCCGGCTCGATCGTAAAGCTTCACGTCGATACGAAAGACCCCCTCACAAAAGGAATCGGTGAAGAGACAGCCGCATACTTCATCACGAGCGCCGCGTTCGAGATCACCGACAATGCAAAGGTGAGATCGATCGCGGAATACGCCTCAAAGGATGCGCTTCTTTCCGGATGGATGCTTGGCGAGAAATACCTTAACGGAAAAACCGCCCTTGCTGAAGCTCAATACGGAAAAGGCAAGGTCGTGCTCTTCGCGTTCCGCCCGCAACATCGCGGCCAAAGCTGGGCGACATTCCCGCTTATTTTTAATGCATTGGAGAAATAAACGTGTGAGATGACGTCGATCCCATCTGTTACTATCTACCTATGAATATTCGCGGACTTATATTCATCGCCTTCGCAGTTTTTGCATCGGTTTTAGCTATTTATCCTGAGGGCGACATCGAGTATGTGAAACTTCCCGCCGAACCCACGATCCGCATCGGGCTTACGACGAACGCGGGCTCGGTGACGATAACGACGACGGATTCCTCGCTTGTCGCGGCTAGTCCGGACGAGCCGAATAGAATACTCGATACAAATCACGTTTCCGTTTCCGCGCGAACCTATCATCCGCCGGAGATCGATGATTTCCGGATCGAGTTTCAGAATCTTCCATCCCAATCGGACGCGAACACCTTGGCAAAGGATATTCGTGATGCAACCGGCGAGACGGCGCTCGCGAGTGTTGATACCGCGACAAATACCTGGAAGATCTGGGTCGGCAGTGTTCTCGCGACGACCGATGATGCCGAGGCACTGAGGACAAAGCTTGCTGACAAGGGTTTTGAAGACGCGGTGATGGTGGTCGACAAAAAGATCGTCCCTTCCAAGGATGCAATAGCACTCTCGCAGCAACTACGAGGCGGCGGGAAATCGGAGGTGCGGAGTTTGATCAAAACTACGGGTTCCTCGCAGGTAAACGACAGCGGAACGGTCGATCCGAATCTGAGAGAGATCACGATCAATGGTCCAAGCGAACCGGCAAAATATTCGTCGCTCAAACCGGTGGCGTTCGGTTCGATAAATGAGCGGTCGGTGCCTGTTAAATTCAACGGTAAATCGTATCGCGGAAGGATCGAGGTTTTTGTAAATTCTCGTGGAAGCTTGACGGCGGTGAACGTCGTTTCGCTGGAGGATTATTTGCTCGGTGTCGTTCCGCGAGAGCTTGGGCTTCCGCATCTCGAAGCGGAAAAGGCGCAGGCGGTTGCCGCCCGAACGTACGCGATCGCAAACATCGACAACTTTGTGAACAAAGGTTTCGACCTGATGCCGACGGTGCAATCGCAGGTCTATGGCGGCGTTTCCGCCGAGACGAAAATGGCGACGATGGCTGTTCAGCAAACGCGCGGCATCATTGCCACCTACAAAGGTAAACCGATCAACGCGATGTACACCTCGACATGCGGCGGACGAACGGAGAATTCCGAGAACGTTTTTGATTTCAACGAACCATATCTTCGCGGCGTCGAATGTTCATTGGAAGGCCACAAACATTTCGACCCGTTCACGATCAAGACTACGCGGCAGCCCGCAAAACTTCGCGACGCGGGAAATCTGGAACTGGCGCGTTTGATGTCGCTGCTTTCCGTCAATGGTTTTCAACTTTCGACGGCTCAAATGAGCGATTCGTGGTTTGACGAACAGCCGACGGATAGTGAAATGTCGAATTGGCTAAATCAGCTCGCGCAAAAGTTTGGGAAGACATTTCCAAATGTGAATCGCGATACGGCAAAGCCGGTTGAGCTTGCTCACTTGCTGGCTACGATGATCTATCCGCCGGGATATGCCGATACCTTAATGAGCGATTCGGACGTGAACTATCAGCTCTCGTTTGATGATGCTCAAGAGATCCCAAAGGAGCGACGCGCGGACCTCGCCATACTCCTTCGCGATGGTTACTTTTCGATCCATCCTGACCTAACGCTAAAACCGAACAAGGCGTTCTCACGAGCAGAAATGCTGCGATTGATCCGTCAGATCTACGATAAGAAAAAATGGATGCCCGGTCTTCAAATTGGAACAGCTAAGGCCTCGGTCGACGGCAAGCTTGTTCTAAGATCGGGTAAGAGTGAAAAGCAATTGATCGTCCGGCCGGACGTTTTCCTTTTCAGACAGTTCGGAGCCGATCTTTATCCCGTGCGCGAAGCTTCACTTGTAGGCGGCGAAGAAGTTAGTTATCAAACGGACGCGAGCGGTGCGGTTTTTTATCTCGAGGTCAAGCCGACCGAAACGCCCACATCAGCCGAGAGTATGTCACCGTTTTCAAATTGGAATGTTTCACTTTCCGCCTCGGCTGTGCAATCTCGTTTGTCGCGATATGTCCGCGGCATCGGAACTCTCTATGATGTCAACGTCAAGCAAAAAGGTTATTCCCGCCGCGCAGTTGAGCTTGAGATCATTGGCTCGAATGGCGTGAAGTTACTAAAGGGCGGCAAGATCCGTTCGGCTTTGCGGTTGAATGAGCAGCTCTTTGTGATCAATAAGCATTATTCAGGCTCGACAGTTTCGAGTTATACGTTCACGGGCCGCGGTTGGGGACATGGCGTCGGGATGTGTCAATACGGTGCATTCGGCCTGGCGAAAATGGGCGTCAAGTACGACGAGATCATCAAACACTACTACACGGGCGTTGAGTTAACCAAAGCCTATTAACCTCGATCAATTTGTCTTCGTGGGCCGAGGGGAAGAGCATGTCGTCCCAAACGGTCCTTGTTTGCGGACGTCGCCTGTCCATTGATCAACCTTTACGATTTGATCTATTTTCGCCTCAAGCTCGAATAGTTCTTTTGAGGCACAGCTGCAACCTAGGTAATGCCGAACAGAGTGTTTATCCCCAGCGACCGAGATATCCGTAATTGCGGAGGCCATGTCAGTACAGATCGTGCAGTTGCATTTTTCCTGACTGACATTTTCGCCGATAGAAAAGAAGCTCGCTTTATCGAAGAGACTCAATAGCGACTGCATATCGTCGTTGTTGATATTGCCTTCTCTTCTACCAACCATCTTCACATTTTTTACACCTTCGTACTCCACTTTTCCATTGCCGTGTATAGCTATCCTGTAGGCGGGGCAAGTTCCGTAACAGCCGGTCCGCTCAAACCTGATCTCTACCGTTTTTATCTCCTCCGGAGTA
>Ga0163162_10005894_pt1 | contig 11852 bp, 7 predicted proteins | sample S55metaG_FD_115310 | JGI IMG/M metagenome (GOLD analysis project Ga0163162, IMG submission 115310) | Switchgrass rhizosphere microbial communities from Kellogg Biological Station, Michigan, USA - S5-5 metaG | ecosystem: Host-associated > Plants > Roots > Rhizosphere > Soil | place: USA: Michigan...
ATTGAATCCTGGGGTGTTTTAATTATTGAAGAAAATTAACCGATCAAATTATATAACCACTTGAATATGGAACCTACATCAACAAAGGAGAACAAAAACACCAAAGCGATTTATAAAAAGAAGTTTTTCACGCTGTTTTCCTGTTTTCTTATCCTGGGTTGCAGCAATGCAAGAAAACTAAGCGTCGACAGTACAAATGCCGGTTGGGCAAAGCTGTTCAATGGCCATGACATTAAAGACTGGTTTGTCAAGATCAACCATCACGAGGTGGGCGAAAATTTCGGAAATACTTTTCGCGTTGAAGATGGCATAATCAAAGTCAGGTATGATCAATACGGAAATTTCAACGATCAGTTTGGCCATTTGTACTACAAAACGCCATTCTCTTATTATCATTTGCGGTTTGAGTACCGCTTTGTTGGCAAATGGCAAACAACCGCCCCGCCGTATACAATTCTCAACAGCGGTATGATGTTCCATTCGCAGGACCCGAGGACGATGTTAAAGGATCAGGACTGGCCCATCTCTATTGAATTTCAGTTATTAGGTGGCCTCGGCGACGGCAAACCACGACCAACGGGTAACATGTGCTCACCCGGCACCGATGTGGTTTATAAAGGCCAAGTATCACCTGACCATTGTATCAATTCTACTTCAAAAACCTATGACGGCGAGCAATGGGTAAAAGCGGAACTGATTGTGCAAGGCAATAAGTTGATCACGCACATCATCAACGGTGATACCGTGCTGCAATATTCAAAACCTACCATTGGTGGCGGGGTAGCACATGGATACGATCCAAAGTACAAACAGGATGGAAAACCACTGAATAGTGGTTTTATCGCACTGCAAAGCGAAGGACAACCGGTAGATTTCAGGAATATAGAAATTAAACAGCTGCCTGTTATAGATCGTTGATAACCGGGGAAATGCTATGACGATTAAGCCCCGTAATCGCCATATTTGAGTTGCCAAGCAATTTAAACGCATTAAGTATATAACAAACAATGGCTCAGGTAAAATCGAACAACTGATAAGACGCAAGCGATGTTATGTCCTGAATGAAATAAGTATGACCTCGCAGGGATTAGTATCTCTGCCTCGCTTACCTTCAAACACAATCAAACTATGAGCAGTGCCGATAAAACAACGGCGATATTTAATTATCTTTACTATACAATCTTCTTCTAAATTTAGGACAGCCAATTAACTACATCATTATACCGTTATGAAAATCAAAAAAAAGCTCCTTTTGGGATTCGGCCTTTTATTTGTTGTTGTACTGGTTTTAGGTGCTATATCTGTTTACTATATCAAAGTCATATCTGAAACAGCAAATGTTACCCTAAAAAACAATTATAATACATTAACATTTACCCGTGAAATGCGATCTGTTTTGGATGAGAATGATTTGCCATTAACTTCTCCCGCGTCAAATACGTTTAATAAAGCCCTTCAAAAACAGGAGAATAATATTACGGAGCCCGGTGAAAAAACAGCTACCGATAGCTTAAGAAAGGCCTTCAATTTAGTGATCAGCCACTCCGCTGATTTAAAACAAATGCAACAAGCGGAACGAAACGCCCGCCTGCAGTTAAAAAATATTGAGGGATTAAACATGCATGCAATTGAGCTTAAAAATGAATACACCCATTCTACAGTTGCCAAGGCTACTTTATACCTCGGTACTACAGCGTTCCTCACCTTTTTTATCCTGTTTATTTTAATTGTGAATTTTCCCGGATTTATTTTAAACCCGCTTCGTGAACTGGCAGACGGCCTTGATAAGGTTAGTAAAAGAAATTATGGCACACGACTTAAATTTGACACGAGCGATGAGTTTACCCAATTAGCCGAGGCATTTAATAGCATGGCTGTACATCTTGAGGATCAGGAAAATACCGGACTTACCAAATTAATCGCGGCAGAATTGCGGATAAAAATACTGATTGAAGAAATTCAGGGAGCGGTACTGGGAGTAGATGAAAAGCAGGAGATCCTATTTATCAATCATGAAGCAAGGAAGATCCTGAACCTGGGCGAAAAGCCGGTTACAGGTCAATCTGTATTGGTTTTAAGCAAAGACAATCCTTCGCTGAAAGCGCTACTGGAACATAATAACCCTGAAAATACTTTAAAAATCAAGCACAATAGCAAAGCATCAGATTTTCAGCAAAGGAGTTTTGAAGTTGTTGTGCCAAATTTAAAAACGGACCTTGATTCGCTACAGGTTGCGGGCTATTCTGCAGGAACAATCCGGATCTTACAGGAATCGAAGGAATGAGTTATATCAAAGGTATGATGGCAACCTTCGTCCCCGTCAGGAAAGTGACGTTGCCATCATATTAATTATATGCAAAGCCTGGACGGTGTAACTACTTTTTCAAGACTGCATCCAGGTTCCGATTATCTATTTATCACTCACCATAATCGTCTGGGACAAGTCACATTTTTGAAACAATTAAATTTAAACGGACTCTAAAGAAATGTGACCCGCTGGCCAGATTCAGCCCATGCATCAATCCCTCCCACTAAGGGACGGATACGTTTTAAACCAACTTTGCGTAATTTCTCTGCATATCTTGCAGCAGTTATTTCATTCGGGCACGAGCAGTAAATAACAATCTCCTTATGTTTTGCGTACCTGTCGGCAATATCATTAAAGCTATTTTCATCAATGGAGACTGAGCCCGGTATAAATCCATTTCTTGTGCGCTGATCTATTGGACGTGCATCAAGTATCACAGGGTTCGATTCCCCATCCAACAATTCAATCAAATCATTCACAGTTACCCTATCCGTTTCAAACTGCCTGATAAGGCGATAGCGCCGAAACCATTTAAACAAAAGATACAAGCCAAATAAAACGACGACAAATAAACCTCCCAACTTACCATAATGACTTAAGGCAGCGATCAAACCGTCAACTTCATGCCGAAAAACTGCACCCAGCGCTACTGCCGCACCAAGATAGATAAGTGCTGCTATGGATGAAAATAATACAAATAATGTCACCTGCATTGCATAAACTCCGGCAACAACGGGTGCAAGTGTCGACAGCCCCGGAACAAACTTCACAATAGTTAACGCAGGGGCGCCATAGCGTTCAAAAATATCGCCGGTGCTGCGAACACAAGTATCGGGTGAAATAGAAATTTTACATAATTTCCCAAGGATGCCCGTTCCATATCTCTTCCCTGCAAAATATAATATAAGGTCTCCTGCCAACGTACCTAACGATCCCGTTAAAATTAGCATGATGATATTCGCTTCGGTTGGCGGCGTGACAGCTGTAGTTACTATCAGCACGGCAAATGCAGGTAATGGTAACCCTATACTCTGCAAAAGCGTGATAAGAAATACCAACCAGAGCCCGTAGGTTTGCACTAAATCAACTAATGTATTCATACTTCAATTGCAAGCTAATATAAAACACTTAATCTTATTGATCCATCCGATTTTGCTGATCAACCATTATTTGACTTCAAAACTACGAACAGTAGCGTTAAGCGAATATTAAACAACTTGTGTTAATGGAAGTATATTTGAACAGCGCTTTTTTTATGAATACATCAAACATCGTAAATTGGACAATTTATCGGGATCAGATTTTTGGTTCCCCTAACCGATGGGACGAGGGTAATAATTTCAGCTCCAATCCCCCAGGATGAGATCAGGGGGAATTATTACTGACTGGACAGACCTTGAATATTCAGAAATATCATAATTTAAATCATTTGAGAACCAACATTTCACATCCTCATTGCCATCGACATCCCTGCCATACTATTGAAATTAAGTTTCTTTAAATGAACTGGAATAACCTTCCCGCTTCCCTCCGTTATGTGGTAAAACTGGTTTAATTTCAAATTATGAAACCGCTGAACGGTATGGCTGCCCGCCCAGGTAATTTCTACTTCTTCAACAATGCCGGCATGCCCCACACCTATCTCTGCTTGTATTGGCGATGATCCAAAACTACCGCCGGAGTTAATCTCCCGGTAAACACTTCTTTTAACTCCGTTATCAGTAAACGTTATTTTTAATTGACTGCCGATAGCGGCTTTATTGCATTTTACACCTTCTACTTTTATACTTATCCAATTGTTGTTGTTTTGACCCGGGTTTACATACAAGGTGCTGGTGTAGGCATCGCCGGCGTAAGCCCCTCCCATTTCGATGAAGATATCCTGCAAACCACGGTTCCTGAAATCTGCAAATGCTACGCCGTGGCCTTTTTGCAGGTTTCCTGCCCTGGAAATGCTTGTTATATCTTCAAATTGCTTTCCTTCCACGTTCCTGAACATCTTGTTAGGTATCAGGGAGCCGAAGTCAGGATTTCCTGTGCCAAAATACAAGTCAGGAAAGCCATCGTTATCAATATCTCCAAAGTTTGCGCCCATGCTAAACACAACTTTATCAAGTCCCGTTTGCTTAGAAACCTCAGTGAAAGTACCGTTGTGGTTATTTTTATACAGGTAGATATTTCCAGCGTTAGGTACAGGTTTGCCAAGCGCTTCGGCAGCCGAATAGTAACCGAGCGGGGCCTCGAATTTGTAATCTGCAATCAGGATATCCTGCCAGCCGTCATTGTTATAATCGAAAAACCAGGTGGTAAAGGTGCTATTGGTATTTGTGGCTATTCCCGATTGTTTTGTAACGTCTTCAAAATCGGGGATACTTCCCTTGGTACCCTTATTCTTTAAAAGATACTTGCGCCCATCCATTGTCGAAATAAAGACATCCGGCCATCCGTCCCTATTAAAATCTGCCGATGTAACCCCTTTTACATATGACATGATATCACAATGCGATTTATGACCAACCTCGGTAAAGGTGCCGTTGTGATTGTTCACATAAAGCATGCTCCGGTGGATATTAACACTGTCACCATTGTTAAAACCCTCTGCCCCTATAAATACATCAAGCCATCCGTCGTTATTAAAATCGGCCCAAACCGCTGCCTGGGTAGGATGGTAAAAAAGCAGCCCGGCGGGTATCGTCACATCCGTAAATGTGCCATCGCCATTGTTCCGCAACAACGAAGCAGGCTGATTACCGAAACCGTTCTTTTTCCAGGCACCACGCAGTACAAAAATATCCATCTTCCCATCGTTGTTGTAATCGGTTTGCTGGATATTTAATCCTCCGGTAAACTTCAACAACCCGCTGGTTTCAGACTTGTCAATAAATGTTCCGTCCTGGTTGTTTTGAAAATAATGCATGTGATCATCAAGTTCCGTTCCAGAGGTTGCTATGTCCAGATAACCGTCGTTATTGAAATCGTCGGCTATTGCACCTCCTGCCCTGCTGTTCAATTTGATACCCACATCGGCAGCCATATCGATAAACGGCTTTATTTTTTCTGCGGATGTTTTGTTCAGATCAGGAATTAAAAATGGTTTGGGCACACTATCCGGGTAATTGCCCAAGGTCATGTAAGCGATATTCAGCATCCAGCGGGATTCCAGGTCGGCCGGGTGCTTTTTCAAAATGCGCTCGTAAACGGCAATCGCATTTCGCGACCCGGTTTGGTTCACGTGAATTGCATTATCTCTTATAGGATAAGTGCAAGACATCCGGTTGTGGTTCAGCATACAATTAGCCCGTTCGCCTAAACGCATGTAGGCCAGGCCCATATCCGGTTCAAACAAATCGCCTTTTGAACTGTCGGCACCAGTCACCATTTTTTTGTAGATGGCAACGGCCTGTTTTTCGTCGCCTGTTTCCAATAACAGCTTAGCTTTGGTATTTAAAAGATAAAAGTCGTTTTCCCGGCCTGCCAACTTTAACAAGCTATCGCACTGTACCACCTTCGCTTCGGGGCAAAATGGATTACGGCTATTATAATCCTTTTGGTTCAGGTCTGCTATGATCCGGATCATCTTTTGCTCCGATGATTCCCGGCATGATAAAACCGGTGATATAGCCAGCATCAGGAGCAAAAATTTTGCGTAAAAGTTGTGCTGATTTCTTCCTGAAGCTAAGTTAAAGCACAACCTAACGATCACATTTTTTAACATCTGTTTCGGTAATTATAATTTGAACCTTTTCCCTCCATTAAACCATCAGCTATTACAAGGCATATTTATTAAAGCTTGATCTCTCTGACCTTGCCATTATTAGCTACAATCTTCACTTTTTGTGTACCCGGACTTATTTTCAGGAACCTTGCTGATTGTGATAAAAAAGACGAGCCGTAATAGAACTCCTGCCTGGTAACCGAACCATCATTTGCAGATACCTCGGCATACACATCCTGTGGCCCGATCTTTATGGTTTTTGCCGATGTATTGAGGTTTAATAGCTTCAAACTGCCGTTATGCTCACTGGCCGACAGATAATACCGGTTATTTTTACCCCTGAGTTTTACCAAGGCTTTACCATCGCCCGGAAAATAGATCCCGCTTTGCAAAATCGTCAACGGCTTGAAGCCGCCCTTACCATCTCCTTTTAAAAGCACCCCGTTTAAGGCATCATACCTGCCTACCGAAACATTTGTACCGTAATCATTCCCATTAATGGCGACGTCTAAATTGCCGTCACCGTCAAAATCATCAACCACCATTCCGTTAATGGCCGAAACCTGGGCGTAATTTGGCAGGGGATACATTTTAAACTTGCCATTACCAAGGTTTTCCAGGTAGCATGATGTAAGCGTATTGGCTTTTAACCGCAGGGCGCTTTTCCATTGTTCCTGCGACAACAGATCCTGCATGGTAGCATGCCCAAATGACCGGTAATTCACAAATTTTTTCCGGAGACTGATCATTTGCTTAACGGCATCGTCACGAACAAAGGATGGGAATTCGCGCTTTACGCCATCAGTATCGGGTAGAAAGAGGGATGGGAAGGCATCGGTGGTTTTCCGCTTGTCAAAGTCGCCCGCTGTAATATATACGGGCTCCTTATCGCTGGCTTTGAAAAAGCTGTTCTTTCCCAAATTGCCAACAATGTAATCGATCTTGCCGCAATGCCTGAAATCGCCGGCGGCAATAGAATTCCACCAGCCGATCTTATCAGCAATACCCGAAGTTGCTGTGGAGTTAACGAATTTGCCCTGAACGTTTTTGATAAATGTGATGGGCATCCATTCTCCTGCAATAACAAGATCGGGCCAGCCATCATTATCGTAATCTGTAACCAGGGCATCGCAGGTCATTCCCAGGTTTTTCAAACAGGGGGCAACTGATGCTGTTACATCGGTAAACTGTAGTTTGCCGGGCTTACTGTCGTTCTGTAATATAAAACAGGATACCGGGTTGGGATAATGCCAGGGATCAACACGACCGGTTACCAGCAAATCCAGCTTACCATCCCTGTTATAATCAAATGCCCTTACGCATAGCTTGCTCGTAAAATTGCCAGGCAATGCGCCCTTCTGTTCGCTGAAATGCCCGCGACCATCATTAAGATAAATGCGGTCGGCATAATTTTTAGACCCTGACGCGCTTTGATATCCACCGCTGGCGACATATAGATCCGGCTTTCCATCACCATCGGCATCAAATAATAATAAACTTTCATCTTTATAATTAGCGCTATCTGACTTAGCTTCTATTAAATTTCGCTGATTAAATTTACCATTGGCCTGCTGCAGGAAAACCTGGGCAGGAAATTTCTTATTACCGCCAATAGCAATATCATCAAGTCCGTTACCATCAAGATCCCCGGCGGCAAGGGCCGGAGCATATGCAGAAAATTTGTGGGGCAATAGTTTTTGAATGGTGAAATCAGGGAAGTCATCTTCCTGGTGCCGGTAATTAATGCCGGCGGATCCTGTGATTTCTGTAAATAAAGCACCCTTGTTTTTTTGTGGTACAATCCAGTTATAGGGCTGGCGAGCATCGCTGATATTCACTTTCAGCATTTGATTGGCCCTTACATTTTTTAAAACCTGCTTATAATTGTTTGGCCATCTGACCACAACAGAATCCAGCATATCGGTTTTACTAAGGCCAAAATGAGCAATATTTTGAATAGACGATAAATATCCGCGATAGGGATTGTTTTCATATACCTGGTGTTGTCCCCGGGCGTAATAGATATCAACCCATGCGCCAATACCATCCCTGTTAAAGCGGTCGCCGTTGAACTTAACCTGCAGGTAATTTGACGGCTTGGGATTAAGCACAAGGCTATTGTTTTTATAAATAAGCGCTTCGTCATTGATATTGTTGATCACCATATCCATCGCCCCATCATTATTAAGATCTGCGTAAGCCGCTCCGTTTGAAAATGTGGGCAAATCCAATCCCCATTGGTTTGAAACATCGCCAAAGTTTAAGTCTCCGTTATTTTGAAAAGCATAATTGTGGATCTTGACTGTAGGGATCTGATCTATAATAGTTTTTTTTGAGGCTGTAGCATAAGGATTGTTCCGAAAAACAATAAAGTCGTGATCGGTAACATCCTTCGGAAATCCATTGGTTACGATGATGTCGCGGTAGCCATCATTGTTAAAATCAGTTATCAACGGTGTCCAGCTCCAGTCAGTTTCGGTTACCCCACTCAAAAATCCGGTTTCACTGAATATCGGGCTTCTAACAGAGTCATTCTGCCCCAACCCCGGCCCTTGGTTTACCTGTAAAGTGTTACGGGCATATTGATACTGGTACGCATAATGGTTAAACAATTCATACGATTGATAGCTTTCCGGCATCGACATCATTTTCTTCCGGTAATTATCCGGCGGAGACATATCAAGTTCAAATACATCGGCTAAACCGTCGTTGTTCAAATCTTCAATGTCCTGCCCCATCGCATTCATCGAAGTGTGTTTAAAGTACTCTTTAGATCTATTGGTGAAAGTGCCGTCACCATTATTAATATAGAGGATATTCGGCGATATAAAATCGTTGGTAACATAGATATCCTTCCATCCATCTTTGTTTATATCAACAATAGTTGCCGCGTGCCCGTAACCTTCAATAGAGATCCCGGCTTTTTTTGATACATCACTAAAAACCGGGTGCTTAAGTTTATCGTCCCAATGGCTTTCATATAACCTACCCGTACTTTTACCGCTGCCATCCGCAATTATCGGCCGAAACTGGTTTGCGTAGTAACCGTCCCCCGGCCGGTTAACAGTAAGGTACATATCCAGCTTGCCATCATTATTGTAATCGAAAAACGTCGCCATGGTAGAGTAAACCCGAATATCGAGGCCGTATTCCTTCCCTTCTTCCTTAAAATGCGGTATCCCATCTTTATCTGCACCCTGGTTAATGTAAAGCAAGTTTTGCCGTTTAACGCTATCCTGCAACAGCGAATTACATACATAAATATCCTGCAAGCCATCATTATTCATATCTATAACAGCAACCCCTCTCCCCCATTTCCCCAAACCATTTACGCCCGCTTTATCGGTGATATCATCAAATTTAAAGTTGCCCCGGTTCAGATATAGTTTGTTCGATACCATGTTGCCCGAAAAATAAATATCAGGCAAGCCGTCGTTGTTGAAATCGCCGATACCCACTCCACCGCCGTTATACACATTGGCATTATCAATTGGATTGATGGAGTCGTTTTCGGTGATCAAATTATTGAAGGTAACGCCCGAATGCGATGAGGGTATCAATTCGAACAGCGTTGTCTTTTTCTTTACGCATGAAAAAAAAACAACCGTAACAAATAATAAAGCAGGGTAAAATCTCTTCATCTATAAATTGGTTTATATGGAAAAGATAGGCTGCTATGCACAGCCTATCTATTTCAACAAGTCCGGAAACTGATATTTTTAACCTTTGTCGTATAAGTAAGGTAACTATTAATACCCAGGATTTTGATGCCCGTTTACTTTAGGGTTATTGTCAAGTTCAGCCTGAGGAATTGGTAATAGCTCATCCCTGCCCTTTTTGAAATATGAGAACGGATCGGTAGTAAAGTATTGCTTTTTCCTCCAGCGAAGGATATCAATATTCCTTACTTCCTCACAACCCATCTCCACCATCTTTTCGTGCATAATGGCTTTTACAACATCTGCCTTCGAGCCAACCGGAAATTGTGCTGTTGGATAAGCAGGCATCGCAACATCTGCACGGGCACGTATCATGTTAAGATAATTAACTGCGGCGGCAGTATTACCCAACTCGTTTTCGCATTCGGCAAGCATCAATAATACCTCAGCATAACGGATAATACGCTGGTTGTTGCCACCTGGATGGAAGCTTGCCGCGGGCAAACCTTCTTTGTAAATGATCATAAACTTGCGGAAACTGATCTTTTTAGTAACTCCGTTCATTACCGAAGAGTTACCGTTCTGATCACCATCTAAAAGCACCGAGGTACCTTTGTTATAAGTATCGCCCGATTGATAACAGGTGTAGTGGAACCTTGGATCAGATTTGGCAGCACCTGTAGCCGTATTTTCAAATTCATTAATTAATTTATTTGAAGGAATAAGGTTTCTCCAGGCAATCGGGTTATATTCCTGATTACGCACAGTAGATTGTGCTTCGGTAGGGCTGTCGCCACCCCAGTTAAAGCCGCTATCACCTTTATCAACAAATACAATCTCGAAGATAGATTCGCTGTTGAATTCGGTTTCCTCCTCAAAGTTGTCAAGATACCTGCTGGTCAGTGTGTAACCGTTTGCTCCGGTTGTTGGAATTTTTAAAAGGGCGGCTTTTGCACCTGCGTAATCGCCTGTTTGCATCAACACACGGCCAAGCATAGCATTTGCGGCAGAAGCGGTTGCCCGCCCTTTGTCGATGCCTGTTTTTTCGGGCAGAACAGCCGCTGCATCTTGTAAATCTTTAACAATCAAGGCATAAACTTCAGCTTCAGAGGCACGTGGCTGAAAATCATTTGGAGTTTTAACAGGTACTGTATAAAGCGGTACCCCTCCCCATTGCGAAACCAGGTCAAAATAAGCCCAGGCACGCAAAAATTTAGCTTCGCCAACCAGTCTGTCGCGTAAGGCAGTATTATCTGTTACTGCAGGTGCGTTTTGAATAACCACATTCGCCCTGAAAATCGCTATGTACCATGTGTTCCACACTGAGTTCAATACAGAGTTAGCGGGGTCACTATTGCCATTAAGCATCTGCCCTCTTGGAGCTTCAAGCTGTCCGCCGCCGGCTGCAACTTCATCACTCCTAAGGTCGTGAATAAAAAACCATTCTCTTGATACCAGTCCTAAGGAATGGATAGCAACGTAAATAGAGTTTACCCCATTAGTTAGCTGAGCGCTATTTTTATAATATTGGTCTGTTGTTACGTTATTTGGGTCGCTGGTATTAAGGGATCCCTTTTTGCAGGAATTTACCGTCGCCGTTACGATAATAGCAGTAAGGGCCGACCACAGGTATATTTTTTTAGTTTTCATCGCTGTATCTTTTTAAATTAATCGTTAAAAGGTTGCCTGCAAACCGAGTTGAACTACTCTTGGCTGCGGATACTGGCCGTAATCAATGCCGTTTGTTAGGGTACCATTACGTGAACCGATTTCGGGATCAAGACCTTTATATTTAGTAAACGTTAAAAGATTAGTTGATGCCACGTAAATCCTCAGCCTGTTAAGCGCGTTGTCTGTTTTTGCCCTTAACCATGATGTAGGAAAATTATAACCAATCTGCATGTTTTTAACGCGCAGGTATGAGCCACTTTCAATCCACCTGGTTGAAGGCCTTTTATTGCCATTTGGGTCTCCTGAGAAGGCACGCGGAACATTGGTGCCGGTATTTGTAGGTGTCCATGCGTTTAAAACATTGGTACCCGCATTAAACAGCCTTGGCATACCTTCCAGAATAATCCTTTCGGCATTAAATATTTTATTGCCATAAACACCCTGAAAAAACACCACTGCATCGAAATTTTTATAGGATGCGCTGTAGTTTAATGAATAG
>Ga0163162_10005895_pt1 | contig 11851 bp, 9 predicted proteins | sample S55metaG_FD_115310 | JGI IMG/M metagenome (GOLD analysis project Ga0163162, IMG submission 115310) | Switchgrass rhizosphere microbial communities from Kellogg Biological Station, Michigan, USA - S5-5 metaG | ecosystem: Host-associated > Plants > Roots > Rhizosphere > Soil | place: USA: Michigan...
ATCTGGACATTAAAGCCGTGACCCGCCTGATGGAAAACCTGCGCCCGTTTGAGAGTAAGTTAGCTTTGCTGCTGGTCAGCCACGACCGCGAGGTAGTTCGCCACGCAGACGATGTCTTCGAAATCGACAATGGCATCGCCCTGCGCATGGCAACCGCCACCGTATAAGAACTGAGAACCGAGAACTAAAAACTAAGAGCAAAACGAAGAATTAAACAGCCAGCACCCGTAAAATCCACGACCAAGGCGGTAAACCAGGTGAATCGGGCTCCCGGCCAAACCATCCTCACGCCGTTTCGCATCGCGCTGATTCTGGGAGCGACAACCATCGTGGGCGCTGCACTCCGCCTGCACCAGCTCTCCGTCAAAAGCTTCTGGATCGACGAAGGCGCGAGCGTCAGCTTCGCCACCATGCCTTGGCGTCCTTTTCTAAAAACGCTCTGGAACTACCAGGGCAACATGACGCTCTACTATTTCCTCCTTCGCGCCTGGATCCATCTCGGCGACAGCGAATTCGTAGTGCGCAGCCTCTCTGTGATCTTCGCGGTCCTCACTATTCCGGCGATTTATTTCCTGGGCAAGCGTCTCTTCGATCGTTCCACCGGACTGATTGCCGCGGCGCTGCTCGCCGTGCACAGCTTTCACATCCACTGGTCGCAGGAAGCCCGCGGTTACAGCCTGCTGATCCTGCTCCTGGTGCTGGCTGCGTATTTTCTGGTTTGCGCGCTGGCGACGAAGGCCAGCCGGATTTTATGGATCTTATCCGCTGTTACTGCTGCCCTCACCTTCTACGCTCACATTTTTGCGGTCTTCGTGCTGGCTGCTTTCGCTTTCTCTATCGCCTTCCCCAAGCCCTTCCGCATCGAAAAGCAAACCATCGTCTGGGTCGTGATTCTCTTTGAGCACCTCATCGCCCCCATGGCGCTGTTCGTCGTAGTACACCACTCCGCCAGCCAGATTGGCTGGCTTCCGCCACCGTCGCTGGCTGCGGTCAACGAATTCTTCCTGCTTCTGACCAGCCAGGGCGGGATTGCGCTGGCTGTGATTTATCTATCGGTATGCGGATTGGCATTCATGCTGGCATCCGAAGCTAGCCAGCCGGACAAGATCCAAACAGAAAAAGAAAGGTGGGCTCTCCGCCTTCTTTTCCTGTGGCTCGTTCTGCCCCCTGTGCTGACTCTGGCCGCAAGCGCAGTCAAGCCGCTCTTCTACGGCCGCTACATGGTCATGTGCGTGCCCGCGCTGGCGGCTTTCCTGCTGGTCATGACGCTGTCGGTCTGGGGCACGCACAAATATTTCACCAGATTTCCTCAGGAAAGCACCGACTGGCGTGCATCCGTGAACTACATCCGAGACCATCAGCAACCCGGTGATGCCGTGTTCATCTACACTTCACACGCCCTAAGTTATGACTATTACGCGCATCACCCTGTGAAAGAGACCATGAATGCAGCGCCGGATGTCGTATACCCGCCCGACCCCAGGCGCGCTATAAGCCACGACGAAATCATCAGCGACATCGCCGGACGCCAGCGTATATGGCTCCTCCTCCACGACGAAAAGGGAAAGCCCACCGAACTGGCCGAAGTCCAATCCACAATAGGCGAACAATTCCAGGCCAGAGAAAAGCAAGTCTTCCCGGGCGAGATCCCAATCACCGTCGTGCTCTATATCCATGCCTCGGGTGTTCGGTAGGGGCGGGATTCGTCGTGCTCACTTTGAAACGCCCGCGTCTTTTTGCAACGCCTGCTATGCAGCGCACGACTGTCGGCGATCTATCCGGTAGGCTGAGAAAAACCGCGCCCTGTAGTAAAACAGTAAAGTACGGAGAGTTGGCCGAGTGGTTGATGGCACCGGTCTTGAAAACCGGCATACCCGGAAGGGTATCGGGGGTTCGAATCCCTCACTCTCCGCCAGCACCTTATTTATCTTGTACTTGTGATTTCGGTCTTGCCCGGTCCAACTTTCCTTCCCATCTGGCTTTCCAGCTCTTTGTTCCGGAATCCGAACAGAATTCGTTTGCCGTTGTGGTAAGTGCAGGCAAGATGTACCTTTTCTTCGCTCCGACTTCGAAGTCCGTTCGCTTTCGGCTCTACAGGGCGGAGGTCCTCTTCGCGAACGCCGACTACCCAACGCCCGACACGCGAGATCGTACTTTCGCCCGTACCATCTCTGCCCATTGGAAGAATGCGATAGATCAGGTTTTCGATGGCAGTTGCTTCAGAACTCCAGTCTCTCCTTGACGCGTTATATGACGCTGCAGTCGATCCCACGCGTTGGGCAGCGTTCCTGGACCATTTGACGAGAGCCGTAAGCGGCGAAGCTGCCGCCCTAGTGCTGCACGATTTCAAAAACGTCTCCTCTTCGGTTGCTGAACAGGTAGGGTTATCGTCCGAAGGCACTCTTCTGTACGCTCAACATTATTACAAGCTTGATGTCTGGACCATGCGGGGGCGCGAGTCTCCACAATCCGTCCTGACTGCGACTTCCGAGCAGTTATGCCCATGGAGTGAGTTTCGTCGAACCGAATACTACAACGATTTCTTGCGCCATCACGGCATCGCTCATGGCATTTTCTCCGTCATAAAGAGGTCTGATTCCGACATCGCCTCGTTGAGCGTCTACAGAAGCCGCAAGGGTGAATTCTCGGACACTGATCTTGAAATCCTGGAATGCTTAACTCCTCACGTGCGGCGAGCGTTCCGGGTGCATTCTCAACTCGGGCGCCTTCGCAGCGTAGCCAATGGTTGGCATGCCGCACTGAATGCAATTTCCACTCCGATGTTTCTCCTTGGACTGTCGAGCAGGGTGATCGGAATGAATGATGCAGCAGCTTCGTTAGTCTCCAAAAGAGATGGGCTGTTGATTACGAAATCCGGAATCTCTGCTGAACGCCCCTCCGAGGCGCATCAATTGAGGTACTTGGTGAAGATAGCCACGGCCGCGTCGAGCAACGCCGCGAAGTCGGCGGCACTTAAAGTGACTCGTAGATCAGGTTCTCCGCTCAACTTACTCATATCCCCGGCACCAGATTACGTGGAACCTGAGAGCGAAAGAAAAGTCATTGCTCTGCTCTTTATCAGTGATCCGGATCAATGTCCGCTCCCAGCTCCAGCGGTTCTACAAATGCTGTATGGATTGACTTCTACGGAGTCTCGCCTGACACTGCACCTCGCCAACGGACAGGATCTGCGTGGTATTTGTGACGAGTTCTCAATCACCTACGCGACCGCACGGGCGCATCTGCGCAACATTTTTCAAAAGCTGGGTATCCGCCGCCAGGCCGAACTCGCGTCCCTGATTCTTCCTCTCGCCAGCCCGCCGTCCCGGCAGCGCTGACCACTCGCATATTAATTTTTGACGCTTAGTCCATTTGGACGATGCGCCAGATCACGCGTACGCGCAGATTTGTCCCCTCAAGGGATTCTCGACATCAGGCTCTTCGGGACACTCGCGCACTTCGTAGGCAGATCGTTCAAGTCAAAAGTCAAAAGATAGACGAGGTTAACTCAATTATGTTGAATCCAGTAAGTTCCGCCCGATTCTCCGCGGCATTTCGACGAAAAGGGATGCTCGTCGTTTGCCTGGCCATGTGTACTCTTGGGTTTTCCCCTTATGTAAGCGCCGGGGACAACCACATTATCAAGTTTGACGCCCCGAACTCGGGTTCAGGTCCCGATCAGGACACGACCTCGACAGGCATCAATATTGTGAGGTCAATCACTGGATACGTGACCGATAGCAACTACGGCACTCACGGCTTCGTTCGATCTCCCTCGGGCCACTTCACCGAGTTTGACGCTCCCGGGGCTGACCCGGTGGTGGGCTGCACCTGCCCCATCAGCATCAACGATTTCGGCGCAGTCACGGGTCAATCAGTCGATGCAAATGGTGTGAGCCACGGGTTCGTTCGCAGCCCCGACGGCAAGATCACTGTGTTCGACGTTTCAGAAGCGGGTATCGCTGGCGGACAGGGTACGACTCCATCCAACAACAACGATTTTGGTGTGATCGCAGGAGGCTACGTTGACGCGAACGGAGTGTCTCACGGTTTTCTGCGTACCCCGAACGGCAATGTCGTTACATTTGACCCGACTGGGAGCCAGGGCACATACCCAAATAACGTCAACAATTGGGGAGTGACCGCCGGGACTTACTACGACTCAAACTTTGTCCTTCACGGCTTTTTGCGCAACCCTAACGGCAAGATAACAACGTTTGACGTGCCGGGCGCGTTCACTGATGCGAGTTCCATTGGCACCTACAACGCGTTTGTAAACGACTTGGGTGTGATCGCGGGCAGCTATTTTGATGCAAACACATTTGTGGAATATGGCTACGTGCGTAGTCAGAACGGCCACTTCACCAGGTTCGCGGCTCCGGGTGCTGGCTCCACTCAGTTCTCTGGCACAAATGTTTTGGCCGTCAACTTCCAGGGGGCGATAACCGGGTACGGAGCTGATGACAATCTTGATGCGCTTGCTTTCCTGCGCACTCCCAACGGCAAAAATAACCACCTTCGGGATTCCGGGACAGATCGAAGGTGCGGGCAATGACTATGGTTCAGCTGGATGGGCCATCAATGCGGAGGGCGTCGTGGCCGGACGCTGGCGCGATACTAGCTACGCGTTGCATGGATTCATTCGGAAACCTTAAGCGCTTCAAACACAACGGGGGCTGGGTCGCTTCATGCAAACCCAGCCCCCGGGAAAATTTTTCGACCGAAGTCATCGCGGGGGAGTCTTGTCCACACAAAAGTTCTTTTTTCCAAGATTTCTCGGGCGGCCCGTGGTTATCGGACTTGCCTTATTGCTGATTGCCCGTCCATTCGTGTCCCAAAACAATCCGTCCAATTACATCCTGCAGATCGCTGCTGGGATCCTCTGCGATGGCGGTGACTCTAGCAACTGTCCCGCTGTGGTGAAGTCGGCGAGGGGGGATAGCTATGAAATGAGCGGGGCAGGCACCTTCGAGACTCAAAACAAATCGGTCCACGCTTCTGGGACCTTCATCCACAAAGCTCCCAGCGGAGACGTGTTCGATGCAGGTGTGCGGATAGCGACTGGACTGGTTAGCTTCGAGTCCTACGGCATCACCCGGGCCGCGCTGCACCAGAACGGAGTAAACCTTCGCCTGCGCTCTTCTGGCCCTCGAGGCTCGCCGATGCCGTCCAGCCCGGTGCCTACCGGTGGTCTCGCCGTGATCAACATCCGTCTTGTGCCGATGTTCGGGACGCCAAAAGCCGCGGTGCTTCAGGTGAACTGTGCCTCGGGGAACGTGCCTAATCAACGAGCCGTTGAAGGTATTCGGCTCACCATCGAAAAAAATGGTGGAGATTTTTCCGAGGAAGCCGGTGGTCGAGTGATGTTCCTCGCAACGCCGCCGCCGAAAGCCGTTTCACCAAGCCTCACTGCTTCGCCGTAGGCGTCTTGTCCCGATAAATCTGCCAGTTCTGCACCAACTCCCGCACCACCGGACTGCCCACCCGATAGGCGTTCTCAATCGCCTCGCCAAATCCGGCGTAATTCCCGGTCGCCTCGCTCTTGAGAAAATCCGCGGACGACGTGCCCTTCGGCGGAATCGAGAAGTCGCTGCCGGTCCTGAGATCGAGCGCCCGCGACCGATCCACCCGGCCCGTATGCGCCAGGAAAGTGAGCGCCTGCAGAAAGGCAGCATCCTCCTCCGCCGAAGTCGTGAAACGGCCTTTGTCGTTCGTCCAGTGCGGTACCCATTTTTCCGCCCAGTCGTTCATTCTGGCGCCGATCCAGAAGCGGTCTGCGGTCAATGTATCGCCCCGCAACACGAAAGGCGGCCGCTGTGCATTCGGCGAGTCCGGATATCCGGCGCGCGCCGCCTTGAGCTTGTCATCGTCCGGCAGTGCGAGGTCGCGCGTCAGCCCATAAGCCCACTTCACGAGTCCGTCATTCAGTTCATACGCCAGAATTCCGTTGTCGGAGATGGCTGGCGGCGCCGGTTCCTCGAAAGGTCTCGCCCGGTCGTAGGCCACGATCCCGGTCGGCCAGTCGGACGGAATTTCGCGCGCATCGATCTCATACGCCAGATCGCCGTCGACGATGTACGTGGCCCAAACCGCCGAGCCCACCGAAGCCTGGTTAGGATCGATCCCGGCAATGCCAGCCAGGATCCAGTACGCCTTGCTGAGATCGAAACGCGGGTCGAGCCCAAGCGCCATGATCGAAGCCGCTGCCGAGGACTTGCCAGCCCCGGTCACAATACCCAGCACATGGTCTTTGGAGTTGTAGCGCAGCGAACGGTAGCCCTGCGGAAACGGCAGAATCTCGGTCAGCGGGTAATGTTCAACCCAGTTCTGAAACTCGCCGGGCACGTCGCCGGTATCCTTGCCCACCTCGAAAGCGGTAATCACCACAACGCGGATCTCCAGCGGTGCTGGCGCAGCAATAGCCGCGCCAGGCGCAGCGATTCCGACGAGAATTGTTGCCGCTACCACTGCCATCCACCACGCAGATCTCCGCTTCATCCCCGGGCTCCTTGTTGCATTTGGTGTTCTTGCAGGTAGCCATTATCTCCGAGGAATCTGTTTGCATCACGAACCCAGGTAGGGGCGGGCGCCCCCGTCCGTCCGGCGGAGCGAAGCTCCGCGTATTTCCGACACGTACAGCCGCGCGACCTAAGTTTAAGAGTGCGGACAAAGATTTCCGCTATCGGCGCTCCGCAACCTTCCCCAAAGCGATCTTACGAATTATTTCTTTAGCTTTCGTGTCATTTCGATTCTGATGTACTATCTCCGGTGTCGCGCCGAACTTCCCCTTGCCGGAGAGCCACAATGAATCGCCGCAACTTCTTGAAATCCGCAACCGCCACCGGACTCGCGGTCGGTCTTTTAAGATCCAGCGCAAACGCCGCCATCCCTGAACATAACTGGGAAAAATACGATTGGGGACCAGGCCCTGCGGTTCCCGACCGTCTGTACCAGGGCCCATTCCCACAGTACGGGCCCTCCGCGGTGGTTCCCGACAGCGATGTCTCGATGATCACTTCGCCGTCCCGCGAAATCGTCGCCAATTACGGCATGGGACTCGTCGCGTATCTCTCCGACGACACCGGTCCGCTCGTTGTTCCCGGCGAGAGCCAGGAGAAAACTCTGGAAGATTTGGTCAAGCTGCCTTTCGTGCAGAAGGTCTACCTCCGTCCCAACTGGCGCGAAGTCCAGAAGCAGCCCGGCCGGCTCGACTTCCCCGATTGGTGGAAGATTGCGTTCGATCTGTCTCGCCGCTACAACAAGCCCATCGGCTTCCGTGTCCAGCTGGAGAATCCCGACGTTCCCGAGCCCGGGATGCCGGACTTTCTCCTCAACAAGGTTCCTCTCGTAAAACTCAAAGGCGAGTGGAAGGGCAATCCTGCGGAAATGCGCTACAAAAAAGATAACCGTGTGCCGCGCTACGATCACCCGGCGTATCAGGCCGCGTTTCGCGAGTTGAATGAACTGCTCGCCGCCGAACTCAACGGACATCCGCAAATCGAATTCATGGACACGATGATGTACGGCTTCTGGGGCGAAGGCCACACCTGGCCCTACGAAGGCAATCCCTTCCCCAGCCAGTTGGTCGCGGAACAGACCTGGATGTCGATGTTCGAGACGCAACTTCAGCACTGGACCAAAGTCCCGCTGGCCACGAACACCCAGCCCGACTTCAGCAACGTAGGCAACGCTGATATGTTGGATCGCACCATGCGCACCGGAAACTGGCTGCGGACTGACACCATCTTCATCGAGAACACCCAGATCGAAGCATTGAGTTACCGTCCACCGTGGGCCGCCGCCATCTGCGAAGTCGGTTTCACCACCGGCGATGCCAACCAGCTTCAGATCGATGAAGACGGAATCACCTACAACGAGCAGATCATTTCTCACGCCGCCGATGTCGGCGTGAATTATCTATCCGTGTGGAGTTGGCACAACCAGTCCGCCCACAGCATCACCAGTTACTACGAAAAGTTTCCCGGACCGATCGACGAGATGGCCCGCCAGATCGGCTACCGCATCCGCCCATCTTTTATCTGGGTATTCCAGCGCGACGGAGCGAACGGTCTCGTGCTCGGGCTCGCCAACGATGGAATCACGCCCGTTCCGGGAGTGCTTCGCCTCACCGTGTTCAACGCAGACAAGAAAGTCAACGTGTCAGGCTGTGTCGATCCCGGATATCCCAAGCCGACAGGCGTCCATCAAGCCATGCTGATTCTGCCGGCAGGCGTCCCATGGGAAGGCCTGCGTCTGAAAGCCGAACTGGAAGTGAAAGGCGTGCGTCACCCGGTTCGCTGGGCGTGTCGCCAGAAAGTCAATGAAGACGGCTCGTTAACGCTACGGCACAATTACAACCCAGAACATCCGTTGGTGTAGCGGCCTTTAACTGAGAACCGAGATCTAAAAACTAAGAACTGGTTTTATCAAGAAATGGTTCGCCGACAAGTGAACAAAAATGAATAGGACTTCCGAAGAAATGATCAGCATGAAATTGTCTACCGTGTTTCTCATACTTGCTTGCGTCCCCACGGCATTCGCCCAGCCAAACACATCTTTCTACGTGGCGACCACCGGCAACGATTCGAATCCCGGCACCCAATCCGCTCCCTGGCGTACAGTTCAACATGCCGCCGACACCGCACGCGCAGGCAGCACCGTCAATGTGTGGGCTGGAATCTACGAAGAACTGGTAAGCATCAACGCATCTGGCAACGCGAGCGATGGATTCATCACGTTGAGAAGCTATCCCGGCGAAACGGCGGTCCTTGATGCAACCCATTTCACGCCTTCCGGAAGGCAGGCAGTGCTTACGATTCACAATCAGAGTTACATCAGAATCGAGGGCTTCGAAATTCGTAACTTCCGCACCGCCGTACATCGGCTCAGCCCACTGGGTATCAGCGTCATGGGATCGGGTTCCCACATCGAGCTGCTGAAGAACAACGTTCATCACATTGAGCAGACTTTTGACGGCCGCGATGCTCCCGGACACGGCGACAACGGATTTGGCATTGCCGTCTACGCCACCGATGCGAAGATGCCAATCACCGATTTGATCATCGACGGCAACGAAGTCCATCACCTGAAAACTGGTTCAAGCGAATCGCTGGTAGTGAACGGGAATGTTACGAATTTCCGCATCACGCACAATGTCGTTCACGACAATAACAACATTGGGATCGACGTCATCGGCTTCGAGCGAACCGCGCCCGATCCCGCCGTAGACCAGGCGCGCGATGGCGTGGTAAGCGGCAATCTGGTCTACAACATCCACTCGCGCGGCAATCCGGCCTACCAGAACGAAGAAAACTCCGACGGCATTTACGTGGACGGCGGCACCAGAATCCTGATCGAACAGAACGTCATCCACGATGATGACTTTGGAATCGAACTGGCCAGTGAACACAGAGACCGCGCCACCAGCTACATTACTGCCCGAAACAATCTTATCTACCACTGCCACACCGCAGGTGTTTCCATCGGAGGCTATGCGCCGGAGCGCGGACACACTGATCACAGCACGGTGGTCAACAACACTCTCTACGACAACGATACGTCGGGAACTGGTTCCGGTGAGTTCCAGATGCAATGGAACATGGAAGGCAATATTTTTGCCAATAACATCGTGTACGCTGGACCACGCTGTCTTATTTCGCTAAACAAATCGCAGGGTGACAAGAATCAGCAGTCCGTCAACATCGACCACAACCTTTACTACTGCGCCTCCGGAGCGCAAGCGAGCACCTGGATAGGCGCTTCCGGCACCGTGACCGGGTTCGACAAATATATCGAGTCCACGGAGAACGACCGCCACTCCCATTTCCTCGATCCGCATTTTGTGGACGCTGCCGCGCACAATTTTCATCTGCAATCAGATTCTCCCGCGCTCGGTGCCGGCACGAGTGACGATGTGCCGGTGGGAGAGCTGGACCTCGATGGTGCACCGCGCGTAAGTTCCGGAAAAGTAGATCTCGGCTGCTACCAAAGACACTAGGAGAAATCCATGTTCAACTCGGACGTGAATCGCCGCGAATTCCTGAAGATCACCGCCGGAGCCAGCGCCGCCCTGGCCATTCCATCCCTCGGACATGCTGCCACCGCCCCCAGCAAAATGATCGGCATCCAGGTCGGCGCAATTTCTTTTGTAGACGAAGGTACCGAGCGGGTCCTCGACATCCTTCAGGAACGCGCCAGCGTGAATACGCTGTTTCTTGCAGTGTTCACCTACGGTCGCGGTATCGCCGGAAGACAGATTCCAGGCCAGCCGCTCCCCGATCACGGCAAACAGGAATACGATTTGAATTTTCACGGCGGCAACTTCGCCACGCCTCATCCCCAGTACTACAAAAACACGGTCATCAAGGACACGCGCGCCCCCGACCACGGCAACCTCGATATCCTCGCCGAAGTGCTCCCGGCGGCAAAGAAGCGCGGTATGAAAGTCGTCTGCTGGCTCGAAGATGTTTTCCGCACCGACCTGCCGAACATCCAGAAAGTTCAGGAGCTCGATCTCTACGGACGCAACGCCGAGACCCTGTGCGTCAACAATCCCGACTACCGGAATTTCTTTACCGGACTGGTCGAGGATTACACGCGTTCCTACGACGTAGACGGAATCATGTGGGGATCCGAACGGCAGGGTGCGCTTTCCGACAGCCTCGGCGCCACCCACGATACGCCGCCGATCGATCCCGGCAACGTAACCTGCTTCTGCGAATTTTGTAAGGCCAAAGCCAAAGAACGCGGCATCAATGTCGATCGCGCCCGCCAGGGATTTCTCGAACTGGAAAAATTCGTTCGCTCCGCGCGCAGCGGCAAGCGCCCTGTGGAGGGCTATTACGTTCAATTCTGGCGAATCCTGTTGCTCTATCCCGAAGTTGCCGCCTGGGAAATGCTCTTCACTGACGGCCTTCGCGAAACCTATGCCGCAATCTACAAAGCTGTAAAGACCGCGAAGCCGTCGGTGCCGGTAGGCTGGCACATCTGGCACAACAATTCTTTCAATCCCATCTACCGCGCCGAACAGGACTTGCACGAACTCTCTAACTATTCCGATTTCATAAAAGTTGTGATGTACAACAACTGCGGCGGCGAGCGCATGGCGCTGTACGCAGACAACATCACATCGACTCTGTATGGAGATCTCTCAAAGCAAGCCCTCCTCGATATGAACTATTCGCTGATGGGATTTAAGGAAGGCAGCTACGAACAAATTCCCCACACTGGGCTCTCCGCCGACTATGTCTACCGCGAAACGAAGCGCGCTCTGGAGGGCGTCGCCGGCACCAAAACGCAGATCCTCCCAGGCATCGACATCGATATCCCCACGGAGGCCAACAACAGCAAGTCCACTCCGCAAAGCGTAAAAGCGGCAGTCTCGGCAGCCTTCCGTGCCGGCGCTCCAGGCGTCCTCCTATCCCGAAAGTATTCCGAAATGCGCCTGGCCAATCTAAGCGGCGCCGGCGAGGCCATCCGCGAACTGAAGCTGTGAAGGTGGCCCATTCAAGCCCGATTTTTGGCTCGAGTGGGGAACGTTTAGATCTCCCCAACACTGTCATCCCGACCGGAGTGGAGGGACCTTGTGTTGCGAAGTCAACCAGCGACGATGGACAGTGAAGATCCGTTCCGAATAGGCGAAACGAAAACACGAAAGAGCGACAGAAACTCCGTTCAGTCCTGAACAGCCCCACTCAAGTCCAAGACCACGCCAGGGTCTTCCGGCTTTGGACTATTTCCCCTCCAACTCCTTCGCCCGGAGGTTATGAAACGTGGCAGATGCGTCCGCTTCAGCTGCCAAAGCTTCCGAGGCTTTTATGTATTTTTCGCAGTGGAGGCGCATCTTCCTGGA
>Ga0163162_10005896_pt1 | contig 11851 bp, 9 predicted proteins | sample S55metaG_FD_115310 | JGI IMG/M metagenome (GOLD analysis project Ga0163162, IMG submission 115310) | Switchgrass rhizosphere microbial communities from Kellogg Biological Station, Michigan, USA - S5-5 metaG | ecosystem: Host-associated > Plants > Roots > Rhizosphere > Soil | place: USA: Michigan...
CCCCAATAATCCAATTGACGGTGCTTTGCGCGGCCCCGTGGACGGATTCGCCTCCCGCATCGACACGACCGCCAGTTCGTCGATCTCTCTTGGCCACTACGGCACCTATTTGGGTGGGAGCGGGAGCGATTTTGCGACCAGTATCACTTCCGATACACAGGGCAACAGTTACATCGCTGGAGAAACCGGCTCGGCAGACTTTCCCACGGCAAGCCCGATTCAAGGTGCCATCAAGGGTGGCAGCGATGCCTTCGTGACCAAGCTGGGTGCGATTCTGAACCTGGCAGTCGTCGAAACCGTGAGTCCGAATCCGATTGGCGTGGGCAACAACGTAACGTTCTCTTACAAGATTACGAATAACGGCGATCTCACGAGTGGAATCATCTTTACCGACGTCCTCCCGGCGAACGGTGCGACCTTTGTTTCGGCCGCGAGTTCCCCCGGTCAGACCAGCTGTCCGGCGTCCAGCGGCATTGTGACTTGCACAGTGGGGACCTTGAACGGCGGAGCGGTTGCGACCGTGACAGTCATACTGACGCCCACAGTCAACGGCTCGCTGAGCGACGGCGGCAGAGTTACTGTCTTCGGAACTCCGGTGGTGGTGACTCCTGCTCCGCCGCCTGCGGTTGCGACCGTCAATGATTTCGCTATTTCCGTGTCTCCCACTATTTTGACCGAGCCAGCCGGCACACCGGCCAGCTTCACTGTCACGGTCACACCCACGGGGAATGTCCCGAACACAGTGACCTTGTCTGCTTCAGGCGCGCCCTCAGGTGGACAAACCACATTCCCCAACGGCTCTTCGTTTACCAATCTCAGCAGCGGAGCCCAGAGCCGCCAGTTGGTGGTCAACACCACCGCGCGTGTGACCACTCCGGCTAGTCTCTTCCCGGCCAATCGGCCTTTTTATGCGGCGATTTTCCCGATCTCGGGATTGGCCGTGCTGGGTGCCGGCATCGGAGGCAAAAAGTCGCGCCGGCGACGGGTGCTGATGGGAATGCTTCTGGCCTGTTTCTTTACGCTCGTCGTCTTCCAGATGGGCTGCGGGTCCAGCAGCAGCACCACGACCACCACAGGGACTCCGGCAGGCACCTACAACCTGACTGTCACGGCTACCTCAGGTTCCGCCACGCGAACGCAACAGATTGTGCTGGTCGTGCAGTAAGGCAGTTTCTGGTTTCCGGTTTCTGTTTTCAGGAAATCTAAACCCCTCTTTGAGCGGGTCCGCCGCCGAGGCGTTATTCTGGGCGCATGTCCCAGCGTACTTCTCCGTCGAAATCTCTCCTTAAGGCGGCAATGCTGTTGCTCTTACCGCTGAATTCATGGACTCCCCTATTCTCCGAGAGCGTTCGTTTTGCGCTGGTTCCCCGCCAGATCGTCGAAAAACGACTGGCGAAATATGCCGGCAACAACGAGCAAAGGGAAGCCACCCTCAGGCACATGTTCTCCGATGCCGGCTGCGACGATCAACATCTTTCTGAACAATCGGTGAATGGATCGAGGCAGCCGAACGTCATCTGCTCGCTGCCGGGAAGTTCCGATAGGGTCATTATTGTGGGGGCGCACTACGATCGGGTCTCCGCAGGGGATGGGGTGGTTGACAACTGGAGCGGAGCATCCCTGCTCCCTTCACTCTACGAAGCGGTAAAGGGTCAGCCACGCCAGCATACATATATCTTCATCGGATTCACTGACGAAGAAAAGGGTCTCGTCGGGTCGCGCTTCTACGTGCGACAAATGACGAAAGAGCAAGTGGCGGCGACGGACGCGATGGTGAATATGGACACCTTGGGTCTTGCTCCTTCCGAGGTGTGGGCCAGCCATTCAGACACACTCTTGATCGGTGCGCTGGTTAGCATTGCCAGGCGTCTAAATTTTCCCGTTACCGGTGTTAATGTCGAGCAGATCGGGAGCTCCGACGGCGAAGTGTTTGCCGAACGCAAAATTCCCCGCATAACCGTTCACTCGCTGACGCAGACAAGCTGGAGCGCCGGCATCCTGCACTCTTCGAAGGACAAGATCTCGGCGATACACCCGGACGACTATTACCAGACCTACGATCTGCTTGCGGCTTATATAGCGTTTCTCGATCAGGTTCTAAGTTCGACCACACCTCCGAAGTAGGCCTGAGACTATTCTTCGGCGACTCTTAGAGCGTCCATGAACGCGGTCGTACCCGAAAACGTGCCATTCCCATCCACCTGGAAATTCACAACCTGTCGCCCAATTTCCCAGCCCAGGTTGAAAGCGCTCGGCCCGGCGGCGCCCACGAATTTTGACACCCGTGTATCCATGTTCACGGAATCGTAAATTACATTTCCAGCATCGTCGCGGAAGTACTTGAGGATCACGTGATGCCAGACCCCGCCAGTCCACACTTTTCTCGAACACGCGACGTTCGAATCATTCCAGCGAGGGTTGCCCGACTGGTTCGTGGTGTACTGCCACCTGCCACGCGGAAAGTTGCATTGCAGGCCAAAGATGATCGTGGCCCCGTTCGAAGCCACCTGATTCAGGTCGATTTCGATGTTGTTGACGCTTGCCAACTGGTTGAAGTAAATCCAGGTATCAAGCGTGAAGGCGGTCGATTTGGCGTCTTTTCCCAGAAAAACGTGGAAACGCTGTCCGCCATAATATTTCCATACAACATCGAATCGGCGCAGCGACCCGCTCATTCGGCTCGTTCCTACCGACGCGCCTGGCGTTGCAGGATCGTGCTCCCAGCACCAATAGAAAGCACTGCATCCGTTCACTCCATTTGCGCTGGGCAGTTGTTCTAAATTTTCAATTTGTTTTTGTCCGAAGCTCAGCAGACTTGTAAGCAGGCAAAACGCGACCACCAACTTCATTAAACCTCTCCCCAAGGTAATTTTTTGATTCTGACGGACCAACGCTTCGTTCAAACACACTCGTGCGATAGGTCTACGCAGTGATGCGTAATCCTGAAGCATTCGTCTGGTTGAATGGAGGTTCTTGTCTAAGGTTTAAGCGAGGCGCGCGCGCGAGTCAACTATGAGAAGTACACTGCTGCGTTGAACACGTTTTGGCGTCGATATCTTCGTGCACTTTTAGTTCCCCACAGCAGAAATGAGTGGAATAAAGCCGAGAGTTGTCGCGCTTCCGAGGGATTGCGTCTTCAGTAATCTGGAACCCAAGTAACGCAATCGGTAACATTCTCCTTATCGGGGGAAATTCAATCATGAAATCAGGGGCGATTCTAAGAACGTCAATAGTGGCCTTGTTATTGGGAACAGCAGGGTTTGCCGGCGCTCAGAACGGCCGGGCCAGAGGTCATGAAGACGGCGGCCCGCACGGACAGCGACACGAAAGCGCGCACCCATCGCAAGCGCAACACGGCAACCGGCGCAATGGCCCGGAACATCATTACCAGCAGCCTCGCGAATCCCATGAGGCCTATCAGCGGGGACCCGAGCGTCACGTTTACGGTGCCCACGGCCCGGTGGAGTATCGCCAGGTTAGAAGGGACGAGTCGGGACCTCGTTACGTTCGGCAAGACGTCTGGGAACGCCAACGCGCGCATGATTGGCACCGTGAGCATCGTGGCTGGCACGATCGTGGCGGATACCACGGGTATCGCATTCCCGACGATCGCTTCCGCGCCCATTTCGGCCGCGGACACTGGTTCCGCGTCCACCAGGTTCCGGTCGTCGTAGTCGAGGGCTATCCCCGCTTCCAGTTCGGTGGATACTGGTTTAGCGTCGTCGATCCCTGCCCGGAAACATGGTCGCCTGCCTGGTATAGGACTGACGATGTCTATGTTGACTACGTCAACGACGGATACTACATGTACAACCGGCAGCATCCAGGAATCGCCATCGCGATCAACGTGTCGCTATAACGTGCTTCTCTTCAACCAGTGGGACAAGGGTCCTTCTGAAAATATTTGAGGCAAACGGTAAAGAGGGTGCCCCATTTCTCGTTTTTTGCGAGAAGTGGGGCGTCGTCTAAGATACCGGCATCAACATTCTGATGGTCCAAAAACTTTCTCGCAAAAAGTTGTAGCTCTAGATCGCTTCAATACTGCCCATATCGTCCACGTACTGAATCCAGTAGTTTGCGCGAGTCGTACCCGATGCCATCCTTGAAAACAATCTCGACATTCTCAATATCGGAAATCTGCTTCGAAGGATCACCCTTCATTACGACCAGGTCAGCGTTCTTTCCGGGGGCGATCGACCCGATCTGCTTGTCTTTGCCCATATAAACTGCGCCGTTCAGCGTGGCGATTTTAATGGCTTCAGCCGGGGAGAATCCGGCTTCGACGAGTAATTCAATCTCGCGCTGATCTGCGAATCCGGGAATCACGTCGCCCCTCCCCGTTGGATCAGGACCTGCGAGCAGCAATCCTCCTGCAGCTACGAAGGCACGTTCCATATCCAGATCATGCTTCCACAACATCGCGGGATCGATTTTCGGTGGCGGGGCCGACACTGGCCGCTGCCGCAGCAGAAAGAAATCTTCTCGCGCCTCGGGAGTCATCGCGTCGAGAGCCTGCTGCCGCAACGCAGGACGCCCACTACCCCGGTCGCCTTCGAAAACCGGCAAGGTCGAAGTGATGGCCACGTGATGGCTGACCAGCAGATTGATCAGGTCTTTCGCTTCAGGACTGCTTGCGTCCATACGCCCCAGAGTTTCATCGCCCTCGCTCTGACTGCATACGTCGGGTTTCTTGTCGGTGTCAAGCTGCGTGTTGACGAAGAAGCCATGCTCCAGATCGTCGATGCCAAGTTCAGCAGCCTCCTTGTAAGTCACGGAGCAGAGGTGCCCGGTCACTTTGATCCCACGTTTATGGGCTGCATCGATCGCCGCTTTCAATTCGGCGCGCGTGATGTTCATATACGCTTTGAACGAAGTCACGCCGCGATCGGCCCAATACTCCACCGTCTGCCGCGCGTCGTCGGGCCCGGTCAGGTGCGGCATCTGGAGAAAATAACTCTCGCTACCTTCGAGATAGGGCCCGGTTACATCCAGATGCGGCCCGGGGAGCTTGCCGGCGTCAATGTCACGCTTCAGGTTCAAGTCCGAGTATGGTTCGACGCTGCCGGTGGTGCGCATGGTGGTGACGCCGTTGGCCAGATAGAGTCGTGGCGCGGAGAACGTCATCTGCGGGACCACGACCGGGTCGTCAAAGTGCCGGCGGCTATCGAGATTCGGCCGCGCTATGTAGAAAAGGTGATTGTGCATCCCAACAATCCCAGGCATCGCCGTGTAGCCGCGCAGATCGAGGACAGCCGTACTCTTGTCCGCCGCGACGTCGGCGCCCTTCTGGATCGTCGCAATCTTTCCACCCTCAATCACAAGATTCTGATCGTCGGTTGCTGGCGCTCCCGTGCCATCGATAATCCGAACGTGAGTGAGGACAACCTTGCCTGAGTTGACGCGAACAAACTCCTGAACCGCCTTTGAGAGCTCAGGACTTTGAGCGTGTACGGCAAACGAGGTCAGGAGCAGGACTAAGACTCGCGACACTAGGCGCGACAACATGAACAAGCCTCCGGAGAACGGAAAACATTGTACTTGAGTAAGAATCGGTGGGCGCCCAGATCTTGTACGCGCAGTTTGCGTAACAACCCGGCCCCTTGTCATTCCGAAGCCAGGTTGATCGGCGAGGAATCTGCTTTCTGTGGGTAGCGAAACAGCAGATTCCTCGCGCGACAATACCGCGCGTCGGAATGACAATCTAGCTGGTATCTTCAAATTCTAAGACTGTGATTCCAGCTAGAGGCAGACATTCCACTTTCGTTGTCGCGGACGCACTGAAAGTCGCACGAGCGGGAACGCTCGCTCCTACACGCGGGCCGGGGCAGCCGCGCGCTTGGGCAGGATCTCTCCGATGCGGCGAATCTGCGCGCCCACACCCTTGAGTTTTTCTTCGATGTTTTCGTAGCCGCGGTCGATGTGGTACACGCGATCGATAATCGACTCACCTTCCGCCACCAGCGCTGCCAGCACCAGCGAAGCCGATGCCCGCAGATCGGACGCCAGCACAGCTGCCGCGCTTAAGGGCGATGGTCCGCGCACAACTGCGCGCCGTCCTTCAATCTTGATGTTGGCACCCATGCGGACCATTTCCAGTGCGTGCATAAATCGGTTTTCGAAGATGTTTTCCGTGATGATCGACGTTCCCTCGGCCTGCGTGGCCAGCGCCATGTACTGTGCCTGCATGTCAGTAGGGAAGCCCGGATATTCCTCGGTTACGATGTCCGCAGCTTTAAGAGGCACGTCTCCCATGACCCGCACCGAGTCAGCGGTCTGCCGCGTCTTGACGCCGACTTCGTTCAGTTTTTCGATCAAAGCGTCCAGATGCGAAGGATCGCAACCCGCAACATTCAGATCGCCGCCAGTCATCGCTCCGGCAATGATGAACGTCGCAGCCTCAATGCGATCGGGAATAATTCGATGCTTCGTCCCGTGCAGTTTGCTGACGCCCTTCACCCGGATCGTGGAAGTGCCCGCGCCTTCGATCTGTGCACCCATTTTATTGAGCAGTTCGGCCAGATCAGCAACTTCGGGTTCGCGTGCGCAATTTTGCATGACGGTCTCGCCGTCGGCCAAGGTCGCTGCCATCAGCAAGTCCTCGGTTCCAGTAACGGTGATTTTGTCGAACACAATCTCACCGCCCTTGAGCCGGTCGGCACTGGCTTCAACGTAGCCATGGTCCTGAGTGATTTTGGCACCGAGAAGTTCCAACCCTTTGATGTGCAGATCGATAGGCCGCGCTCCGATGGCGCAGCCGCCCGGAAGTGAAACGCGGGCCCTTCCGCAACGCGCGACGAGTGGCCCGAGCACGAGCGACGATGCGCGCATCTGTTTGACCAGTTCATACGACGCCTCAGGACTGGTCAGGTTACGTGCGCAAATCGTCGTGCGATGCTGTGCCCGTCCGTATCCCAGTTCGACCTCGGCGCCCATCGCTGCCAGCAGTTTGCGGGTAGTTTCAATGTCGCGCACCTGTGGGATATTTTCCAGAATAACGGGTTCGTCAGTAAGCAGGGCAGCGGCCATCGCCGGCAGCGCCGCGTTCTTGGCGCCGCTGACTCGTATGGTCCCCAGTAGCGGATTGCCCCCGCGTATCACGAACTTGTCCATAAGCCCATCTATTCTAAAGGCGAGAGCTGAAAAGATTGATCAGTAAATTGACCCTGGAGTACACGGCCCATAGGGACTAGGTGACCTAATCCGACCATGTGGCCGCGGGTGACTCGCCCGCGAGGTTTTTCGCAGCGCCGGCGTCTCGCCGGGACGGCGGCGCTACGACAATCCTACAGACTTCGCGCCCCAGCAATCGCACGCCGTACATGCCCACCCGCCGATTTCAACGCCCGCTCCGCCTCGTGCCGATCCACCTGTGCCTGCAGCATGACCAGCGCCACCGGCACGCTGTTTCCCGCCGACCGCAAAGCCTTGCTGGCAACGTCTGAGCTGACGCTCGCCGCCTGCTGAAGAATGCTCACTCCCCGCGCCGCCAGCTTCGAATTCCGCGGTGTGACGTTCACCATGAGGTTGCCATAAACGTATCCCAGTCGAGTCATGGCCCCGCTGGAAAGCATATTCAGTACCATCTTCTGCGCCGTACCGGCTTTCATGCGAGTCGAACCGGAGATTACTTCCGGCCCAACTTCGGTCACGATGGCAAGATGCGCCGCCCGTTGCAGCGGCGTGTTGCGATTGCAGGTGACGGAAATCGTTTGCGCGCCTTTGCTCTTGGCATATTCGAATGCCGCGATGGTGAATGGGGTCCGTCCGCTGGCCGCGATTCCCACGACTACATCGTTCCGCCTCGGCTTCCTCTTCGCCATCTCGCGTCTGCCCAGTTCGCGCGAGTCTTCATCTGCTTCAAGCGCCGATGCCAGCGCCGCCGGCCCTCCAGCCATGACGAACTGCACCATCCTGGGATCGACATTGAATGTCGGCGGGCATTCTGCTGCGTCGAGAGCCGCAATCCGTCCGCTGGTGCCTGCTCCGACGTATATCAGCCTGCCGCCTTTTTGCAGCGCATTCGCAATAAGGCCGACTGCCCGTGCGATCTGCGGCAAAGCGCGTCGTACCGCATCGACAACCTTGGCGTCCTCGGTATTGATGACGCGGACAATTTCTAACGACGATTTCAAATCCAGATCAGTCGAAGCCCAATTCGTCTTCTCGGTGGTAAGCCGGTTCAGTTCTTCTTTTGGTTTGCCGGATCTTCGCTTCAAAGTTCTTTCTCCAACGCTTCCACCACAGCATCGTGAAAAGCGGGTCGGACATTTGTGATCGCTTTGTTACTGCAGTCCGGCCAGGTCCGATTGGTCAGCATGGTGATGGAAAACTGGCGTTCGGGATCGATCCAGAGTGACGTGCCCGTGTATCCCAGATGTCCGAATGAGCGCGCCGAGAAATACTTTCCCGACTGAGAGGGCGAAGAAGGCGTATCCCAACCCAAGGCCCGGGAAGTGCCGACCGGCGCGGTTTCGCGCCTGGTAAACAACGCCAGCGTCTCTGGACGCACCAGCGGCGATCCTCCTTGCAGAAGAACGTGAGCGAAAGTTGCCAGGTCTTCCGCCGTCGAGAACAGACCGGCATGTCCCGCCACTCCGCCGAGGACGCTGGCATTCTCGTCCTGCACTTCGCCCTGGATGATCCGTTTCCGAAATGTGCGGTCATCGGCCGTAGGAGGAATCGAACCCTTCCACGATGCCGGCGGATTATACGCGGTGCGCACCATTCCCAGCGGACCAAATATTTCGCGCTGGCAGAACCGGTCGAGGCTTTCGTCGGCGACGCGCTCCAACGCAACAGCCAGAGTGATGAAGCCGATATCACTGTACTCCGCCCGTACTCCGGGATCAGCGGTGAGGGCAGTACTCAAGGCTGCAGCCAATAATTCATCTTTGTTCTGCGTCTTGAGGAAGAGTCTTTCGTACGCCGGCAATCCCGAAGAATGCGCGAGCAGCATCCGGACGGTCACGTCGCTGCGCCGCGCATCGCTTCCGCCAAACTCCGGCACGATGCTGACCACCGGCGCATCCAGATCGATCAATCCACGCTGGTAGAGAATCATCGCCATCGTGGTGGCCGCAACGGCTTTCGAAACCGAAGCCAGATCGAAGACGGTAGCTGTGCTTACTGGCTGAGCGTCCGGTTCGTAAGTAAACTTGCCGAAAGCTTTCAGCGCGACGAGCTTTCCCTGGCTGGTGACTGCGATTGAACCGGCAGGAAAAACTCTGCGCGCGACGCCTTCCTGAATTACATCAAACGCCGCACCAAACCGAGCGTCCTGCTGCTCGAAGGCAGGAGCAGGGAAGCGAGAGACGGCCTGGCTACCAGTCTTCAGCGAGGGAGATCTTTCTCACAAAGGAATGATGTGCTCAATGTTCGGGTTATAACAAAGTTCGAGGGATGGGTAAAGGTGGCGGTCGCGCGGTTCCATGACAACGTGATGCTGCGAGACAGTCCCATGCTGCGACGAGTCTCGTTGCGAATCTCAGCTAATCACACCCGGCTTCTTTGATCATCGTGGTCACCCATACCACCGAATCTGAGGACGCATAAAACGAAAGCCAGTAAGGCCGGGTAACAACGACGACGATTTGATTTTTGCCATGCCTCCACCGGAACACCTGTCGCCCAGAAGTCCTCTTAACCCTCTTTGGTACGGGAACTTGGCCGGGGTAAAGAGGTTTCAGCGACTCCACCGCCACCCGTCGCGGATCTCTGAACGCCCAGGTTGCTTCTCCACTCTCGGCATTCCTCTGCTGCGCGATTGCCTGCTCGACAGTTTCATCCGGGTATGCAATCGAAACCTGACTCTGATAGTGAAGCGCGCGAAATTTGCAGCCTTCCTTCTCGTACCAACCTGCCTCCGCCGTGTAATCCAGATCAGTTCTGGTATGTGCCTCAAAAGACTCGACCCGCTGAATGACGAAGAGGCTGCAGCAGCCCAGGTGTCCGGCTCCTCCCCAGGAAGTCGCCCCGTCAACTGTGTGCTTCTTTCCAGAGAAGAATCTCCCCAGTGCCGTTACTCGCACGGTTGTATCTGGCTCCGCCCTGAGTAGCTCCGTGAATTGGCGGAACGTGAGATCGTCGACCAATGGGATCTGCAGGCCCTCCACGGTAGGAGACTCGGACCGCGGTTTGGCGCTTTCTCCTGGACAACAGTAGGGCGTATTTGACTGGACTTTGCCGCCGTACATGACCCAGATTGAAAAACCCTGTGTGGCGCAGGTCGGGTCAGCCAGATGGAAATCCTCGAACCCGTGCGTTACGAAGGCGGTCACTCTCACCAACTCGTGGTTGTAAGCAGCTGGATCTCTCGACAGTTCGCAATAGGTCACTTGGCGTGCCTGCGGAACAGAATCCGCGCCAGAGGTTGCTGACTGAGCAAACAAGGGAGAGGCTCCAACCAACAGCAGGCCTAGAAATCGCGCCAAGTGTTTCATGCACCCTATAGTAGGAGACCCAAACGGCAAAGCCAAACTTGATAACGCTTTTTGCTTTGGGTGGGCGACACGCCGGCGTTACCCAGATCTCTTTCGCGATACCACGAACGACACCCCTAGTACTTCGGTTTCTTGAGCAACGCCGCGCTGGTTGTGTAAAGTCAAGACATCCACTCAATATTTTCAATTCGTTGCAGGTACACATGTCGCTTGATTGCGATCGTACTGCTGCTCAGCCTGGCTTCGGCCAGCGCCACAGGCAAGCACAGGTCTGCGGCCGCATCTGACAAAGTCTCGTCCAATCCGAGACTCTCCGTTCTCGATTCCATCGTGCTCGATGCTATTCACGATGGGCAAATTCCCGGTGCCGTGTTGCTGGTTGGACATGACGGCCACGTCATCTACCGCAAAGCTTTCGGCAACCGCGCACTCGAACCACGCCGCGAACCGATGACCGTCGACACGATCTTCGACGTCGCATCGCTTACCAAAGTCGTCGCCACCACGACAGCTGTCATGCAGTTGGTGCAAAAAGGCGAAGTCCGAGTAAACGATCCGGTCGCAAAATACATTCCTGAATTTGCCGACAACGGCAAAGCTGACATCACCGTCCGCAACCTGCTGACACACTTCTCCGGCCTGCGTGAAGACTTCGATCTGGATCCGCCCTGGCAAGGACGCGAGGCTGGATTCCGTCTGGCCTTTGCCGAGAAACCCACATATCCGCCAGGTTCGCGCTTCCTCTACAGCGATACGAATTTCATCGCACTAGGCGCATTGGTAGAACGCGTGACTGGAACGACGCTCGACGACTACTGCGCCAAGAAAATCTTCACCCCATTACGGATGACGCACACCCGCTTCCTGCCTCCCGCAGCGTGGCGTCCAAAGATTGCACCCACCGAGTACGACGAAAACGGCAAGATGCTGCGGGGCGTTGTCCATGATCCGCGGGCGCGCCGCATGGGAGGCGTTGCCGGACACGCCGGACTCTTCTCAACCGCCGAAGATCTTTCAAAGTTTGCCAGCGCCTTGCTCCAGGGCAGTCCAATCCTGTCGCAGGAGATAGTTGAGAAGATGACCACACCGCAACAGCCTCCGACCGCTCAGATCCTGCGCGGCTTCGGATGGGACATCGATTCGCCTTTTTCCAGCAACCGCGGTGATCTTCTTCCGGTCGGATCATTCGGCCACACCGGCTTTACCGGCACATCTTTGTGGATTGATCCCACCACGCGAACGTATATTATCCTGCTGTCGAACGCCGTCCATCCCCGTGGAAAGGGAAGCGCGGTTGCTCTACGATCCAAGGTTGCTACTGCGGTGGCGGCAGCACTTCCACTGACGGTCGACGAGAAAGACGAAGTACGATTGAAAAGCATTACGGGATACAACGAAGCCCAGACCGCCGC
>Ga0163162_10005897_pt1 | contig 11850 bp, 12 predicted proteins | sample S55metaG_FD_115310 | JGI IMG/M metagenome (GOLD analysis project Ga0163162, IMG submission 115310) | Switchgrass rhizosphere microbial communities from Kellogg Biological Station, Michigan, USA - S5-5 metaG | ecosystem: Host-associated > Plants > Roots > Rhizosphere > Soil | place: USA...
GCGCAGTCGTTCAGCGACCCGGGCGCGCGCCTGTCGGGCGAGTTGCGCCAGTTCGGCGTCGATGCAGGCAGCCGGCAGGCGGTGGTGGTGTATGACGCGTCGCTGATGCGCAGCCCCGGCCATGGCATCGAGAAGCGACGCTTCATGGCGACCGCGCCACTGCCCCGCGTCGATGCCGCCAATGTCGGCATCGGCCTCAACCAGGCGGCGAACCAGGTGGCGAGCGACGTTGCCGACTGGGTGGGCAAATAACAGGCGTTACTTGGCCCCGACGCGCCGCGCCGCCAAAGGCACGTCGCACACATCGATGCCGCCGAGCGTGACCATCCCTTTGGGATGCAGGCGAAGGTCGAGCATCGCGGCGAAACGGGGATTGTCGGCGGCGCGATATTCGAAATGCGGGCGCTCGCTGGCGGGGATGTCGCTGGCGAGCCGCATGGAGACGATCGGCGTGCGCTCGGCCGCCGTCGCATAGACGCCGAGCGGCGCATCGCTGCGGGTCAGCGCCGAGAGATATTGCATGCCTTCGATGATGCGCCCGACGATGGTGTAGTTACGATCGAGCCGGCGCGCGGCCTGGCCGATCGGGGTGAACAGCTCCGAACCGCTACCGGTATCGGGCGAGCTGTCGCGCGCCACGCCGACCGTGCCGTAGCAATGGGCGACCCAGCTCGCCTTGCCGTCGGTCGCGACCGGCCAGCCATCGGCGGTGATGCCCGAGGCGGTGGGATAGGCGTCAGCGCGTGTCAGGCGTTGCGCGGGAGCAAAGGTCGCGATGTCGTACTCGGCGGCGGGGACCTTGACGACATTGGCGGGGAGCGGCTTCTTCTCGCTCGCATCGCCCCATTGCGCGACCCACCCCTCCTGCACGCGATAGACGCTCTCGCCGTCCCACCATCCGGCCAGGGCGAGGCGGCGGACATTGGCGACATGCCGGGGCGCGTGACGTGGCGCGAGACGGATCACGACGGTGCGGTTGCCAGCGAGGGTCATCACCAGCAACTCGTCGTCGGGAATGGGTCGCCAGTCGCTGGCAATCGGATCGGACGGCAGCGGCGGGGCCGGCGGCGCGGAGGGCGCGGCCTGGGCAGCGGCAAGCAAGGCGAGGAGCGGGGTCGGCATGCCGCCCTTGTGGCACGCCGGCCGCGGTTTCGGCAATCGCACGGCGCTTGCGCGGCGGCGATGCACCCTCTAGGGCCACGCTTCCGTCCAGGACATGCGGAGCGGTGGCCGAGTGGTCGAAGGCGCTCGCCTGGAAAGTGAGTATACGCCAAAAGCGTATCGAGGGTTCGAATCCCTCCCGCTCCGCCATTTCCACATTTCTCCATATCCCCAGATGCGTCTGATCGTCTTTTAAGAGATTGATAAGAGAAGATTTTTATATTCCAATGTCGCCTTATGAGTTTGGGTGTCCGTGGACGACTGTGGGGTTAGGTGTGGGGCTGGTGAGCCCTCAGGCCTTCTATTCAGACCCTAATTCTGCTACATAACGGGTATGGGAAACCTGACCAAAGATCTGGTGCGCACGCTGTCCGAAGCCGGCCGGTACTCGGATGGTGATGGCCTCATCCTGCAAATCAGCCCAAGCGGGGGCAAGAGTTGGCTACTGCGGGTGCAGGTCAATGGCCGGCGAAGAGACATCGGCCTTGGCCGGGCTGACGAAGTTCCCCTCACGGCCGCGAGAGCGAATGCAGCGCAAATGCGCAAGCTCGCACATGCAGGCATCGACCCGCTCGAAGAACGCCGGAAGGAGCGCGTTGTCGTGCCTACCTTCGAAGAGGCAGCAAAGCAGGTTCATAAGGAACGACTGGCTACCTGGAAGAATGGCAAGCACACCGACCAATGGCTTTCGACATTAAAGACCTACGCCTTTCCCAAGCTCGGTAAGCTGCAGGTCAGCAACATCGAAGGCCCGATCGTTCGTGATGTACTCGCCGAAATATGGCTCTCGACCCCGGAGACTGCCCGGCGGGTCAAACAGCGCATCGGAACCGTTCTGGACTGGTCCTACGCGAAGGGGTTCCGAACGACCGAGGCGCCGATGCGCTCGATCTCGAAAGGTTTGCCGCGCCAGCCCAAGAAGATGGGCCATCACGCAGCGCTACCCTACCAGGACCTTCCAAGATTTCTCGGTCGCCTGCGGGCCAAACCGCTCACGGTCGGCCGTGTGGCGCTAGAGGCACTCATATTGACGGCCGTGCGGTCGGGCGAAGTCCGCGGAGCACGCTGGCACGAACTGAACGATGACCTCAGCGTATGGACGATCCCCGCCGAGCGAATGAAAGCTGGCGTCGCTCATGCGATACCGCTCTCAAAGCAAGCGGCCGACGTCTTTCGTGTCGCAAAGGGCTTCAGGGCCAAGGACTGCGACCTCGTCTTTCCCGGCCAAATCTCGCGGTCTCCACTGTCTGATATGACCTTGCTCGAGATCTTGCGGGGCATGGAAATGGGCGTAACGGTTCATGGCTTCCGCTCGACATTCCGCGATTGGGTGGCAGACGTCACCGATTACCCCCGGGAAGTGGCTGAAGCGGCACTCGCGCACACGCTGGAAAACAAGGTGGAAGCGGCCTATCGGCGCACCGATTTCTTCGCCAAACGTCGCAGGCTGATGGATGATTGGGCAGAATATTGTGTCGGAAGCACGCCGCGAAAGGCCAAGGGGCCGGAATCTCGCAAGGCGAAACCGGTGGAGCAGCGCCGTCGTCGCACGACCGTTTCCAGCCGCGCTCAAAGACAGCGCGGCAGCGGCTGATCAGCTTGTGAGGTGCCTCGCCACATAATCGCGCAGGCTCTGGACGATGATCAACCGCGCTCGTCCCACCTTGATCGTCGCGATCTCGCCTCCGTCCATGAGGTCATAGAATTTTGATCGGCTGAGGCCTAGCATCGCCATGGCCGTCGGGATGCGCACGGTCAGGCGCTCAGGCTCATATGACTCGCCTTCAGTCACGGTCCGCACTCCCAAGTCGCTCGCGTGCCTTCGCAAATTCCCTGTCGCTGGCGAGGAAAGACGCCAGCATATGCGGCACGAGCTCGGCGAGCGGCTCGGATTGGCCATAGGCTTCGTTGTAGATCGCAGCATAATCGTTCAGCGCGCGATGCAGGTCCGGCATCACAATGATTGCCAGTTTGATTGGCGTACGATCGGGCAACTTTGGGAGTTTCAAGTCCGCCACGCCTACCTCCCCGCGATTTGCCATGGGCGTAGAAGGATGTCCTTGTGCACCACGATCCGAAGCGGCCAGCCTGGGCGGACCCGGATTGTCGGCTGGATGTTGAGGTTGCGCGTGACAAGCTGGTCGCCCGCTCGTGATCCGCTCTGCTGGGCGGATTCCCGGATCGCACGAACAAGGTCGCTTTCGCTGCTACCAAAGCTCAGTTCGGTGCCGACGCCGAGAAGCGTCGACAGCGCCACCCCTTTCAGCAACTGCCAGGTGTGGACATCCACCTTGTCCGCAAGGCCCGCATAACCAGAAGTGTCGGTCGCGGGCACATTGTCGATCCTGATTGAGGAGCCATCGGGCAGGATAATCCGCTGCCAGACAACCAGCGCGCGCTTTTGCCCGAATGCTACGACACTGTCGTAGCTGCCAATCAGCCGCGACCCCTGTGGGATCAGCAAGGTCCGGCCGGTCACGCTGTCATAGGCGTTCTCCGTCACTTGGGCCGTCACCAACCCGGGCAGATCGGAACTCAGGCCAGTGATCAGACTAGCGGCAATCACGCTGCCGGCGCTGAGGGTCCAGGGTGACGCGGCCGGTATAAGCGCATGGGGATTGATGTCGCCGGCGCCATCCTTGCCGGCTAGGAAGTCGGCCTTGCGCTGCTGGCTGTTTGGATCGCGATCGGGATCGAGCGCGAGACGAGGGCTCTCTGGGTCCGTTGCTGCCGGCGTCGGCACAGTTGCAGGCACCGGCGACGCAGGTCCGGCGGCCCGGTTCGTGCCCGAGACCTGCATCATCACGCCGGATTCCCGAGCGGCCTTGCGCTCCGCGGCGAGCCGCTGCCGTTCGGCTTCGGCAGCTTGTGCCACCTGGTCCGGTCCCGCCGGCGGCATTGATGCACCGATCGAACGCTGATGTTCGAGGATCGGTCGCCCGAGATCGCCTGGCAGCGGGGCGCCGAGTTGCGGGACGTCGCCATAGCTTTTTGGCGCATCGGCAAGGGCATCGGCGGGCGCCTTGGCGCCGCTGTCCCCGCGATCGTCACTGCCGGCGACAATGCGGAACGTTGCGGGTTTGAGCGCGAACCAGGCCGCGCCAACGATGGCGGTGGATCCGAGCGCGGCGATGGCGATGACCGCGCCGCGGCGGAACCGCACGACACGGCCGGGAACACCGCGCAATACCAGCGTTTCAGGGTCGGCCTTGGCCGTCGCGGATGCTTCCTCGCTCACGACGCCCTCCGCTGATGCTTGCGGCGATCGTTGCCGCGCGTGATGCGGACTACGGCTTGCTTCTTCGTTCCGAGCCGCAGCTCGGCCGCGTCGAATAGCCGGTCGACCACGTAGAAGCGGCCGGACACGCGGTAGTTGACGAGCTGCACCTCACCGCTGGCGCCCATCACGAACAGCGGGGGAGCCTCGCCTACAGCGATGCTCTCCGGAAATTCGATGAAGGTCTGCCGGCCGTCATCGAAGGCGCGCAACGGCCGCCACGGCGGATCGTCGCCGGTAACCTTGTAACCGAAGTAAAGCTGTTCGATCGCGAGCCCGCCGGCAACGGGCGCCGCAGCCTCGGCCGCCGCCTGGTTTCGGCGAAGCGCCAGCAACTCGTCCTGCGGATAGGTCCAGGAAAGCGCAGCCATCGCTGTCGCCGAAGTGCTCTCGAGCTGGACGTGATAGGCCCGGCGATCGGTCGTGATGATCAGGTTGGTGCTGAGGCCCGCCGCGAACGGCTTGATCAGGATATGCACTCGTTTCGCTGCGCCCGTTCCGCTTGTGGTGTCACCAACAGTCCAGCGCACGGTGTCGCCGGCCGCGACCGAGACCACAGCCTCGCCGGGCTGCAAGGCGATGTCGGTCACCCGTTCCGGCGCTGCATAGAGCCGGTAGAGCACGCCATCACTGAACGGATAGATCTGCGCCGCGTTCACGAAAGCGCGCGCCTGCGGTTCCTGCGTGGCGTTGCGATTTGCAGCGCGCACGCGCGCCACTGCCGGCGATGCGGCTTTGGACCGACGGTGGACCTGTCTGTGAACGGCAGGCGGGGCTGCGACAGCCACTGGTGCGGGCGTCGGCGCAGCAGCCGGTGTTGATACCAGGCCGGACGGCACCGGCTTGGCGGTCTGGGCGTGTGCAGAGGTAGCGCCGACCAGTATGGTCGCCGCGAGCAGGATGGCTTTCATTGACGGTTCTCCAGTGGCGGCTGCGTGGGCGCAGCGAGATTGGGATCGAGCGGGGAGCCGAGCGGCATGTTGGCAGGCGGCGGCGTAGGGATAACCGGCCGTGGCTGCGGTGTCGGGGTACTCGCGGGAGCGTCGAGCTCCCGGCTCCAGTCGATCGCGTCCACATAGAGACCGAGCGGATTCTTCCGAAGCGTGTCCGCGTTCTTCGGCGGTTTGACAGTCACCGTCAGGATCGCGGTCCAGCGCGACGTACCGGCGAGGCTGCCGCGCTCGAACGCGTTCTCGAGCCACTTCACCTGGAAGGAGGTGTCGGACGCGCGCACGACACTGGTGACCTGGACCGAGACCGTCTTGTCGCCGATATCGGCGAACGGGTTCGCCGAACGCGCATATTCGCCAAGGAAGATCGCCCCACGCGGCGAGGCGAAGTCGTAAGCCGAAAGCCAGTTCTCGCGCATCAGCACCGGGTCGAGCGACTTTGAGCGGATGTTGGTGATGAATCGTCCGAGATGCCACGCGATCTGCGGATCGGTCGGCCGATAGTCGGTGGCGACCGGCGCAACGGCACGCGCCTCGCCGAGGCTGTCCACCTCGACTACATAGGGCACGACCCGGCTTTGCATCGACTGCCAAACCAATCCGCCGGAAAGGCCGGTAGTCAGGAACAGTCCGCCGAACGCTATCAGCCGCCAGTTTCTTGCCTGCACCCGGGCCGAGCCGATCCGCTCGTCCCACAATTGGCCGGCGCGCTGGTAGGGCGTCTCGGGTTCGGGCGTTCGCCCATAGCGCTGAACGGCGCGTTTGAATCGCATGGGTTACTCCTTTTCCTTGATGTCGGGGGTTGCGGACGCGCCGCCGCGATCGCCCTGCTGGAGGGTGTGCAGCGCAATTTGGCGGTGGTGACGGGCGTTCTGCTGCGCGCGCAAGTTGCGTGCCCAGGAGGGCGTTGCATCGCCGCTGCTTGCGGTGTCGCCGGCGCCAGAAGAGGACGATCCTCCCGTGCGATTGAGGGCGGACCAGGCAGCGCTCCGGCCCCGCTCCGCGGCAGCGCCCAATCCGAGCGTGCTTTCCATTTTCTGTGCCGCGGCGCCCCTGGCGGCGGCAGCCATGCCGCCGATCGCCGATCCGCCGGTTTCCTTGCCGAGCTGCGCGGCGGTCGAAGCGGCCGAGCCCATCGATGTGCCGGCGCGGATCGCGCCGAGGCCAGCACCGCCCAGCGCGCGCGCCGCGCCCACCGTGGCGCCGCCAGCCAACATGGTGACGCCAGCGGCTCCGACGGCTGTGCCGAGTGCGGCGCCTGCTCCGAGTTGGGGTGCGCCGGCAACTAGGCCGGAGGCGATGCCGGGACCGAAGATGCCGAGTCCAAACAGCGATAGCGCGCCGAGCGCGAGGCTCATCGCTGCGCCGAGGTCGGGCTCCTGGCCCTGCATCGAGGAGACGAATTCGGCGAAGAAGTTCGAGCCGATGCCGACAATGACCGCGAGCACCATCACTTTGATACCCGAGGAAACGACGTTGCCGAGGACGCGTTCGGCGAGGAAGCTGGTGCGATTCCACAGCGCGAACGGCACGAGGATGAAGCCTGCCAGCGAGGTCAGCTTGAACTCGATGATCGTCACGAACATCTGCACCGCGAGGATGAAGAAGGCGAGGATGACGATCGCCCAGGAGAACAGCAGGACCATGATAGTGATGAAGTTCTCGAAGAAGCTGATGAACCCCATCATGCTCGACGCCTGATCGAGCAGCGGCCAGGCGGCGGAGAAGCCGGTCGAGGCGACCTGGCCGGGCCGGAGCAGATCATCGGCGCTGAGCGTCCCGCCGCCAGCTGTCAGGCCAGCTTGCGCGAACGACTTGAAGATGATGTCGGCTAGCGTCGAGAAGCTGTTCAGGATGAACGCGAAGGCGCCGATGTAGAGGATTTTCTTGAGGAAGCGGCCGATGACATTGTCCTCGCCGCCCATTGCCCAGAACAGGCCGGCGAGCGTGATGTCGATGCCGATCAGCGTCGTCGTCAGAAAGCCGACGTCATTGCCGAGCAGCCCGAATCCGCTGTCGATGTAGCGGACGAAGGCATCCATGAATCTGTCGATGACGCTAAGATCATTCACGGTCGGACGGCTTTCGTTCGAAAGGGACAGGTGTCGCGGGGTCCGGCGGCCATTGGGGGGAAAGCCCTTCGGACCCCGCGACGAGACGGCGCGTTCGGGGAGCTGGGAGCGCGCCGCCTCAGCTCGTCGCCGCGCCTACTGGCGCGTGTAGGCCTGGCCGGTTCCGAGGAACTTCTTGGTTCTTGCCCGGCCTTCCGCCTCTGCCTGCGCGCGCCGCGCGGCCTCGGTCGCTTCGGCGCGGTACTGCGCGGCCATCAGGTTCTGGATCTGCAACTGCTGCTTGGCGCTCAGCGCGAGCAGCTGGTTGGTCGCCTGCTGGGCCTGCAGCGAACCTTCGGCACCCTGGCTCCTAGCGACGATCTCGCTGAGCGTGCCGGCGTCGGCCTGAACGTTGGTCACGATCTGCGATTGGACGCCCATCGCCTGCCGGAATCCGGCCATCGCCGCCTCGAGCCGCGCCTTTGCAGCGACTACCTGACTGTTCGTGGTCAGCGCGCTGCTGAAGTCTTTCGGGAAAAGCTGATTGAACTGCTGGTCCAAGCCGTCGATCCGGAAATCGATGCCCTGTGCCTGCCCCATCAGCCGGTCGATCGCCTGCAGGTTCTGGTTGAGCTGCTGGAGCTGCGGGAAGTCAATTCGACTGAGGTTCTTCGCCTGGTTGATCAGCATCGTCGCTTCGTTTTGAAGCGATGTGATCTGGTTGTTGATTTGAGTCAGAGTCCGCGCGGCGGTCAACAGATTCTGGGTATAGTTGGTGGGATCGAACACGCTGAGCTGCGCCCTGGCTGGCGTGCTAGCGGTGATCAGGCCCATCGCCAGCGAACCGGCCGTGCCGATGCTGAGCGCGGTCGCGATCAGAAATTTGCGCGTGATTGTAGGCATTACACTTCTCCTTCTTGGGGGGCTTCAGGGTTGGGGAAGGCGGCGAGCAGGCCGGCGGCCCAGTAGAGGCCGGCATCGGCGAAGAAGCGCGTGGCGAAGTCGCGCGCGCCATTTTCGGCCAGGTCCGCGTCGATGCGCGCCTGGGTCGCCGGATCGGACGCGCCGCATAGTGCCAGCGCGATCGGGCCGAGACCCAGCTCGAACAGGCGGTTGCCGCGCGCGGATTGGAGGTAATATTGCCGCTTGGGCGTCGCCCGGCTGACCAGCTCGATCTGGCGGTCGTTGAGTCCGAACCGCTCATAGGCAGCGCGTGATTGCGGTTCGATCGCACGATCGTTTGGCAGCAATATGCGCTGCGGACAGCTTTCGATAATGGCGGGCGCGATCGAACTGTCAGCGATGTCGGCGAGACTCTGTGTCGCGAAGACCACCGCGACGTTCTTCTTGCGGAGCGTCTTCAGCCATTCGCGAATGCGCGCGGCGAACAGCGGATGGTCAAGAAAGATCCAGGCCTCGTCGAGCACAAGCAAGGTCGGTCGCCCGTCGAAGCGCTCCTCGAGCCGATGAAACAGATAGGTAAGTACCGGGGCGACGACGCCCGCCTGCCCCATCAGCGCTTCGGTCTCGAAACACTGGACGTCGGCGATGGCGAGATCGTCTTCGGCGGCGTCGAGCAGCCGGCCGAATGGCCCTTCAAGGGTGTAGGGCGCCAGCGCCGAGCGCAGCGCGGTCGATTGTAGCAATAGCGCAAGCCCGGTCAGAGTCCGCTCCTCGACCGGAGCGGTCGCGAGGCTGTTCAGCGCCGACCAGAGCGCTTCCTTGATCTCGGGCGTGACCGCGACATGTTCGTGGGCGAGCAGCGCGCCGATCCACTCGGCCGCCCATGCCCGTTCGTCGCCGCGATCGATGTAGCGTAGCGGCTGGAACGCGATCGCGCGCGCTGCGTCATCATGGTCTCCGCCGAGGCCGAGCGCATGGTGTGCGCCGCCCATCGCCAGTACTGCTGCACGCGCCGAGAAACCCTTGTCGAAGACGTAGACCTGGCTGTCCGGATAGCGGCGGAACTGAAGCGCCAGCAACGCGAGAAGAACGGACTTGCCGGCGCCGGTCGGCCCGACGATCAGCATATGACCGACATCGCCGATGTGCGTGCTGAGTCGGAACGGGGTCGATCCACTTGTCTCGGCATAGAGCAGCGGCGGACCATCGAGATGCGCGTTGCGTATCGGTCCCGCCCACACGCTCGACAGCGGCATGAGATGCGCGAGGTTCAGCGTGTGGACGATGGGCTGGCGGACATTGGCGTAGACGTGGCCGGGCAGTGACGAGAGCCACGCCTCGACAGCATTCACGCCCTCGCGGATGCAGGTGAATCCGAGCCCGTTGACGATGCGCTCGACCGCGCGGACCTTCTCGTCGGCGCGTGCTCGATCGACGTCCGACACGGTGATCGTCGTCGTCAGATAACCGAATGCAACATGGTCGCCGCCTAGCGCCTGGAGTGCGAGATCGGCGTCGACCATCTTGTTGTCGGCGTCGCTGTCGAGCAGCTGGACCGGCTGGTTGTAGATCACCTCGCGCAGCATCGAGACGACTGACTTGCGCTTGTTGAACCACTGGCGGCGCAGCTTGGTCAGCGCCTTGGTGGCGTCGGTCTTGTCGAGCGCGATGAAGCGGGTGACCCAGCGGTAACCGAAATCCTGATGGTTGAGCGCGTCGAGGATTCCGGGGCGGCTCAGATTGGGGAAACCCAGGATTGTGAGCGTGCGGAGGTGCTGGTTGCCCAAGCGCGGCTCCAGCCCGCCCGTGAGCGGCGTGTCGGCCAGCACCGCGTCGAGATACATCGGTGTCTCCGGCACCGCGACAGGGTGTCGCCGGGACGAGATCGTGCCGTGCAGGAAGGTCAGAGTCTCGGCGTCGTCGAGCGCCCGCACGTCGGGCATGAATCCGGAAAGGAGGTCGAGAGCGCGGTCGGTTTCCGCGACGAACGCGTCCAGCGCCTGCCGCCAATCACGGCCCTGTTTGTCGTCGCTGCGCTCGACTAGCGCGCGGCCTGCGGTGTCCGCCTGGTCGGGCGGCGGCATGAAGGTCAGCGTAACGTGATAGCGGCTCTCGAAATGCTGCCCTGCGTTCTCGAATCCGGCGCGCCGTTCCTCATCGACCAGCCATGACGCCGGCTCGGGGAAGGTGCTTGCCGGATAGCCGAGCGCCTCGCGCCGTTCAGCCTCGAAGTGCAGCGCCCATCCTGTGCCGAAGCGCTTGAGGACATTGTTCGCCCGCGCGCAGGCCGAGACGAGTTCGGCCTCGGTCGCGGATTCGAGATCGGGGCCGCGGAACCGGGCAGTGCGCTGGAGGCTGCCACCCTTGTTGAGGACGACGCCGGGAGCGATCAGCGCCGCCCACGGCAGATGGTCCGCGAGCCGGTCGGCACGGTTGCGATATTCGCGCAGGCTCAGCATGCGAGATGTCCCTTCTGACGAAGATGCCGGGCAAGGACGGGCGCGAAGTCGGGATCGCGCTTGGCGGCGAACACCGCGAGCGTGTGGCCGAATGCCCAGACCACCAGGCCGGCGATCCATTGCTGAAGGCCCAGACCCAGCGCGGCTGCGACCGTCCCGTTGACGATCGCGATCGCCCGCGGCGCGCCGCCGAGCAGGATGGGCTCGGCGAGCGACCGGTGCAGCGGGGCCTCGAAGCCTTCGATATGATTACCCGTTCCGATCACGCGATCAGCGCTCCGCCGCCGAATGAGAAGAACGACAGGAAGAAACTCGACGCGGCGAAGGCGATCGACAGGCCGAAGATGATCTGGATCAGCCGGCGAAACCCGCCCGCGGTCTCGCCGAACGCCAGCGTCAGGCCGGTGACGATGATGATGATCACCGCGACGATCTTGGCGACCGGTCCCTGGACCGATTCCAGCACCTGCTGGAGGGGCTGTTCCCAGGGCATTCCCGAGCCGGCCGCCTGAGCGTTGGTCGCGATGGCGAGGGCAAGGCCGATTGCGGCGCCGACGAGGAAGGTCGTGCGGCGATCGGGCATTTGGACAAGATGCATAGTCATTCTCCTGGCTGGTGGGATGTTGGATCGGGGGTGAGGTCGACGACGGCGTAGCCGCCGTCGGGATCGATGCCAGCGACGCGCGCGATCGTCTCGACGCGGCGGGCAAGACCGCGACCGGAGATGAACACGATCATGTCGATGGCCTCGGCGATCAGGCGGCGCGGCACGGTGACGACCGTTTCCTGCACAAGCTGCTCGAGACGGTAGAGCGCCGACAGCGCGCTGTTGGCGTGGACGGTCGCGATGCCGCCGGGGTGGCCGGTGTTCCAGGCCTTGAGCATGTCCAGCGCCTCGGCGCCGCGGACCTCGCCGACGATAATGCGATCGGGCCTGAGGCGCAGCGTCGACCGGACAAGATCCGCCATGCCGACAATGCCGGGCCGCGTGCGCAGCGCCACGACATCGGATGCTGCGCATTGCAGCTCGCGCGTGTCCTCGATGATCA
>Ga0163162_10005898_pt1 | contig 11850 bp, 7 predicted proteins | sample S55metaG_FD_115310 | JGI IMG/M metagenome (GOLD analysis project Ga0163162, IMG submission 115310) | Switchgrass rhizosphere microbial communities from Kellogg Biological Station, Michigan, USA - S5-5 metaG | ecosystem: Host-associated > Plants > Roots > Rhizosphere > Soil | place: USA: Michigan...
TAAGCCTGTTCGTCTTGATGACACACCTCTCCCCCTGAGCCGAGCGAGCATGGATTTGCACCCCCAGAGCATTCAAGGTCGTCGCAAGTCCGCGTACCTTGATGGTGCTGGAGACGTCTCGTTGTTGACCACAAGGCGTTGCTTCCGGCTAGTTAAGGAGAATCGAAAAGATGAAAGCATTTTCTTGTCTCGCGCTTGTCACCAGTACGCTCATGGTTGCGCTCACTTCTTCCGCATACGCTGAGAGTACCGTTCCACTCACACGCGCCGAAGTGCGTGCTGAAATGATTCAACTTGAGCAAGCCGGCTATGCTCCCGGCGGCGGCGAGAACCCTCATTACCCGAGAGACATCATGGCGGCTGAGGGAAAGATTGCAAACCAGAACAGGCACGAAAGTTCGAATGGCGATGTGGGCGGTACAGCGGGTGCTCTATCGTCTGGCGGAGTCGGCCGCTCCTCCGGCTCAAATCCAGGGTGTTCTGCGTCCGCTAGTTTCTGCAATACATATTTCGGAAACTGATGGTCAGCGCAGACTGATTGCTCGACTTCTTCTTCGAGTTCTGACGTTCACGTGGCGACTCTTCAGGGGCAGCGTCCCCCACGGGAACGTCAGTACCGGCCCAGTCAAAGACAACGGGTGGTAAGCCATGAAACGTCAATTAAACTCTGCTGAAACCACTGCGCACGCCACGATGAGCAGCACCGTGCGCACGCCGACACCAGGTGGATCATCCGTGGATGAGGTTGCCCGATGGTTGGGTCGCTTCATGCGCATGGTGTTGGCCACCTTCATCGTGGCCCTCTCAGGATTGCCTTCGATCGTCAACGCGCAAGCCAGTGATCCGACATCGACAGCGAATCTCCTCGGAAGCGTGCATCTCGCGAACTCGTGCGATCCTGCAGTAAAACCAGCGTTTGACCGCGGTGTCGCGCTGCTCCATTCCTTCTGGTTTTCAGCTGCGATTGAGACCTTCAATGAAGTGCTTGAACGAGACCCATCCTGCGCAATGGCAGAGTGGGGAATCGCACTGAGCGAATGGAGCAATCCGTTTGGAGGATATCGATCTCCACAGGCGGTTTTGGCCGGTGCTGCCGCAGTCGAGCGCGCAAAGGAACTCGGCTTCAAGACGGAGCGAGAGCGCGCGTATGTGATGGCGGTCGATCAACTCTATAAGGATTCAGGGAGCACGAGTGAAGCCGCTCGCGAGAGGGCTTACGAGACTGCCATGGCTGAAGTGACGGCATCCTATCCCAAGGACATCGAGGCACGCGTCTTCTACGCACTCGCGATCGACCAGGACGTGGATCCGACGGACAAAAGCTACGCCCAACGCCTCAAGGCAGGTGCGATCCTGGAGAAGGAGTTTGCTAAACAGCCAAATCATCCCGGTATAGCGCATTACATTATCCATACCTATGACGTTCCGCCGCTCGCCTCACGGTCTCTCGTCGCTGCACGCCGGTACGCAACGATTGCCCCCGACGCCCCTCATGCGCTTCACATGCCGTCGCACACATTCACGCGGCTTGGTCTTTGGGAGGAGTCAATCGATGCGAACGTCCGGTCCGCAGGTGCCGCCGCAGAGGACCCGAGCGCCGCGGCGGAGCAATTGCACGCGCAGGACTATGTCGTCTACGCGTTCTTGCAGACCGGCCAGGATGAGGCCGCCCGAGCCGTCGTCGGTTCGATCGGACCTATTGGCGCGCGCATCAGCTCCGCTGCACCCGGCAATGCAGCGCCTCCCACCGCAGGCTACTATGCACGCGCAGCAATGCCGGCGCGCTATGCAATCGAGCGAGACGCGTGGAATGAAGCTGCGGCACTTCAGCCGCATGAAACCCCATTTCCCTTCGTGGATTCCGTCACCTACTTCGCCCGCGGACTGGGCGCGGCGAGAATCGGCGATGTATCAGCCGCTGTCAACGACCGTGACAAGCTCGCGCAACTTCGCGATGCATTGCTTGCATCGAAGGATCTGTATTGGGCCGGGCAGGTGGCCATCCAGCAACTCGAAGTGGCAGCCTGGATCGCGTTCGACGAGGGCCACCAAGGCGACGCAGTGAGCACAATGCAGGAGGCTGCACTGAAAGAAGATGCGACCGACAAGTCGGCTATCACGCCCGGACCACTCAAACCCGCGCGCGAGTTGCTCGGTGAGATGTTACTTCGGCTCGATCGTCCTTCGGAGGCGCTCGAGGAGTTTGAAAGTGTCCTGCAGAAAGAGCCGAACCGCTTTCGTGCGACCGCTGAGGCCGCAGAGGCAGCGAATGCCCTTGGAGATCAGACAAAGACGCGAATGTATCAAAGGCGTCTGGTGAAGCTCGGCGTGCACGGCGACACTCCCGCCCGCGAAGAGATTCAAGAAGCACGGCTTAGCCTGACCCGCGACAGGTAGGAACCTTTCTTCGAAACCTTGACGCCCATTCCTTAACCGGAAATTCTGCGGGCATCTGTACAGAACGTATATCGACACATGTCGGCCCGCAGACTTCTTGCTCCCTTTACTCCCTCCGCGGTCAAAGCGTCAACATACCGCCAGACTTTGGGCGAGGCATGCCTCGTATATCCCAGGCGGGGACGATTCTAAAGGCGTGCGTCGATCGTCCGCTGGAACCCGCGCGGTCTCACCTTCCTGATGCGTTTTGGGAATCCGTCGAACGGTGAACTGATTCGTGCGACGGAGATATGCGAAAGACCTACCTCAACCAAGAGTCTATACGGGTTCGTCCAGCGGTCTCGAAGAGCTCAAAAATCTCTGCCGCTGCAGGAGCCTTCCAGCTCCATCGCGTCGATGTCACGCCCCCCCGATCACTGGATCCTCTTCATTTAGACTCAACGCCTGATTCGTTCGCCCCGGGCGACTGAACCCAAGCACTTGCAAGCTCCTCGCTTGACCACCCCCCTCCGAGCGCCTTGATCAGCTGCACGTTTGCGCTCAACTGGCGCGTCTGAATATCCAGCACGCTGCGCTCGGAATCCAGTTCGGCGGTTTGCGCCTGGACCACATCCAAATAACCAACCACTCCTTGCTTGTATCTGTTCAGCGCAAGTTCGACAGACTGATGCGCTGCGGCACTGGCTTCGCGTTGCTGTTGCAGCGCCATATCGAGGTCCTGGAGCAGGCTCAGATTGTCCTCGATCTGCTGAAACGCTGAAAGCACGACGCCTCGATATCTTGCGCCCGCCTCTTCGTTGGCCGCTTTTGCCGAATCCAGTTGTGCGCGCCGCAGGCCCCCGTCCAGAACATACTGGGCAATCTGTGGACCAATGGACCAAAAGAGGTTCGGCGCGCTGACGAGTCCCGCGTATGCAGTGCTCTGCAGCCCACCCTGCGCACTCAATATGATCGACGGGAAGTACGCTGAACGCGCCACTCCGATCTTCGTGTTCGATTCTGCGACACGACGTTCGGCAGCGGCAATATCGGGGCGTCGTTCCAACAAGGTAGACGGAACTCCAGCGGGTATCACTGGCAACTTGATGGAAGCGGTCTGCTCGGACAACGTGAATTCGGATGCAGACGCACCCACTAGCACCGCAATCGCGTGTTCAATGAGCGCGCGCTGTCCGAGGTTCTGTGACAACTGCGATTGAGCCGACGACAACTGGGTCTGTGCGCGCGTCACATCGAGTGCCGACACGACGCCGCCGTTGTGCAGTGTTTGAGTAAGTTGCAGGGCCCGCGCAAATGCCTGCACCGTCTTGGTCAGCAGATCAGTCTGCTGATCGAGTCCGCGAAGGCGTATGTAATTGTCGGCGAGCGATACCTGCAGGCTCAACTGCACTGACGCAAGGTCCGCTCTGGATGCCAAGGCCTCTTCCTTGCTTGCCTTCACCGAATCGCGCACCCGGCCCCAGAGGTCAACCTCATAGTCGAGTTGGCCACCGAGCGTAACCGAGTTGTAGTCGTTGGGGCCCCCATTACGCAAAGGGCGCGTATCCGACTGCCTGTTTCGCTGGGGCACCGCCGTGGCCGTGAGTCTGGGATACAACGCCGCCGAAGTTTGCCCGACAAACGCCTGCGCTTGCATATAGTGTGAATACGCAGCGGAAAGGTCGGTATTGTTGGCAAGCAGGCGTGTTTCGAGTTCGTCGAGTTGCGCCTCGTCATACATCTTCCACCAGCCGTCACGATTCAAATGGTCCGACGGCTGCGCCGTGACCCAAGGCCCGATAGTGCGGTATTGCGCAACGACAGGGGTAGGTGGCACGCTGTAAGTCGGGGCCAGCGAGCAGCCCGCGAGAGCGAGCACTCCGGCCATCAATGCAGGCAGCCGAAAATCGCCCCAGGTCCACGTAGTTGAATCACGATTAATCATTTTTCGGCGACCTCGACTGAGTGGCACCCGTACGCCCCGTATGGGACATGATTGCCGAATTCGCCATTTGAACCGTATCGCCATCGACGAGACCATCCGGTGGTGTGTCGATCACGCGATCCGACGCCGACAGTCCCTGCCCCACCTCCACCGAGTCGCCCAGGTCACGATCGACCTTGACTTGCTTGAACGCAACACGATTGTTCGCTGCGAGCGTTGCCACCATCAGGCCTCGACCGTCGAACACCAATGCACTTGCCGGGATCTTTACGGTGTTCGCCCGGGCTGGCAGTGCGAACTGCAGACTTGCATATCCGCCGGGCAGCAGCTTTCCATCTGAGTTGTCCACCATCAGCTGTACCAGCGTCGCGCCCGTGTTGATATTGACGGAATCCGCGAGCGCAACCACCTGCGCAGTAAATCGCTCATTCGGGTACTCCGGCACGACAAGCGTTGCAGTTGTTCCAACATGGACAAGCGGTACGTAGTTCTGCGGCACCTGCACATACAGGCGCAGCTTCTTCACGAAAGAGATGGTGAACAATTGAGGACCGACGCCGCTGCCAGCGTTGATCAGGGCGCCCACATCGGTGTCGCGAGAGGTCACGACGCCGTCGAAGGGCGCAGCAATGCGCTGAAAGCCCTTCATCGCAACCAGTCGCTCCACGTTCGCCTTGGCCGCGGCGACCGTTGCCTTTTTCGCCGCATAGTCGCTCGTTCGATCATCGACTTCCTGCTGCGCAACTGAATCGGTCCCCACGAGCGCCTGCCAGCGCTTGGCCGTTGTAGCTGACAATTCGTAGTTGGCTTGCGCCGTGACCAGATCGGCTCGCGCTTGCAGCAACTGCTGGTCGAGCTCGGGTGTCTCGATCTCCGCGAGGAGTTGCCCGGTCTTCACGGACGCGCCGATGTCCACATTCCACGACTTCAGATAGCCACTGACGCGGGCAAAGATCGGGGCGCGCGAGTAAGCCTCCAGCCGCGAAGGCAACTCGAGCGTAGGCCCGTTCGACATGACCGTCGGCATGAACACTTCTACCGAAGGAATCGCCTGCGCGTCGGTCCAGGTACGGAGCTTGCGCGCATCGGCAGCCCGCAGGGCTAGCCCCGCGGCCACCACGATGATCGCTAGCGCAATTCCAGCCACCGCGACGACGGTGAGCCTGCGCCGCGGCACAGGATGAGCATTGACAATTTCAGACGACATGAGCAGGACCTCGCGTCACCGGTGCCGAGGGAACCGATCGCCCCGGACGTCCGTGAATAATGGAGAAGATCACCGGTACAAGAAAAAGCGACGCGGTGGTGGCAAAGATCAAGCCGCCGATGACGGCTCGCCCGAGCGGCGCATTCTGTTCGCCGCCCTCACCCAGGGCCAGTGCCATCGGAGCCATACCGATGATCATCGACAGCGCTGTCATCAGAACGGGGCGAAAGCGTGTGAATCCCGCTTCGCTTGCAGCTTTGAAGGCATCCCCGTGCTCAGCCAGACGTTCACGGCAGAAGCTCACTACGAGGATCGAGTTGGCGGTCGCAACACCCATGCACATGATTGCACCCGTTAGCGCCGGTACCGAAAGCGGCGTGTGCGTGACAAACAGCATCCAGACGATGCCTGCGAGGGCCGCCGGCAACGCCGATACGATCACGAATGGATCGGCCCACGACTGGAAATTGACGACGATAAGAAGGTAAATCAGTACCACGGCGCCGAGCAGGCCAAAGAGCATGCCTGCGAACGCGCCGCTCATCGTCTGCACCTGACCTAGCAGCGCCACGGAGGATCCCTTTGGCAACGCCTTCTGGTTCTTCGAAATGACGTGTCGTATATCGGCCGCGACCGCGCCGAGGTCACGGTCCTGCGTGGTGGCGAAAATCTCCACCATCGGTTGAATGTTGTACTGGCTGACAATAGCGTTCGATGTTGTCCGCTGAAACGTCGCTAGACCACCAAGCACCTGCGGTATGTTCTGCAACCCGGCCGTGATCGGAAGGTTTTGAAGCGATTCAAGGGAGTTCAGACTATATTGCGGCGTTTGAACAACAATCGGATACTGAATGCCGTTCTTGTCATTGAGCCAATAGGTTGGCTGAACCTGGCTGGAGCCAGCAAGGTTCACAACCATGCTGTTCGTGACGTCGCGCTCTGTTATGCCCAGCAATTGCGCCCTCGTCCGATCAACATCGACGTTAAGCGTCGGAATGCTCTGCGACTGCTGGATTCTCGCATCCACCACACCTGGAATCTTGCGGATCTCGCGCAGGAGCCGGTTCGCGTGCTCGAAGTTCCCATTGATGTCGTTGCCGCGTATCTGGATGTCGATAGGCGCTGGCGAGCCGAAGTTCAGGATCTGACTAATGATGTCGGCGGGCGGGAACGAAAAGGTAACGCCGGGAAATGCTCGCGGCAGCTTCTCTCGCATTTCCCGAACGTAGTCGGCAGTCGGGCCATGACCTTCATTCAATGCGATCTGTATGTCGCCGTCTTGCGAACCGATTGTGCCCGTGTTGTTGTAGGCCAGATTGATGCCGCTGACCGGAAGACCGATATTGTCGACCACCGTGCCGAGTTCTGATGGCGGAATGATCTGGCGTATTGCGCGCTCCACATCCGCGAAGATCTGCGCGGTCTTCTCCACCCGAACGCCGACAGGGGCTCGCACGTGAAGCACGATCTGCCCCGCATCGACCGCTGGAAAGAAGTTGCGTCCAAGCGTCGGAGCGAGCGCAAAGGAGAGCACCACAAAGCCAAGGAAAGCCGCGACGAACCGGGCGCGGTTCCGCAGTGCCAACTCAAGCAATCCGTGATAGTGCTCGCGAAGTCTCTCGAATCGCGCCTCAAACGAGCGTTGAAAGCGCCCGAGCGGACCGCGACGCTCGTCAGGATCAGCGTGCTCTCCCAGCTTATGCCGGCGAAGCAGAAACTTGGCCATTGTCGGGACAAGCGTGCGCGACAGGATGAACGACGAAACCATCGCGAAGATCACCGCCTCGGCCATCGGCACGAAAAGGAACCGGGCAACGCCGTCGAGAAAGAACATCGGAACAAACACGATGCAAATGCACAGGAGGGATACAAACGCTGGCGTCACGATCTGCGCAGCGCCATCCATGATCGCCGGTTCGACATCCTTGCCCTGCTCAAGATGCCAGTTGATGTTCTCAATCGTGACCGTCGCATCATCGACGAGAATCCCCACCGCGAGCGCCAGGCCGCTAAGCGTCATGATGTTGAGTGTCTCGCCAAGCGCTGCAAGCGTCGCGATGGAGCCCAGAATCGCAAGGGGAATTGATGTCGCGATGATGATGGTCGAACGCCAGCTCCCCAGGAACAGCAGAATCATGAGGCTGGTTAGCGCAGCTGCTATCACGCCCTCACGAGCGACGCCACTGATCGCGGACCGCACGAATACCGACTGGTCGCCGATGGGATCGATGTTGAGCTTGGCCGGAAGCCACCGTTTCGCGTCCGCGACATGATCCTTGATGCCTGACACGATCCCCAACGTCGACGCCATGCCGTTTTTCAGCACCGACAGCAGCACCGAGCGGCGCCCGTTCACATGAACGATATTTGTTTGCGGCGGGCTTCCGTCACGAACGCTCGCAACATCGCGCATGTAGATCGTGGTGCCGTCGACAGCCTTGATCGGCATGTCTCCGAGCGCCTTGACCGTCGATGGCGCATTGTTCAACTGCACGACGTATTCGTGATCACCCATCTTTTGCGTTCCGACCGGTGTGATCAGGTTTTGCGTGGCCAAGGCATTCGCCACGTCCTGTCCCGACAATCCACGCGCCTGAAGGGCAGCAGGGTCAACGTCGATTTGCACCTGACGCGTCTTTCCGCCAAACGGGTATGGGATCGATGCACCCGCCACCGTGACGAGCGCGGGTCGCAGTTGATTGAGACTCAGGTCACCGACGTTCTGCTCGGAGAGCCCCTGACCGGAGAGTGCGAGTTGAATGATGGGGACGGTGGAAGCGTTGTAGTTCAGGATCAGTGGCGGCGTGGTGGCCGGCGGCAATTGCCGCAACATTGTCTGCGACACCGCGGTAACCTGGGCGTTCGCATTGCTGATGTTCACACCGGGCTGAAAGAAGAGCTTGACGATCCCGAAGCCGTTGAATGACTGAGCTTCCATATGCTCGATGTCGTTGACTGTCGTCGTAAGTACACGCTCATAAGGCGAGACGATTCGTCCAGCCATTTGATCCGGCGGAAGTCCGGTGTATTGCCAAACCACGCTGATTACGGGAATCTTGATGTCAGGAAAAATATCAGTCGGCGTTCTCAGCGCAGCAAGCGGACCGATGATGAATATGAGTATGGCTAGTACAACGAATGTGTACGGTCGATGGAGAGCCGTACGGACAAGTGCGAGCATATAAACTCCTAATAGCGCATGCGAGCGTTAAAGCAAGCGTCAATCTCTTTAGCGAGTCAAAGTCGGGCCTTCCATCCGATCGGCGATTAGCCAGTCACGATGGAGATAGCGCTCACTAGACTCATTTCAAAGACCTTCATCGGCATCCAGTGCTGACGGTGGAATACCGGTGGCGCTAGAGCATGCCGTCTGCTGAGCCTTGACCGCGTAGCAATGTTAAAGGCGCCATCAAAGGATCGAGATAGAAGATCTATTTTTGACAGCGGCTGCGTCTTGAGTAACTCACGCGAGAGCGGTGAATCGAGACTCAACCTGGCTACACGAATACTAATTCACTAACGGCGACAATGGGGGGTATCACTATTGCTCATTCGAGAATTCTTACTTCTCTGGATTGAGAGGTTCTTGCCTCTCACAGCGCCACCACAGCGGTCATTGGTAAGCGTTCAGAACCTGAGACCGAACGCACGTCAGCCGACTCGCGGAACGAGGGATCCGCGAGTCGCACTTGGCGAAGGCAGCGCTGGTGGGGTTGGATCGAGCGGGACTATGCGGGATACGGCGCGTCTGGTGACGATCCTGACCGCCTTGATCGTCACCAGAACACTCGGGGAACATTGACCTGGGCGCAGTTCTTTGACACAGGTGGAAGCTTGATACGTCCTGGCTCACCCTACGGTGCCGAACGCCTCCCGAGTAACATGTCCACGGCGCGCTCGTCGAGGATTGATCTCGCCGAGTCGGCCATGACCCCTACGGCGCCCGCCATCATGATCGTGTCCTTCCAGATCAGTCGCCCCATTCCGGAGAGGTAAGGAAATCCGTGCTGGGCATCGCCTAGTGCGGGAACCCATGCCTCTGGCGTGGAGATCAGAAATGACAGGGTTACCACAGGGGTAAGAAAGGAAAGAAGCCCGCCGATGAGGCCTGCCCTGCGAGAAAGAGGATTGAACAGAACAAGTACCGCGATCGCGAGTTCGACCGTTCCCAGTCCCTTCGAAAATCGATAAGTGTTGTTTTCCTCCTGCCATACGCGGGCGGCCGGTACCAGTTGGCCTTCCTGAGTCATGTGCTGCTTGTACTGCTCAGGATGCTTATAGAAGTACGACATGAACGGACTATGCGCAACCATCGGCGTGATGCTGTCTGCCTCATAAGGAACAAATTTCAGCAGGCCGATCCAGATGAAAACGGATGCGATAGCGATGCGCACGAGATTGACACCGAGCCTGTCCGCCCGGCTCACTGAGGAAAGAATACGTTGGTTCAAGGACATGTCCGCTCCGTAGGTTAAGTTCGTGGACACATTCTATTTAGCTGACGCATCGTCTCCCATGCTCGATCTATTCAGTTATATGCCTGATCGGCTCATGAGACTAAAGAGTCATGGGCGGGGTTTGTCGCTTGAAGTGACGGAATCCTTTACATATGGGCAAGCTTAACGAGGATGCAGAGTATCAAACGTAGCCGCGCCCTCTCTTAACGCGGCTACTCTTCGTTTACTGTCCTCCGCCTTGGCAGCACGAGAAAGCAAGCCTGTTGATCTCGGGTGCGCTGGATTGATGAGACTTGTCCGCCGATAAATTCCTATCGAACGTTGCGGATAATCCAGTTGCTCACCACATCCGCAATTTTCAGATTGTTTCGGTCCTGCATCAGCAGGTGAAAATTTTCACGCATCCCCAGCACCGGTCCGAAACGGTATTTCTCCCCAGGTCTCAATCGATGTCATCGATAGCCGACCCGATGCAGCACGGGAAATCCCATGAGTCGCGAGGCGCATCCAGAGAGGCGGAATAGTCGACGGGTTCTTCGACGGAGTCAGCTAGCGCGACAAGCCCGCAGAAGGCCAAGGGGATTGCGAGGGGTTGATGCGGTCCGCATCACGTTCCGTTCGCTGTGTCGCGCTACGCGGAGAACGCGCGTATCAGAAAGGGGACGATGTCAGCCAGAACCTCATGAGGCGATTCCTCGGGCTGTAGATGACCGCCGCGAATCGCCCGTCCGGTGACATCGGTGGCCCATCGCGACCAGATCTCGATCGGCGTGATGCGTTGCGCCTTGCGCTCTTCTTCGCTCCATAGCACCATCACAGGGCAGTCGAGCCTCCTGCCAGCCGCACGATCCGAGGCATCGTGCCCGGAGTCTTCATTAACAGCGGCGCGATAGTCCTCGCACATCGCGTGACGCACCGCCGGATCCCTGAAAGCGAGCCGATATGCCTCCAGCGCCCGTGCATCAATGCGTTCCAGTCCGCCTGCCATTCTCGCAAGCGCGGCTTCGATGAAGGCGTCCGGGTCTGCCGCAAGCAGGCGTTCCGGAAGATCCGCAGGCTGGGCCAGAAAGAACCAGTGCCACGCCTTCAGGGCGAAGTCCTTGTCGACGGCCGCCAAAGCATCGATCGTGGGCACCACTGTCAACGATGCGTACGCCGCAACCCGCTCCGGATGGTCCAATGCAAGGCGATATCCGGCGCGCGCGCCCCGGTCATGACCGACCACCGCGAAACGCTCGTGCCCGAGGGAGGTCATCAGATCGACCAGCGCCTTTGCAACGCGCCGCTTCGTCCAGCGAGGATGCGTCTCCTGCGTCTTGCTGCTGCCGTAGCCCGGCAAGTCGGGGACGACGACTGTGAACGATTGCGTGAGCACGGGCGCGATATGGCGCCACGTGACGTGCGTCTGAGGATAGCCGTGCAGCAAGAGAACGGGCGGCCCGGAACCTCCTGTTACGCCGCTGAATTGCACGCCGCCCGCACAGGCATCCAGGCTGGAAAAGCCTTTGAACCATTGATCGGCTTCTGTCGTGAGAGACATTCAAATACTCCGTGCAGAACATTGCCCCTTCGGCAAACTATACCCGGCCCCCCGCAGACGGATCGAGTCGACGGACCAGTTTATATCACGATCGCTTGCTCTAACGCACAGCGTCGATATGACATGAGTCGCCTGTCCCTGCCATCGATTGCGGCATGGACAAGCAAGCGTCTACGACGTTCGCATGATCGATGTTCAGATAGAGATATGCTCGGATCTGGTGTACGGGGGAGTTGAGGCGGGAGATTGAAGGCGGTGGAGGTTTTAGCTGAGAATCTGATTGTCGAAGTCGGAAACCAGCAAACAACAAACCATCCACCATGAA
>Ga0163162_10005899_pt1 | contig 11850 bp, 9 predicted proteins | sample S55metaG_FD_115310 | JGI IMG/M metagenome (GOLD analysis project Ga0163162, IMG submission 115310) | Switchgrass rhizosphere microbial communities from Kellogg Biological Station, Michigan, USA - S5-5 metaG | ecosystem: Host-associated > Plants > Roots > Rhizosphere > Soil | place: USA: Michigan...
AAACACTCCCTGACCCGAATGTATTCCAGTGATCGATAATGCAATCATTGCCCGTCATTACTTTAACGCCGTGTTTCATCAGCGTTGGAATCGGCATAATCAATGTGCCAAAAGGAACCGTTGAGTTGATACCAATTTGCGCGTTGGCCAGCTTTTCGGAAACTTCCTCCAGTTTACCCGTATCCAGTTTTGCTAAAATAAAACAATGGCTCAGGTAAGTTTTGCCTTTGAGTACCGGATTTTCGTTTACTTTATCGATCAGGTATCCTACTGTTTTTAATCCCGAATCGCCCTGTTCGTGCAGGTGCATATCAATACCTTTATCATTGTCCAACGCCAGTTGCACCGTAAAATCCATTGTCTTTTCAATAGCGCCATCAATAGTGTAAGGATCTACTCCGCCGATGAAATCAATATTCATCTTTGCGGCTTCTTTCATATAGGGTACACTGTCCGTATAGAAAATACCATGTTGCGGAAATGCCACCAGCTCCACACCAAAAACACTTTTTTTGTTTTCCAATGCCAACTGAAGATGTTTCAGAGAGTCTAGCTTGGAAGTAGGTTCAATATTAACCTGGCTGCGGGCAAATGCAGTTCCTTTCGATTGCAGCAACTCAATCATTCTTTCTGCCTTATTGGTAGAATTTTTCAGCAAACCGGGTATGATTTTCTGTTCCAGGGCAATCATGCCTTTTATGCCGCCGGACACGGGCCTTTTTGCCTGCCAATTCCCGCTGTAACGGGTTTTGTCCATGTGGATGTGCATATCCTTAAATGCGGGGAGTATCAGCATACCTTTAGCATCAACGGCATTGGCATTGGGTTGATTGGGGCTTATTCTTTTAATCTTCCCGTTTTCAATTTCTACACAGAAAAGTCCGGTTTTGGTAGCAATTACCTCATCACCTTCATATTCAAAACCTGTTTCTAAAAGGGCATTTTTGATGGTATAGTTTTTACCCGATCCGTCTATTGCTGTCTCCCTTGGTTCTATTATCCCCTCTTTGGTACCGCCCAATAATATTGCAGGAGCGAGTGTAGCACCTGCAACGCCCAATGCAGCATGTTGAATAAATTGCTTACGTGATAATGATGATTGGTTCATATAACTAATCTTTAACTGGCTTTAAAATAAGGGAGGAAGACAATACAAAAGTACTATCTATCTTCAGCGTTGGGGTTGAGGTATTCCTTCCAGTGCTTGTAATATTTATAACTTCTCCCGAAATGCAGTAGGGCTTATCCCTGTTTGTTTTTTAAAGAAGTTGGAAAAATAAGCGTGATCGGCAAAGCCCATTTTAAAAGCAATTTCCTTGACGCTGGAACCAGTGGTATGCAGCAGCCGTTTTGCCTCTACACACACCCGTTGCTGTATGAGTTGGGTAGCAGAAATTTTCAGGTTTCGTTTGCAGAGAATATTCAGGTAGTTAGCTGAAATATGCAGTTGTTCTGCATAAAAAGCAACCAACTTTTGTTCTCTAAAATATTCGTCAATCAGCATATTGAACTTTGCCAGCCGTGGATGGGACTGATAGACCTTACATTCTGTAAACGCATTTTCGGCCGCTTTGCTTACAACAGCTGCAATAACGGCTGAGCGGGCTGTAATCAATGGCAAGAGCGGATCCTGGCATTTCAATTCCTCCCGTATCGCATTAAACTCATGGAGCAGCAGCTGAAAAGAGCCAGTTGATAGTTCGATGACAGGATGGTTCTGGTAATTGGTAAAGGAAAAACGGAAATAGGGCGCAAACTGTTCAAGAAATGACGCTTCTATCATTAACTGATGGCCAGCAGATTTTGGTTCAATATCCCACTTATGAACTTGTCCGGGGAAAAGTATATGGATTTGCCGGTTGCCAATACGGTAATTCACAGCGTCAATCGTATGAATCCCTTTTGCTTTTTCGAAAAGTATGATAACGAAGAAATCATGACTATGCGGTTTTTCAATATGCTTTTCACCATGCAGGTAATTGAACAAAAGTTCCTCCCGGCCTGCCTCCTGTCCTTTCCTGAATTGCCCGATGTTTAATATGGGGATAGGATTTATTTCTTTACTCATATCCTTACTTTTCTGTTGTTTAATAGTATTGACAAAACCACTTTCATAAAGTTACAGCAGGTTTTCCCGTACTGACGGCAATATAATGGCCAGCAAAAAGAAACCTTTGCCTATTTTGCTTTTTCTGGAAACATCACTAAACCGTTGCTTGAGCTGGCGTCAAAAAATGGGAGACCGGCAAAGTCGAAGACTGCATAAATAAAATAGCACTGGCTGGAAACGGGTTGACAAATGAAGGCTTGCCAGAAGTGCGTACCGAACAGGCCTAACCCGTTGGACATGCAGGTATTAGAAAATAAAATTTAATGCATCAATGAAGGAAAAAAGATACTGCATTTACTACAGAGGTCAATGCAACAATCGCGCGTCGTAACTTCCTCCTTATTCGCTTTTCATCACAACTTTTATATTATTGTCTGCTTTTGTCAATCATTTCTACTAGTTTTTTTGCTAATCCTAACGCCTTACCTGGCGCATGCAACCAGCGCTGCAAAAACTACATTAACTAATAACCCGGCTGCCATATGTTGAAAAAATCTGGTTATGCATTATGTTGCAGATTTTAACGAGCGCCAGTAAATTGTTTAGGCATCTATCCGCTAATTACATTTGGCAACATACCACAATCCTTTGGAATTGGTGGCATTGGAACTTGCATAGACATTCCCCTTATTATCAGCGCACATGGCTAAAACAGGTTTATTAAATGAGTTGAGTTCACTCCATGAGTTGCCATCCCATTTGGCAATATAATACCTGCCTTTTGCATTTTTAAAATCGCCTGCAACATACAGGGCCCCATTGATACCCGTGCACATTTTTTGAAGTCCGTCACCATAATAGTTGTAAGGAATATTAATATTCCCCAACTCGGTCCAGGTGGTTCCATTCCAACTGCCAATATAGTACAGGTTGCTGGCATTTTTAAAAGCACCAGCCACCAATAAATTGCCGGCTGCATCCGTACAAATACTGAAAATCACATCACTAAAATTGCCGGTTTCAGTCCAGGTGTTGCCGTCCCATTTTGCAATGTAAAAGTTGCCAAAACCATTTCCATGGTTCATCAATCCCGCAGTATATAAATTGCCATTTTTATCGGTGCAAATGCTTAAGGGCAGGTCGTTGAAATTTCCCAGCTGCCGGTACCCGGCCGTTCCCCAACTGGCTACATAATATTTTCCGGCGGAATTTTTCATGGTTCCAATCGCATATACATTTCCGGCTTGGTCGGTACAGCTGGCCGTTATCATAAAATTTGAGCTATTGTATACACCTGCGTCGCTCCAGGCCGTTCCATTCCATTTTTGCATCCCATATTCACTTACAGTTGGAAATCTGCGTATAGAGGCAAAAATATTGCCTTGGGGATCTGCACAAATGCTGCGGACAGCGTCATCCGATTTCATTCCAGTCAGTTCATTCCAGGTGCTGCCATTCCATCTGGCTACATAAGACCAGTCGGACGCGTCGGCAGTGTGCCAAAACCTGCCTCCAGCATAGACGTTTCCTGCCAGGTCGGTACCAAGCGACAGTACCTGTCCCTGGAAAAAAGAATTGCCGAGTTCAATTGGATAGGTATCGGAAGTAAAAGATATTTCATTTCCATAGGTAACCCGGCTCCCTGTTTTATAGTAAGCCCTGGCATAGTAAGTGGTTTTGGCCACCAGGTTTTTAGCCGAACAGGTAAAACTGCCATTTTTAACAGTGCTGACAAATTTTGCATTGGTAATGACTGGTTGTGTTGTAGTGGCAACGCATATGCCGGATTCAATAATAATAACCGTGTCTGCGCCCATTTTAATTTCTCCACTCACAACCGCTGAATCTGCATCGGTCATGACAGTACCACTGGTCGTTATGGATGCTGGCACTACGGGTGGTGCGGGGGGTGGCGCGCTGTTCTTGCTGCAACTGTACAGGAACACAATCAAAAAAATGCTGACACTATTTTTCATCCTGCAAAATAATAGGAATTGGCATCACCTGCAAGTTGGTGAACGGCAGAATAAGAAGATCTTTAAAAGACAGGTTATTCATATTAATTACCAGGAAGTTGCAAGCCTGTCTTTTATTCACTGCGCAGCGCAAAAATAATAGCAATCAGCTAAAAAATCATCATTCCCCGCCTTCATTACCTGAGTGGCTTTTGTCTTTTGGGATAGGCAGCCCCAATGGGAACCCCCAAAAAAAATTGAAATTAAAAAGAGGGCGTCAGCGGCACTTATTGTCAGGAGAATGTAAAACTAAATATTTGTTATATTCAGTTTCAATTTATCAATTGGGCCCTGTAGTCCTGGTGCCGGGTGAACGGATACCAGCAACCAGCCGGGGCTGCAAGATGCGGGCATTAGCGGCTATTTTAAAACCTTTGCAGATGCAAAAAGCTATTTTGATCATATCGCTGCTATTTTTTTTCATTTTCAAAATCAACTCCCAAAACGTTGGTCAAACTGACTCATTAGCAGAGGTCTCAGAAAAAAAACTATTAAATGAGCCCTTCCACCCATTCAGACTGACCAACCGCAGGATCCAATTATCTAATGATGAATTGTTGGGGAAAGTGGTCTATATTAATTTTTGGTTCACAGCATGTGCTCCCTGTATGCAGGAGATGCCCCAGATAAATGAGCTTTTTGAAAAGTTTAAGAACGACACCAACTTCGCATTAATTTCAATCACGTATGACGACCCGGAAAAAATCGAAGCAATAAAAGAGAAATTTCAAATCCGGTATAATATTTTTTCCGTAACACATCCTGAATGTTTAAGGCTTAACCCTACTCATTCGTACCCGGCAAACATCATCCTGAATAAGAAGGGAATAATTGAATTTTACGAAACCGGCAGTGAGGGTATCAATTTTTTAATAAGCAGACATTTTAAGAGAAAGATTCATACAAAAATCGCTGGTTTGTTAAACGGTCGCTAACAATTGCCTTGTAAAAGGGCCGGACGAAAGAAAAACCGGCTGCATGCTGTCCCTGGTCTTATAAAAACACTCTTCTTTATTTAACGATCCAATAACAATGAAAGCCTGGTCAACTAAATTTTGTACCCAACTGAAAATCGAATTATGACTGATTTGACATTGAACGTCGTTGCAGGAGATTACAATGATACTTTGCTCACAATCCTGTTCAATCCATCGTCGAATATTTTTATTCGCTGTGCTTCGTGTCATTCTTCCTGAACCTTTCTTCCGAGAAAGGACTCGTAATTATCAATGCATTTAGGGAATTTCTTAAAACCCACTTACTTATAGTTACGTACAGAAATTCATCTTTTTTTTTCTTCCACCCAATTTTGCAACAATTTGAGGTAAGATGTGGGCCTAAAGTCAGAGCAATAAAAAACAGGTTGACCAGGCTTGTTGCACCTGCCATAATTTTTTATGAATGGCCCAGGAGTTATGCCGATTTCCGAGAATGAAGAGAAAAAATTGTTTTCCGCATGCGTCCGGGATCGAAAAATATTCAATGGCCCCGTTAGAAATTGAAGTATAAAAAATGGCACTGACCTAATGGATTTATAAGCGGATATCGCCCGATCGTAGGCATCTGGTTCGGCTGGACTTATGCCATTTAAGGTCGAGTTAGCAATAATGACTTTCTCCTTATTCATAATTCGGATATTATTTAGAAGATTTTTTTTCAATGCCCTGAATTCTAAACCACAGTAATCAGCCTGAATGAATTAGGACATGCAGGGTTAGCAGTCAGGCTTTGGGATGATGATTTAGTAACAGATGCCAATTTAGGCAGACAACGGTTTGCTGAATGTGAGGCAGGACTATATAAGTCCGTTGCCCTGATAAACCGTTCCAACAGATGGGCTGGCACGAATTGGAAAGCTGAAACCGCAAAGTTTGAACGGGATAGTTTGGACAGGCTACCCGAACATGCAAAGGCAGGTATTTACATCTCCTGCGTTGACAGCGTGAAGGCACGGTTTGAAATAGCTGAAATATTGAAAGGGCTGAATAATGACAGGGCAAACCGCAACCAAGCCAAATACTGGATGGATTTCGGTAACAGCCAATCCACAGGGCAAGTGCTGCTATCCACTATCGGAAACATTAGACAGCCGCATTCTGAAAAATATCAGGCGGTTGCAAGCCTGCCATTTATTACGGATGAGTATGGCGAACTGTTGAAGCAATCGGAAGAAGCCGACAATACCCCATGCTGTTCACTGGCCGAAGCACTGGATAAGCAAGACCTGTATATAAATTCCTCTCTTGCGCAAGTGGGTTGCTCCCTCCTATGGAGCCTTTTCCGACACGGAATGGCCGAAAACAGGGGCTTTTTTCACAACCTTGACAACTTCATTACCCAACCTATAAAGGTTGCCTGAAGCCCTCCCCGGGCGGCGCATCGGCATTCCTTTCCCCGTAGGCGGAACGCCGCTGCGCTGGAAGCGGTACAGCCACTTTTCCGCAATCGGATTTCTACCGATCTCATACCCGCTATCCGCTTGCGGACAACAGGCTGGGCATCATTATCATACCATTACAGTTTACTTCCATTTTTTTTCAATTAGTGTATTCTATATTCCTTAAAAGTCATCGTTGACTATGGACTATTATAGTCAAGGCAAACCAAATTTCGTTGACTATGTGTTTTTTTAGTAAATTTGAACCAGAGTATGAATATTAAAGAATATAAATCAGGTGCTTTTACAAAACAGTACGGATACAAGAGTTTTAGCCCTAATTCTATTAACAAGGAATGGGGTATAAATAACCCGGAGATCAATACGCTTTTGGAAGAAGCAAATTTAAGGCTGGGAGAGCTTAATGCGTTCTCGACTTTTGTGCCGGATGTGGATGTTTTTATCAGGATGCACATTGTGAAAGAAGCAACTCAATCCAGCCGAATTGAGGGAACACGTACACGGATGGATGAGGCTGTACTGGAAGCAAAAGATATCAGCCCTGAATTAAAAGATGATTGGCAAGAGGTACAGAATTATATCGAGGCCATAAATCATTCTATTAAGAGCCTTGAAAAACGGCCCTTATCTTCCCGGTTAATCAAGGAAGCTCATAAAATCTTATTAAAGGGAGTAAGAGGCAAAAATAAATTGCCTGGTGAGTTTCGTACCAGTCAAAATTGGATTGGTGGAGCTACAATTACTGACGCTGTATTTGTACCACCGCATCATACGCTTGTGCCGGATTGCATCAGTGACCTGGAAAAATTTCTGAATAACGAAGAAATTCAGGTTCCACATCTAATCAGGATTGGCATTGCACATTACCAATTCGAGGCAATCCATCCGTTTCTTGATGGCAATGGCAGAATTGGTCGGTTATTAATTACACTGTATTTGATAACACAAAAAGTGTTGAATAAGCCAACATTATATCTGTCTGACTTTATTGAAAAAAACAGGCAGCACTACTACGATAATTTAATGGCTGTTTCAATTAATAGTAAGATAGAACAATGGATAAAGTTCTTTTTGGTGGGCATTATTGAAACGGCAAAAAATGCAATAGACACATTTACTAAAATCATTGCACTAAGAGATAAACTTGAAAAGGATACCATAGTATCATTAGGTAAAAGATTACCCAATGCAAAAGCATTACTTACCTATCTGTACAGCAAACCAGTTGTAACTGTTTCGGATGTAATGACGAACCTCGACGTGACGAAGCAGACTGCCAATGCATTGATTAAAGATTTCCACAATCTTGGCATACTTAAAGAACAAACCGGATACAAACGCAATAGGATATTTGTATTTGAAGAATACCTGAGATTATTTGAAAGATAAAAGTTTACTATGGCAAATCTTGTTATAAATAAAGTGCATTTTAAGATAATTAACCCCGTGATTCCAATATGGGTAAACACAGAGGATTTCTTTGGTGCAAAAAAGAAGCGATCATCCATCTTTGAAGGAATAATAGAGCCTGATGTTATACAGCAAAATGAATTTCTGTACTATTCTCTCGCACCTGTTCAGAATGCTACTGAGCATTCAATAAATCTCGCCACCAAAAAGTATTTCATCAAGCCTTACATCACATCAAAATTCAGAAATTATTTTGAGCAGAAAGGGTTAATGACCATTGATGATTTTGTAAATGGAATCCAAGTATGGACTGCTAAAGGAGTTAAACAGCAATTTAGGGAATATGAAAAGATAAATCTGCGTCAGCTCTCAGTATCGAATCTTTCTAAATTGGAGTTACTTATCTCCTTTGATGGAACATCATATACTACGCTTAAAACACTTTCAAAAATTACGATCACAGGTAAGTATTCTAAGTACATAGAACATGGTAAAATAAACAGGGTTAAGGCGGATCAAGCAATTGATCCAGATGCAGCTTATCCTGTATTGAGTTACCTTTTAAAAAGAGAGTTGGACTTCCAATTTGAAAATTCCCCAAAGAAAAATACATACCTCGAATATTATCAAAAAATAACCGCCTTTTATACTGCACACTTACAAGGCAAAACCATTGCTGACAATATTCAAATCTACGATGATGGGTTTGTGAAGCTGGCTGAAACTGAAATTCATAAAACAAAATTCGTTTCCAATAAACTGAGGTTTGCCAATGAAGGAGAAGATAATAGTGTTTACAATGGTCTAAAACGATACGGGCCTTATTCAGTTCCCGATACGGAAAATCTGAGATTCATATTTATATATAAACCCGGACACAGTGAGGCCGCTAAAAAGCTTTATACTTCATTATCACTCGGGCTTAAAGAAGGGGCATTCTCTCCGGGCTTAAAAGACTACCTAAAGGTAAATTTTAAAATGGCGGATCAACATAGAATCGTATTGGAAGGCAATGACCCAATGACCGAATTGACCACTAAAATTCAGGCATATCCTTTCCAGGACGGATTAAATTATTTCGTGATTTACCTAACTGATCATAATCGTATTGAAAGTGAAGGAGACAACGAGGATGAATACTATAAAGTGAAATATTTATTGTTGCAAAGAGGTATTCTTTCTCAATTTATTTGGCACAAAAATATTCTCAATACAAATTTCAGGTATCATCTCCCGAATATACAAGTTGCGATACTTGCAAAAATTGGTGGTATTCCCTGGAAGTTGGACACATTCTCTACGGACAAATTAATCATTGGATTTGGTGTTAAACGAGTTGAAGACAATGTTTTTTTAGGCAACAGTTTATTTTTTAAAGAGGATGGCACATTTCATAAATTCGATTCATTTCAAAATGATAGTTTGAAATCCATTGGTTCGGCTTTGAAAGCGAATATTGAAACAGTTCTTAGGCAAGGAGATCTGAATGTGAGCAAACTTGTTATCCACTACTATAAAAGATTGAATGACGAAGAAGCTGATGAAATTGAAAAAGTCCTTAAGTTTTTTAATTTGAATATTCCTTATGTAGTGCTGACAATTAATGATTCTAAAAGCAAAGATTTTGTATTCTTTGATACAATGTATGATAAGATCATGCCGGTAAGCGGAACTATAATAGAATTAAAATATAGGTCTGAATACCTTTTGTCAAACAATATGAGGCATGATGAAACGCAGTTTTATAATATTTACCAGTATCCGTTCCCATTAAAAATAAAGATAAACAAGTCAGAGAATGTTTTACATGATGTATTTGATACTAAACAATTGCTTGACCAGGTTTACAGTTTTTCAAGGATTTATTGGAAGTCGATTGGTCAGGCCAGCCTGCCCGTGACTATTTCCTATTCAAAAATAGTCGCAGACCTGGCCGCTCATTTCCCGGATAACAGGCTTCCGGAGAATCCTGTCGCACACTCTAATCTGTGGTTTTTATGACGTTAAAAGAAACCTTTGATAGTGCCGTTTTCCTTTTGGGTGCAGGTGCATCTTATGAAGCCAATTGCCTTATATCAAAGGCTATGCTTGGCAAATTGCATCAGGCAATTATTGATATACCGCAAGACCATATTTTGTATAAGGACTACAAGAAAGCCTTTATTGAATTGTATCAGTTCATACGGCCTTCCCTCTCTTTTCAAAGTGATTTAAGAAATATCAGGTCAGGAGGTGCAGATCTTTATTCTCCTAATATAGAAGACTATATATTGATAATCCGAAAAATAATAAACAAGGATTACATTATACCCGAACCTCTTGTTGGCAGTTGGAGTGAACGCTTAATGCGGTTAGAAATTAAATACGACAACATTTTTGAAACGTATTTAAATTTTATTTACGAAAAGGTCATAGAATGGATTACGCCAACTGATAACTATAAAGCAGCAGAAGAATTGCTTGCCCCCTTTGCTACGCTGTTAAAAGAAACCAATGACGAAGATTATCACATAAATATATTCACCCTGAATTATGACCTTGTATTTGAAAAGGTATTTAATAAAGATTCTGAATTTCCCGTTAACACCGGTTTCAACTCTGAAGGCCTATGGGACGCAAAATGGTTTGATTCAGAAGATGCAAAAATTAACCTCAGTAAAATCCACGGTTCTTTAGATTGGTATTTGAACGAGGATGATACTTGTTGCCTAACAAATCATGAAGTAGCTTTTAATCCTTTAAACCCCGATGAAAGAAAGCCACATATAATATTAGGATTCGAATATAAACTGTTCTCTGTAGATCCTTTCTTTACACTACTTCAGCAATTCATTCAGAAGCTAAAAGCGTCTAAACTGCTTATTGTGATTGGCTACAGTTTCTTCGATAATTATCTAAATAATATCATCATAAGGCACCTAAACAGCAATGAGAACGGACGGGTGTTAATAGTTGATCCTTACTGGTCAGCAAAAGAAAAACCTGAAGAAGAATTTTTAAAGTATTTACGGCAAATCCAGGCAGATACCAGTAACATGAATATGAATAATTACACAACACTATACTCTAGTCGCTTACAATTTTATAAAAATGAAAAAGGTTTAATGTCAGGTGCAAAGAACTTTTATGAAGACTTTATCGGTGACAAGTGTAACAAGCTCATCAGTTTTCAAAATCAAGTCAACAATGAAAGTTTGGAATTCTAATCTCTCATATTTATCAATTGCTTCGTATCCCGGAAGATTATCCTTTTAAAAACTGGTTGACATTAACTTTTGATGTTGTTTGATAATAGATAGGAGAAGAGCTTGATGAGGTTTAGATTCATTGATGCGTTTTAAGTTATTTTTTCCTCATATAACTCCGCACATTCCAAACCATATTATTAACACAGATGAGAATTTATTTTTTTATAATGGTATAGCGGTGATAGGATCCAATGAGAGGGAATTAATGTTTTTAAAACAATTTATGTCTTCTCGTCTTTTTTGGTTTTATATAAAAAGTACAAGTAAACCTTATGCAGCCGGGTATTTCTCAATGAGTAAGAATTATATTAAGGATTTTGGGATATATGATTTTTCCAAGGAAGATGTAAATTTTCTTGTAATGAGGATAATACTGCAGTTCTTGACGCCTTTTTTGAAACCTAGTATAGTATTACAATAAAATAATGACAAATTATGGAAACGCTAACCGTGTCAGACCTGAATTTTATTCTTGAGTCTTTAGAACACACAAGACACAAATTTGAAAATTATCCAATCGGCGAAAAGGGATACCCTTCTCACGAATATAAGCAGAACAGAATAGAGGACGCAAATGCTGTTATATCTAAGGTTCAGAAACTAAGGGATTCTATGAAATAGATACTAAAAACCTCGAACTTTTTATTACCCATTAGCGTCGGAATTGCCTACTAATAGGCTTAAATCCCTTAAATCTTGCAAAATTTGGTTCGAGTCTTCGACCCTTGG
>Ga0163162_10005900_pt1 | contig 11849 bp, 8 predicted proteins | sample S55metaG_FD_115310 | JGI IMG/M metagenome (GOLD analysis project Ga0163162, IMG submission 115310) | Switchgrass rhizosphere microbial communities from Kellogg Biological Station, Michigan, USA - S5-5 metaG | ecosystem: Host-associated > Plants > Roots > Rhizosphere > Soil | place: USA: Michigan...
GTTTCTTTCCTTGCAGAAGAGATATATGTATATACTCCGAAAGGAGACGTAAAGATGCTTCCTATAGGAGCTTCTGCATTAGATTTTGCATTCTCTGTGCACAGTGCGGTAGGAACAAGATGCATTGGCGCAAAGGTCAACCACAAGCTGGTGCCTATTGGACATAAGCTGCGCAGCGGAGACCAGGTGGAGATCATTACTTCCGCAAAGCAAAAGCCCAACAGCGAATGGTTGAATTTTGTTGTAACTACAAAAGCAAAGTCTAAAATAAAAGATGCCCTTAAGGAAGAGAAGAGAAAGGTGGCTGATGAAGGAAAATACACTCTGCAGCGGAAACTTGAAGGAATGGGTGTTCCATGGAGCAGCACCAACCTTGAGGAGATAACTGAGTTCTATAAGCTCGGGACCCCTCTCGACCTTATGTATGAGATAGCGATAAAGAAGATAGATCTCAAAGAATTAAAGGAATTTACTGTAGCAGGGGAGAAGCTCATGGCTCCAAAGCCTAAGGTTGTTCAGGAGGAGAAGCATGCAGAGGTTCATGAAAAGCACCACAATAAAAAAGATACAGAGCTTCTCATCTTTGGAGAAAGCAGCGACAGGATAATGTATACCCTTGCCAATTGCTGCAAGCCCATTCCCGGGGATGATGTATTTGGATTTATAACACAGGGAGAGGGGCTGAAGATACACCGCACCAACTGCCCCAACGCGGCGCGCTTGCTTGCTAACTACGGACATAGGGTTGTAAAGACAAAGTGGGTTAAGAATAAAGAGATATCATTCCTTACGGGTATTAAGATAATAGGACTTGATGATGTAGGTGTTATCAATAAAATAACAAACCTTATCAGCGGGGACCTGCGCATCAACATCAACGCACTTACAATCGAAGCCAAAGAAGGAATATTTGAAGGAAACATAAGGGTGTATGTTCATGATAAGGAAGAGCTTGATCACCTTGTTGAAAACCTGATGGCCCTTCCGGGAATTGAAAAGGTAGACAGGTATGATACAGAGCAGGAACATCAGCCTCAGCACCCGACTCACCATTAAAGTAGATCAACTATGCAAGATTTAATAGATAAGCTCAAAAATAACAATGGCCTTACTGACGAACAGGCAAAGGGTGTTTTGAATACTATTACCGAATATATAAAGGACAAATTCCCGATGTTTGCGGGGGCGGTTGATTCGCTGTTTTTATCGGGGGGAGGAGGGGCTGAGGAGGATGGTATAAGTTAAGAGCAGTTCTGATACTATCACGTAGCTATCACATAGCTATCATATAGCTATCACGTAGCTATTATAAGCAGGCAACTCGGTGAGGGTTATTACAGCCACTCGACCTCATCAAATCCAAAGTTCCTGTCCATTACATCATAAGTTAACAGCTGCCCATCGGAGGTTACTCCTTTTATGGTGGTTTCAAAGGCCATGCTTCCTTTCTTAAGCTTTACTGTTTCATTCTTTTTATAAAGGACGCTATTATATTCTTCGGCAAGCTCTTGGGGAGTTTTACTTTTTAATTCCTTTATTCTGTCAAGCACGTCTTTTTGCAGTTCCTTCCCTAATTTAATAATGTCATACTCTTTGCGGGTAATTAGCCTTAATGACGTGGCCTTCTTTGCCTCTCCTGTAAAGAAGATTTGGTTGATATTAATACCTATCCCTGCAACGGCCCACTGCCATTTTGTACCGGTTATTATGTTCTCTATGAGGATGCCGCCTGCCTTATTGTCAGAGAAATAAATGTCGTTCGGCCATTTTATTTTGGTCTTTTCTCCTGCATACCTGCTAAAAAAGTCATGGCATCCCAGGGCAACGGCCATGCTTAGGCTAAATTGCCTTGTCAGGCTCAAAGTGCTTGTATCTGCTATAATACTCAGCATTATGTTCATAGCCTTGTGAGACTCCCACCTCCTGCTTCGCCTCCCTTTTCCTTCTGTCTGCTCCAGGGCCATATATGCATCCCCATGCTCTGCCAATCCTTGTTGCACCTGCCCCATGGCATAGTTGTTGGTGCTATCCAGACTGTCAAATACGGCAAATGAAGGCATCCTTTAAACTATTAGGAAGAAATTAGTAATTTTGATGATATAGCAAGCGGTAAATACGTTAATATTGCCCGTACTGCAATATAGAAATATCTCATCAATAGAATATAATTTTAATTTAAACAAAACACTTTTGAATAAACTATCGGTTCTCCAGGACAGGAAAAAATCACCCACAAGATTAACCAGGAACAGCAAACTCTTTAAAACTATAATCCACGCTATACAGGAAAAGAAAGGTGAGCATATAGTGAGTCTCGACCTAAGAAAAATACCCGAAGCGGTTTCTGACTTCTTTATCATCTGCGAAGCCTCTAACAGCATACAATTGAAGGCAATAGCTGATTCTGTAGAGGAAGAGGTAAAGAAAACATGCGGTGAGCTTGCATACAAGCATGGAGGAAGAAAGAGCGAGCATTGGATATTGATAGACTATGTGAACATTGTGGTACATGTGATGATGAAGGACACACGTAAGTTCTACCAGCTGGAAGAAATGTGGAGCGATGCACCTGCAATTGAGCATCTGAACTAGAATAGATTTTAATAACACGCATTTAAATAAGAGGAGTTGAATATATGGCACAGGACCCGGCAGAGAAACCAGTAAGAAGAAGACCACAGGGAAGTAATGTACCTCCGGGGGAGAATGACCCCAAAAAGAAGCCCCGCTTCAGTATATACTGGATCTATGGTATCATCCTTATTCTCATCATTGTATATAATGTAACAAGAAGTGTCACCACTGCGGGGGTAGATACAGACCAGTCTACATTTATGTCCATGGTCAAGCATGGTGATGTAGAGAAGATGAAGACCATAAGGAACAAAAAGATCGTCCGTGTTTTTATTAAAGGGGATAGCCTTAAGGCAAGGAAGGATTATTATGTAGCGGCTCTGAAAGGAATTGATAATTATAACCAGGCTGTTAAGAATACTGATCAAAAACAGCCTCAGCTTTCTTTTCCTATTATAGATGACAAAACATTCGCTACCCAGATGGAGGACTTTTATAAAAGGAATCCTGATGTATTAGCCAAATATGATGGCCAGGGAGTTTCTGACTCACCCGATGATGAAGGAGAATTATTCAGCCAGATAATAAGCACACTGCTTCCTATATTATTGATCGGACTTTTGTTCATCATGATGATGCGTAAGGTAGGTGGCGGAGGATCAGGCGGAGGTCCGGGAGGAATATTTAATATCGGTAAATCTAAAGCCACTCTTTTCGATAAGGGAACTAAGGTCAATATAAACTTCAATGATGTGGCAGGTCTTGATGAGGCCAAGGTTGAAGTGATGGAGATAGTTGACTTCCTTAAGAACCCTAAAAAGTATACTAACCTCGGTGGTAAGATACCTAAGGGTGCATTGCTTATTGGCCCTCCGGGCACAGGTAAGACATTGCTTGCAAAAGCAGTGGCAGGAGAGGCGCAGGTTCCTTTCTTCAGCCTTAGCGGAAGTGACTTTGTAGAGATGTTTGTGGGTGTGGGTGCCAGCAGGGTTCGTGACCTTTTCAAGCAGGCAAGAGAGAAAGCTCCATGTATCATCTTTATTGATGAGATAGATGCAATAGGACGTGCAAGAGGCAAGAACATGATCATGAGCAATGACGAAAGAGAGAATACTCTTAACCAGTTGCTTGTTGAGATGGATGGCTTCGGTACTGACCTGGGTATTATTATCCTTGCTGCTACCAACCGTCCTGATGTATTAGATAATGCATTGCTTCGCCCGGGTCGTTTCGACAGGCAGATAAGTATTGACCGACCTGACCTTGTGGGTCGTGAGGCTATATTTAAAGTGCATCTTAAGCCTATTAAGATATCTGAGACCCTTGATGTTCATAAGCTGGCTGAGCAGACTCCCGGATTTGCCGGTGCTGATATTGCAAACGTTTGTAACGAGGCAGCCCTTATTGCTGCAAGAAAGAACAAGCAGTCAGTAGATATGAGTGACTTCCAGGATGCTATTGACAGGGTAATTGGTGGTCTTGAGAAGAAGAACAAGATCATTCTTCCTGAAGAAAAAGAGATCATAGCTTATCATGAGGCAGGACATGCTATCTGCGGATGGTTCCTTGAGCATGCTTATCCATTGCTTAAGGTTACAATTGTGCCACGTGGTACTGCAGCATTAGGATATGCACAGTATACTCCTAAAGAACAATATCTGTATAATACAGACCAGTTGGATGACCAGCTTTGTATGACCCTTGGCGGTCGTGCTGCAGAGGCCATCTTCTTTAATAAGATATCTACAGGTGCAAGCAATGACCTTCAGCAGATAACCAAAATAGCTTACTCAATGGTTACTGTTTATGGTATGAATGATAAGATAGGTAACGTGAGTTATTACGATCCTGCACAGGAGAATACATTCACAAAGCCTTTCAGCGAAGAGACGGGTAAGATGATCGATGAAGAGGTGCGCAAGTTGATAGACAACGCTTATACAAGAACTAAGGAGCTGCTTACAAAGCATAGGAACGAAGTTGAGATAATTGCGCAGGAACTCCTGAAAAGAGAGGTTCTGTTCAAAAGCGACCTTGAGACTCTGATAGGCAAAAGGCCTTATGAGGAAAAAAGATCTCTTGACATAATTGACAATCCTAAAGATGCTCCTGTTCCTGACCCTACAGGTGGCCATGTTCCTCAAAACAATGTATAATGGCTTCTTCTGCTAAAGAGAATATCCTTAAAAAGATCAGGCAGGGATTAACAGAATCTGTTCCTATACCTTTTCCTAAAAGCGAAGGCAATAACTCGGTCTTTCTTCCTGCAGATGATGATCTTGGGGTAGTGTTTGGGAAAGAGTTTACAAAGCTACTCGGTAAGTTTGCTTACTGCAAGAACGAAGCAGACATGCGCAGCCAGGTAGAGCAATTGATTAAAGAGCAGCAATGGAGCAAAATATACTGTGTTGAAGATAAGCTTAAGACGCTCCTTGATCATGCTTCAAATAATTCAAGTCTTAGTGAATGTGATGCCTCTATAACCTCTTGTGAATTTCTGGTTGCAAGGACAGGCACTATTGTTATGAGCAGCGAAAAGCAAAGCGGAAGAACTGTGAGTGTTTACGCGCCTATTCATATTTGTATTGCATATACAAGCCAGCTTGTTTACGATGTAAAAGATGCTTTGCAATCATATAAAGAAAGAGGTAAGAACGATCTTCCTTCTCTTATAACTTTTGCAACCGGTCCAAGCCGTACGGCCGATATAGAAAAGACCTTAGTGGTTGGAGTTCACGGGCCTAAAGAAGTTTACGTATTTTTAGTGGAAGCTCTTAAGCCCTAAAGGTATTAGGATCAGAAATAATGCAACTGCCTGCTGATAAGAAAATATACTTCCTTTCCGACTTTCACCTCGGGGCTCCCGACTATGAATCAAGCATTATCAGAGAAAAGAAGATCGTCAAATTCCTTGATGATATAAAGAAAGATGCCGCAGAGATCTTTATTGTAGGCGACCTGTTTGATTTCTGGTATGAATATAAAAAGGTTGTACCCAAAGGATTCGTAAGGATACTCGGAAAGCTGGGAGAGATAACAGACAGTGGCATACCTATTCACTTCTTTGTGGGCAATCATGATATGTGGATGGATGGCTATTTTGAAAAGGAGCTTGGCATAAAGGTGTATCATCACGCCACAACATTTCAGTATAATGATAAGAAGTTCTTTGTGGGGCATGGCGATGGTTTAGGTCCTGGTGATCATAAGTATAAGTTCTTAAAAAAGGTATTCAGGAATAAGCTGGCGCAACGATTGTTCGGGATTTTGCATCCTAGTTGGGGGATGGGTCTTGCAAATTACTTCAGCAGGAAGAGCAGGGCAGCAACAGGAATGAGTGATGAGAAGTTTTTGGGAGAAGATAAAGAGTGGTTATACATATACAGTAAAGAAATGCTGACCAGGGAGCACTTTGATTATTTCATATTTGGCCACAGGCACCTGCCGCTTGATATTAAATTGAATGAAACAAGCAAATATGTAAACTTGGGCGACTGGATAAAATACAATAGTTATGCTGTGTTCGACGGAGCCCGGCTAACGTTAAACTATCATATATAATGCTTAGGCATTTAAGGCATATCGGATCTTTAATATTATCGCTGATACTGGCAGGGAACCTCTTTGCTCAAAAGGATACCTCGTTCAGACTTTTAAAGTCAGTGAAGTATAATATTGTCTCTTTTGCTGTTAACAATCTTGGAGAGATATACCTCATCAATGCAGATAACCAGCTCAAGAAGCTGAATGAGAAAGGTGACTCAGTTGGAGTATTTAATGAGATCACTAAGTATGGTAAGCTGTCTTATATAGATGCACAGAACCCCTGGAGAACGCTTCTCTATTATGGCAACTTCTACAATCTGGTATTGCTTGATAAATACCTTAATGTCGTAGGTAGCATTAAACTTCCCCAAAAGAACATCTTCCGCGCTAAAGCCATTTCAACTTCTTATGATAATAACATCTGGGTCTATGACGAGCAGGACTATAAGCTTAAGAAGATAGACGAGAGCGGCAAGCTCATATCGGCTACCACAGACTTTCGTTTATTATTCGATTCCCTTCCTTCGCCAACAGAGATAATAGACCGGGATGGTTTTGTTTACCTCTACGACCCATTAAAAGGTTTGTATGTATTTGATTACTATGGCCTTTTTAAGAATAGGCTAACCTTTCTGAACTGGAAGGATATTGTCATAGTAGGTAAGACCATCTATGGTTTTGATGACAAGAATTACTACAGCTATTCACTCGGCTCTTTAAATCTTCAGCAATATCCTTTGCCCCCTTTTTTCAAGGACGGCACATCTATCAAGCTCGGGAATAACAGGATATATGTGTTGAAAGACAATATTATAAATATCTACACTCCTTAGCCCTGATCAGCCCCTTTTCTTCTGCCTGTCATAGTATTGCAAGAGTATTGTAATAGTATTGTAACAGTATTGCAATAGTATTAGGTGTCCTTTAAGATGGCTTTAATGTTGCATAGGTAGCATCATGAAGAAGTGGCACATAGGATGTTCAGGCTTTCATTACCGGAATTGGAAAGGAAGCTTCTATCCTGAAGACCTCGCACAGAAGAACTGGTTTGAGTACTACTGCCAGCACTTCAATACCCTTGAGCTTAACGTAACCTTCTATCGCTTCCCCCAGCTATCCTTTACAAAGGGTTGGTATAACAAAAGCCCTGAAGCCTTTAGTTTCTCAGTAAAAGCCCCAAGAGCAATAACACACTATAAGAAGTTCACTGATACAGAAGGATTGATCTCAGATTTCTATGGAGTGATAAGTGAGGGGTTAAAAGAAAAGCTCGGCTGTGTATTATTCCAGATGCCGCCCAGCTATAACTATACAGAAGAGAAGTTAGAGAAAATAATATCCAGCCTGGATAGTTCATTTAATAATGTGGTTGAGTTCCGTCATATTTCATGGTGGGATGATAAGGTTTATAAAAAGCTGGCTAAGCATAATATCACCTTTTGCGGCATGAGCCATCCTCTGCTACCCAATGACGTAATAACAAATACTCCTGTATTGTATTATCGGCTCCATGGGGTACCTCAATTGTATCGATCTCCCTATTCCCCCAGAGAATTAGAGAAGCTTGCAGATGAGATAAAGAGATCCAGAAAAGTAAAGCAGGCCTTTATCTACTTTAATAACGATATAGAAACCGCTGCTATCAGAAACGCTAAGCAATTGATAGAGTTTGCCAACGAATAATTGGGTATTTTCTTCCAGACCTGCATACTAATAGCTCAAAATTTACGTTCATTACCATATATATAGTAGTCAGTTATTAATACTTGGTGCAACTATTGCATTATATAGAGAGTAAAGGATTAAAATAAGCAAGATATAGAGGCTATAGGTGCTAATAAACTAATGAAGCCCAAACCACAAATAATCCTTATCCTGTTCCAAATCATATTCACTTTTGGATGGGGTAATGCTTTCGCCCAGCCCGTTGCTAATTTCTCCGCAACACCAACTACAGGTTGCGCTCCCTTAGTGGTCAACTTTACTGATCTTTCAACTGGTGGGCCTGCAACCTGGAGGTGGGAGCTGGGTAATGGAACAATATCTTTTTTACAGAACCCATCAGGAACATATTTTACCCCGGGCACTTATACTGTAAAGCTTGTTGTCTCCAACGGCAGTGGTAAAGACTCTCTTGTAAAGACCAATTACATTACAGTTAATGCCTCGCCTGTTGTCAACTTCCAGGCTTCTCCTTTATCAGGATGTTATCCTCTTAATGTACAGTTTACAGATCTCTCTTCACCCGGAAGCGGTAGCATAAGCACATGGCAATGGGACTTTGGGGACGGTAGCAGTTCTTCATCTCCTAATCCGTCTCACGTCTATACTGCAGCTGGAAGTTATAATGTCTCTCTAAGAGTGGTCAACAGCATGGGCTGTGCATCAACATTAACAAAGACCCAATACATTCAAATAGCCTCAGGTGCACATGCGGATTTCACCAATACAGTTCCCAATTCATGTACTCCCCCTGTTACCATAAGCTTCCAGAATCTCTCGACCGGCTCAGGAACGTTAACTTATCAATGGTCCTTTGGCGATGGGGGAACATCAACAGCTACTAATCCTTCCCATACTTATACAACGAACGGAAGCTTTACAGTAAGGCTCATCGTTACTAACTCAACAGGATGCTCTGATACACTTACAAAACCTAATGCCATTAACCTGGGAGCAGTAAGTGTAAACTTTACAACACCTGCAACTGTATGCCAGGGAACTCCCATTGCGATAACAAATACCAGCACGCCCACACCTGTCAGTGTTCTCTGGACCTTTGGAGATGGGACAACATCTACCGCATTAAATCCTGTCAAAATTTATATTGCATCAGGGCCATTTACTATTAAGCTTGTTGCAAACTTTGGCTCTTGCAGGGATTCTATTTCTAAAAGCATTACGGTTTTGCCTAAGCCAACTTCCTCTTTTACTGCGGACAGGACCACATATTGCAAAGCGCCTCTTACAGTAAACTTTACGAATACATCTACCGGGGGGACAAGTTATCAATGGAATTTTGGTGATGGAGGAACCTCTGCACTTTCTGATCCTTCTCATACTTATACAACAACAGGTAGCTTTGACGTGACTGTAATAACCACCAATGCTTCCGGTTGTACAGACACTTTAGTAAAGCCGGGATATATTGTTATTCAGCCCGCAACAGTTGTTTTTCAGAATCTTCCTGATTCAGGCTGTGCTCCGCTTACACATTCTTTCAGCGCAACTGTAACGTCCACTGATCCTATAGTAAGTTACCAATGGCTCTTCGGCGACGGGGGAACATCAACTCTTCCAAATCCAACATACACTTATATTACTCCCGGAGTCTATGATGTTAGCCTCGTAATTACCACTGCGGGAGGATGTACAGATACTGTTACATATATAAGGGCAATACTTGTTGGGGTGAAGCCCATACCTAATTTCGGAGCAACTCCGAGAAATGCATGTGCATACCAGACAATACAATTTACAGACAGTACTTTAGGCAATCCCGATCATTGGCTTTGGTATTTTGGTGATGGAGCTACTTCTATGGATCAAAATCCGAGTCACCACTATAACGACACAGGTTATTTTACAGTTAAGCTGGTTGTATGGAACAGGGGATGCGCTGATAGCGTTATATTTCCTAACTATATCCATATACTTCCACCTGTTGCTGCTTTCAATGTAACCTCCGACTGCACTGCTCCATTCACTCGAGTATTTACTGATGGCTCTGTTGGTGCAGATACATGGTCATGGGATTTTGGGGATGGAGGTACGTCAACAATTCAGAATCCCACTCATACTTATGCATCTCCCGGACCTTACAGGGTTCGGCTGATAGTCACCAATAATATTACGGGATGTAGTGATACCTCCAGCATTGACCTGGAGATCATTCACGAACAGGTAGACTTTGTCGCAGACCAGACACAGGTGTGCAAGGGCAGCACAGTTACTTTTACTACTGTTGGAGTCAATCCTGGAAATATTGCTTCCTACTCCTGGAATTTTGGTGATGGATCTACGTCAACTCTTAATAGTCCTGTCCCTCATGTATATACATCTGCGGGAACATACACTGTTTCCTTAAAGATCACAGATACACAGGGTTGTTCTGATTCATTGGCCAAACCATTATACATAACTGTCTTTGGTCCCACCGCGGCATTCGGAAGACCTTCAGGTGGTTGCCCAAATGCACTTGTTACTTTTACGGGTAGCTCAACTATTGATGGAACTCATCCAATAACCCAATGGATATGGGCATATGGAGATGGTACTGTGGAGACTTTAACTTCGCCTCCTTTTACCCACAGTTATATATCAGGTGGCACATACACAGTAATGCTTACCGTTGTAGACAGTTATGGCTGCAGGGATAGTACAACCCGCATTATTACGATCAGCCAGCCTGTTGCAGACTTTACTTCAGATACTCTTTCATGTAGCGGTGGTGCAATAACCTTCACCAATTTATCTACAGGCAATAATCTTGCATACCTCTGGACATTTGGAGATGGGGTAACATCTACAGCAGCTAATCCTGTTCACAGTTATGCAGCAGCAGGAACATATACGGTCAGCCTTAAGATCACAGATATCCTTTCAGGATGTTCGGATATCCGTACTAAGCCTGACTATATAACCATTGCCAACCCAATCGCTTCGTTCACCATGAGCGATTCTCTCGGGACATGTCCTCCCCTGATCATTACTTTCACAAATACTTCGCAGAACTTCACTTCATTCCTCTGGAATTTTGGTGATGGTACGACATCTACAACTCCTGATCCCATCCACTTTTATAATACAGCAGGAATTTTTACAGTTACGCTAACAGTGAATGCCCCCGGCGGTTGTACCAGGATCGCAAGCAGGATAGTAAAGGTCAATGGCCCGCAGGGCACATTTAATTATACCAATCTCATTGGCTGTAACCCATTAACCACAAGCTTTGTAGCTACTACAGTAAATGCAGCTTCAATTGTCTGGGACTTTGATGATGGAAATACGATATCTACCAACACACTTACTATATCTCATACTTACACTATCCCCGGCACTTACATTCCAAAGATGATACTCATCGATGCCGGTGGTTGCCAGGTTGCTATAACAGGACCTGATACAATTAGAGTATATGGTGCTAATGCTTTCTTTAGAATGAACCAGACCCGTTTCTGCGACTCGGCACGTATTGCATTTACGGACAGCAGCACCAGCAATGATGCTATCGTTTCTTATCGATGGGACTTTGGAGATGGAACTTTTTCTAATGTTCAGAACCCAGTGCATACATGGTATGTTACCGGTAGTTATATCATCAAGCTAACGGTCACCACTTCGCTGGGTTGTATAAATACTTTTCAAAGCCCTGTGCCCGTCACTATAGTAAAGAGTCCAAGGATTAACTTGATTAAAAGCCCTGACGCATGTGTCCCTGCAAGTATCCGCTTTGCAAGCCAGCTGCTCGAGGCTGATACATCTTTATTAGTTTGGAACTGGAGCTTTGGCAATGGCATTACTTCCAGCCTTCAGAATCCTCCTGACCAGGGATACACTGTAGCCGGTACATATACTGTGACGCTTACCGTTACCAATAGCAGCGGTTGCGTATCTACTATTATAGATACTGTTCATGCATACCCGATACCTGTTGTTAGTGCAGGTCAAAGCCAGGCATTATGTCGCGGACGATCAGTTACTTTATCTGCAACGGGTGCAGGCACCTA
>Ga0163162_10005901_pt1 | contig 11847 bp, 10 predicted proteins | sample S55metaG_FD_115310 | JGI IMG/M metagenome (GOLD analysis project Ga0163162, IMG submission 115310) | Switchgrass rhizosphere microbial communities from Kellogg Biological Station, Michigan, USA - S5-5 metaG | ecosystem: Host-associated > Plants > Roots > Rhizosphere > Soil | place: USA...
CAGTTCCTGCTCGCCGCCGGCACCAAGGGCAAGCGCTATGCCCTGCCGCACGCCCGGATCCTGATGCATCAGCCACTGGGTGGGGTCACCGGCAGCGCCGCGGACATCGCGATCCAGGCCGAGCAGTTCACGGTCATCAAGGCGGAGATGTTCCGCCTCAACGCCGAATTCACCGGGCAGACCCTGGAACGCATCGAGACGGATTCCGACCGCGACCGCTGGTTCACCGCGCCGGAAGCCCTTGAATACGGCTTCGTCGACCACATCATCACCAGCGCCCACATCAACGGAGTGTCGCCATCATGACCGATTACACCGATCCACGGATGCAGCCGGCGCACGGCGGGGCCGTGCATCAGCCCTCAGCCCGCTACATCCTGCCGTCGTTCATCGAGCACTCGAGCTTCGGCGTCAAGGAGTCCAACCCGTACAACAAGCTGTTCGAGGAACGCATCATCTTCCTCGGCGTGCAGGTCGACGACGCGTCGGCCAACGACATCATGGCGCAGCTGTTGGTGCTGGAGTCGCTGGATCCCGACCGCGACATCACCATGTACATCAACTCACCCGGCGGGTCGTTCACCTCGCTGATGGCGATCTACGACACCATGCAGTACGTCCGCGCCGACATCCAGACCGTGTGCCTCGGCCAGGCTGCGTCTGCCGCCGCGGTGCTGCTGGCGGCGGGCAGCCCTGGCAAGCGATTGGCGCTGCCCAACGCGCGGGTGCTGATCCACCAGCCCGCGTTGGCCGGCGTGATTCAGGGCCAGTTCTCCGACCTGGAGATCCAGGCCAAGGAGGTCGAGCGCATGCGGACCCTGATGGAGTCGACACTGGCCCACCACACCGGCAAGGACGCCGCGGTGATCCGTAAGGACACCGATCGCGACAAGATCCTGACGGCCGAGGAGGCCAAGGACTACGGGATCATCGACACGGTCCTGGAGTACCGCAAGCTTTCTGCACAGACGGCCTAGCTTCATTCGCTGACTCTGCGTCTACGGCGCTACGCCCTCAGCGCAGAGTCGACGCCAGCGCTGCGATGTCGTCGGGGTGTACCCGACAGCACCCGCCGATGATGCGTGCGCCTGCGGCCGCCCACCGCGGCACCAGGTCCGCCGACCACTGGCCGTTGCCGATCCACGTTCGGCGCTCGCCGTCCCACTCCTCGCCGCTGTTGGGGTAGACGATGACGGGCTTGCCCGTCACCTCCCTGGCCACCCGCACCGCGTTCTCGACGTCGGCGGGTGCACAGCAATTCACACCCACCGCAACGATTTCCGGCACACCGGCGGCCACGGCGAACGCGTCGGCGAGCGGCTGCCCGGCCCGCGTCGTCGCACCGGCGATCGTGTAGGACAGCCACGACGGGACACCGAGCTCATGAACCAGACCGACGAGCGCCTCGGCCTCGTCTATGTCGGGCACCGTCTCCAGCGCCAGCACGTCGGCTCTTGCGTCGGCAAGGATCTCCAGCCGAGGCCGGTGCCAGTCCGCCAACTGCGCGACCGACAGGCCGTAGCGACCGACGTATTCCTCGCCGTTGGCCAGTGCCGCGCCATACGGCCCGACGGACGCGGCCACCCATCTTTGACCGCCCACCTGGTCGCGTGCGTCCATCGCAAGTTCGACGCTGCGCCGCAACAGCCGGACTGCATCGTTCCGCGAAATTCCGCGTTCAGCGAACCCGTCGAACGACGCCTGATAGCTCGCGGTCGTGGCGATCGAGGCGCCCGCGCGGAAGAACGCGCAGTGCACGGCCACAATCTCCTCGGGTGCGTCGACCAGCAGTCGGGCCGACCAGAGGTCGTCGGACAGGTCGTGGCCGCGGGCCTCTAATTCCGTCGCAAGGCCACCGTCTGTTATCAAGACGGTATCGTGGGGCGCAGCGAACACCACGTCGCAAACTCTACGGCCACGTACGGGGGCGGCCTCTCGGTCTCATAACGGCGGCGACACGCCAGGGACACAGTGGCGGGTTCCGGGGGGCGGCAGGGTGTGTCAGGGGATATGTTCTGCGAACACATATAAATACCACCGACGCGATTCGGCTTTATCGGTCGCACCGCGCCGGAACATACGGGTAGCGTCGGGACCAACACCCGAGGTGACTCGTAACCAAAGATTCATTACCGACTGCGAGGAAAGTAGGACCCCACCACCATGGCGCGCATTGGAGACGGCGGTGACCTGCTGAAGTGCTCGTTCTGCGGCAAGAGTCAAAAGCAGGTTAAAAAGCTCATTGCGGGCCCCGGCGTCTATATCTGCGATGAATGCATAGACCTTTGCAACGAGATCATCGAAGAGGAACTTGCCGACGCTGACGACGTCAAGCTTGATGAGCTCCCCAAGCCCGTCGAAATCCGCGAATTCCTCGAGGGCTATGTCATCGGTCAGGACACCGCCAAGCGCACGCTGGCGGTCGCGGTGTACAACCATTACAAGCGCATCCAGGCGCAGGAGAAGACCCGCGATTCGCGTGTCGAGCCTGTCGAGCTATCCAAATCCAACATCTTGATGCTCGGTCCCACCGGCTGTGGGAAGACCTACCTCGCGCAGACGCTGGCCAAGATGCTCAACGTGCCGTTCGCGATCGCCGATGCCACGGCGCTGACCGAGGCCGGCTACGTCGGTGAGGACGTCGAGAACATTCTGCTCAAGCTGATCCAGGCCGCCGACTATGACGTGAAGCGCGCTGAGACCGGCATCATCTACATCGACGAGGTCGACAAGATCGCCCGCAAGAGCGAGAACCCGTCGATCACGCGCGACGTGTCCGGCGAGGGTGTCCAGCAGGCGCTGCTGAAGATCCTCGAGGGGACGCAGGCCTCTGTGCCTCCGCAGGGTGGCCGCAAGCACCCGCATCAGGAGTTCATCCAGATCGACACCACCAACGTGTTGTTCATCGTCGCGGGTGCGTTCGCCGGGCTGGAGAAGATCGTCTCCGACCGCGTCGGCAAGCGCGGCCTGGGCTTCGGCGCCGAGGTGCATTCCAAGGCCGAGATCGATACGCAGGACCATTTCTCAGAAGTGATGCCCGAGGATCTGATCAAGTTCGGGCTCATTCCGGAGTTCATCGGCCGGCTGCCCGTCGTGGCGTCGGTGACGAACCTGGACAAGGAATCGCTGGTGCAGATCCTGTCCAAGCCCAAGAACGCGTTGGTCAAGCAGTACACCCGGCTGTTCGAGATGGATGGCGTCGAGTTGGAGTTCACCGACGATGCGCTCGAGGCCATCGCCGATCAGGCCATCCACCGTGGCACCGGTGCCCGCGGCCTACGCGCCATCATGGAGGAAGTCCTGCTGCCGGTGATGTACGACATCCCCAGCCGCGACGACGTCGCCAAGGTGGTCGTCACCAAGGAGACCGTGCAGGACAACGTGCTGCCGACGATCGTGCCCCGCAAGCCGTCTCGCACGGAGCGGCGCGACAAGAGCGCCTAGGTTCTACGGGGACCGGCTCTGTCGATTCGTACGTGACACGCCGTCGCGGCCGTACAGGTCCGCAGACTCATCGTCGGCGTCCGGCTTGAGCAGCCCGCACAGTGAGGCGGCCAGGCCCCACATCAAGAAGACCGCTACCGCGATGAACTGCAGTTCGGTAACCATGACTCGAGACTTCTCCGAATAGTGGTGGTACACACGAGTAGCCGACTACGCGACTTTGGCGGCGGCTTACTCAACTGTTCGACGGGTGGGCGGCTGAACGGATCGCCGCACGACCTCGCGCACATCAGCTGGCCACCAGCATGTCGTCGACGGACAGCCAGCCCGCCGACCTGATGACTGTGCCCTCGGCACGGCTGCGGGCCACAGCGGCCTCCATTTCATCCGATGTCAGGTAGTACGCCCAGTGGCGTGCCACTTGTGGTTCGGTGGCAAATCGCCACGACAGTGCATAGACGCCGCTCTTCCGGCTGTTCTCGGCCACGTTCTTCACCTCCTGCTGCTTATTACGAAGAAGTGGCGTGTTTGGGTTCATTGCTTCACAGTCGCGCTCCGTTCGGCGATCACCTCGTCGACGAGCGCCGCGATCTCGGCGACACCGTCGCGCCGCGCGAACGCGGCCTCGAGCTTGCGGGCCGCGCCCAAATAGCGGCCGTCGTTGAGCACATTGCGGACCGCGACGCGCACCGCACTCGGTGTCGGCGTGCCGGTGCGTAGGTTGACGCCTGCGCCGGCCCACGCGACTCGCGCCGCGACCTCGGGCTTGTCCTCGGTGTTGCCGGCGACGACGAGCGGTACGCCCGTCGACAGCGCACGCTGCACCGCGCCGTAGCCCCCGTTGGTCACCATCACGTCGACCTTCGGTAGTAGCAGATCGTGCGGAATGTGTTCGGTGACAAACGTATTCTTCGGCAGCGTGACCTTCAGCCGGGACGCGTCGCGACCGCCGGTGGTGACCACCACGATGACGTCCTCGCCGCCGAGCGCCTCGATCGTGGGCTCAACCAACCTGCCGAGATCGGCGTTGTCGATGGTGCCCTGGGTGACGTGCACGACCGGTCGGTCGCCGTCGAGTTCGGCCCACCACGGCGGCAGCCGGAAGCCGGACGTCGACGTGGGATGGACCGCGCCGACGTAGCGCACATGGGCGGGCAGATCGCTGCGCGGGTAGTCGAACTCCGGCACCGTCGGCGAGATGTAGCGATCCGCGAGCAGGCCGGTATCCAAAATGAATGTCGGCAGCGGGCGGCTGTTCATCTGATCCAGCAGGTAGTTGGCGGCGTTCTGCGATTGACGCAGCAAGACCTTCTGGGACAACAGGTTCAGCGCGTGGTTGCGCACCCGCCCCAGCACGCTGGCCGACGGCGGCAGGCCCATGCCGCTCGGGGCCGTGTCGCGGCTGGTGATCATCAACGGGGTCGTGGCGTAGGCCAGCACCGGCGGCCGGGCGGCACGATCACCGAGCAGGAACGGCAGGATCCCGAAGAAGCCTGCGTCGACGATGATCGCGTCGAACTGCGTCTGGGCCATCAAGCGAGCCAGCACGCTCGTCTGGAGCGGCATCGGCTGCACGAACAGCCGGACGATGTCGAAGTTGACCCGCTTTATGCCAGAGGCCTCGGTGCGGCCGGGCAGGTCGATATCGAGGCGGGTCACGTCGAAGTCGGCCTCGGTCGGTATTGCCTGAGGCGTGGCGCCGACGGCGCGGACCTTGGCGGCGTGAGCGGCGGAGCTGAGGACCGTGACACGGTCGCCGCGGTCGACCAGACCCTGAGCCACGTTCAACAACGGTGCGATGTGACCGGCAGGCGACAGCGAGGCGATGAGGATTTCTGGCATGCGCTTGATGCTCGGCAATCGCCGGCGCCGAAGCTTGGAGGTTTCGTGGAGATCTGGTGGAGATCGCAGGCAGCGGCTAGCGGTGGATGCGGTCGGGCCGCGTGTAGACGTTCATCGAGTCGCCCCGCAAGAAAGCGACCAGGGTGAGCCCGGATTGGCTGGCGAGGTCGACCGCGAGCGAAGACGGCGCCGACACCGCGGCCAGCACCGGGATCCCCGCCATCACAGCTTTCTGGGTGAGTTCGAAAGACGCACGCCCGCTGACGAGCAGCACGGTTCCGGTCAGGGGGATGCGGTCGGCTTCCAGCGCCCAGCCGATCACCTTGTCGACGGCGTTGTGGCGGCCGATGTCTTCGCGTACGACCAGCACGGTGCCGTCAGCACCGAACAGTGCCGCACCGTGCAGCCCGCCTGTGCTCGCGAACACCTTCTGCGCCGCGCGCAGCTTGCTCGGCATGGCCGACAACGTCTCAGCGGCCACCGTCGAGGGGTCGTCGCCGGGGCAGTGGCGGCTGATCAGGCGCACGGCGTCCAGCGACGCCTTGCCGCATATCCCGCACGACGAGGTGGTGTAGAAGTTGCGGGTGACATCGACATCCGGCGCCGGGACGTCGGGCGCCAGTGTCACGTCCAGCACGTTGTAGGTGTTGACGCCGTCTTCGGAGGCGCCCTTGCAGTACCGCACGGTGAGGACGTCGTCGCGGCATGCGACGACGCCTTCGGTCAGCAGAAACCCGTGAGCCAGTTCGATATCCGACCCGGGCGTGCGCATGGTGACGGTGATCGGGGTGCCGTTGACGCGGATCTCCAAGGGCTCCTCGACGGCGAGCGTCTCCGGCCGCGCGACGGCGTCGTCAGCGGTCACGTGCTGCACGCGGCGCCTGGCCGTCACCCTGCCCATGCGTCCAGCCTAGGACGAGTCCTGCCTCAGCAGCCCACCAGCGCGTTCGTCGTGAAGCGGCGCAGCTTGCCCGACGGGGTCTTGGGGATGGTTCCCGGCTCCAGCACCACCACTCTGCGCGGCCGGACACTCACTTCGGAGACCACTGCGCGCGCGACTTCGTGCTTGATGCGACGGACCTTCACCGGGTCCTGCCAGGCGTTGGATTCGACGGCGACGGCGAACGTCTCACGCGACTGTCCGGCGTCCAGGCGCACCGCGACGGCGCCCCCGGGGCGCACACCGTCGACACGGCCTGCGGCCCGTTCGATGTCGGTCGGATAGATGCTTCTGCCGCCCATGATGATGACGTCTTTGACCCGCCCACACACCACGACGTGGCCGTTTTCCAGTAGGTAGCCCAAGTCGCCGGTGTCGTACCAGCCGTGTTCGTCCTGGGCGGCGACGAAACCACCCAACGTCATGTATCCCGGTGTCAGCGGTTCGCCGCGCAGTTCGAGGACTCCCACCGCCCGACTTGGCAACAGGTTGCCGAGTTCGTCGACCACCCGGGCTTCGAGCCCATGCAGGAGCGGGCCCAACGTCGCCAGCCGCGTGGTGTGGCCATTGCATGACGGGACGGCGCGGCGGAAGACCGCCAGCAGGTCGCTGTCCACCTCGTCGACCACCAGGCCCGCGCCGCAGTCGGAGAACGACACGGCGACGGTCGTTTCGGCCATACCGTAGGCCGGCAGAATCGCCTCGGGCCTCAGCCCGAATGGCTGCCCGGCGTCGATCAGGTCTTCGACATCCGCGGGGTCGACCTGCTCGGCGCCCGACAGCGCCCAGCGCAGGCTGGACAGATCGAACTCTCCGGGCTGGGCCTGCTTGCGCAGCCGCTTGGCCAACAGCGCGTAGGCGAAGTTCGGGGCCGCGGTCATGGTGCCCTTGTACTTGTCGATGAGTCTCGCCCACAGCAGGGTGTCGCGCAGGAAGTCCATCGGCGTGAACTTGACCAGTTCTGCGCCGAAATACATTGGCACGGTTAGGAAACCAGTCATGCCCATGTCGTGGAAGAGCGGCAGCCAACTCACGATGACGTCATTGTCGAGGTTGTACTCGGCGCCGATGAACATCGCTTCGGCATTGGAGTAGATGTTGCGGTGCGTGATCTGGACGGCCTTCGGCGAGCCGGTCGAGCCGGACGTCAGCTGCATCAACGCCAGATCGTCCTCGCCGACGTCGACCGGATCGATCGGGTCGGCCGCGAGCAGTTGTTCGACGGTGACGACCGCGGTCCCGCGCTCTCTCAAGATCGGCGCCGCCGCCATGAACGGGTCCGAGACGATCACGGCCTTGGCTCGGATCATGTCGATGACCGTCACGGTGTCTTCGGCCCACAGCGCAAAGTCGGTGCGCGGCGTGGGCTGGTGCAGCATCGTCAGGCTGGCTCCGCGCATCCACAGGCCCTGCCCGGTCGGGGCGATCTCGACCGGCGCACCGGCGAGTACGCCGACCGCGTCGCCGTGTCCGATGCCTTCAGCGGCCAGTCCGCCCGCGATACGACGCGCCCGCTCGTGGACCTCACGCCAGGTGTGCCTGACCGGGGAGTACGGCTCGCCGGTCACCATCCCGTGCGGACTCGACCGAGCGTTGCGGTACATGCCCTCGGTGAATCGACTCATCGGAGCACCCTTCCGGGCGCCCCCTCGGCCCCCAACGATTAGGGTGCGCCTTCGGACCCGATCTGTTGTGGAATTGGCGTGAGTGTCTAAGGACTTTCCCGAAAACCGACCCAGGCCGCGTCGTTTTCGTGCGAGGTGACCGTGGCCTCGACGAATCGGACGCCGATGAGGCCGTCGACGCCGGTAGGGATGGACAATTCGCGGGCCGCCTGCCCGCGCAGCATCTCAGCGAGGTCGAGATAGAAGTTGGCGAACGCCTCCAGGAAGCCTTCGGGATGGCCGAGCCCGACTCGGGTGAGTCGGGCGGCATCGTCGGACAACCCACTCATACCCTGCGCGAGAATCGTTGTGCCGCCGTCCGGATCGCGCACGATCAGGTGCTGTGGATCCTCGTGCCGCCACTCCAGGCTCGCGTCGTCGCCGAAAACCCTGATCCGTAGACCGTGTTCGTGACCAGTGGCCGCCATCGTTGCCCACACGGTTGCCGGTGCACCGTTGGACAATGTCAGCCGCACGGTCGCGTTGTCGAACACTGGTCGTCCCGCAACGAGCGTGCTGAGTTCGGCTGAGACACGGGTGGCTTCGAGCCCGGTGATGTAGCGCAGCAGGTGAAACGCGTGGGTGCCGACATCGGCGACCGCGGTCGCGACTCCGCCTTTTGCGGGATCCATCCGCCACTGCTCGACTTCTGCCGACGCCCAGCCCGATGCGTGTTCTGCGGCGACGAACCGGATCCTGCCGAGCTTGCCGTTGCGCACCATACGGGCGGCGTGCCGGACCATCGGGTAGGCCGAATAGATATGGGGCACAGCGAGAACCGCATCATTCTCGGCGGCGACGGCGACGAGCTCGGCCGCTGTGGCGGAGTCGTTGGTCAGCGGCTTCTCGCACACCACCGCGATACCCTTTGCGAGGAAGGCCTTCGCTATCTCGAAATGGGTGTCATTCGGCGTGACGACCGCGACGACGTCCACGCCGTCATCGCGATCGGCTTCCCGCTCGGCCATCTCGCGGTAGTCGACGTAGACGCGCTCGACCCCAAGGTTTTTGGCAAACTCTGCCGACTCCGCCGGGTCCCTGCCGAAAATGCCTGAAGCAAGCACGTATTGGTTGTCCAGCCACATGGCGTGGCGGTGGGCCCCGCCGATCATCGCGCCAGCCCCGCCACCAACCATGCCCGCAACCAGCCGCTGACCAGTCATACCCCCATCTTCCGCGAGCGTGCGTGTCTGCACGGCGACACGCCGCGATTTGCGTGCACTCCACGCACGCTCGCGAGGGCCGCGCCGCATTGTGGTGTTGACGCCGGCGTAACAAATTTGCCATCGAAGGTTCCTAGTGTGGGCCGGTCAACGTCGAGCAAATCAGATGCAACGCATCTGGGGTGATAGGAAGTCAATTGAGCGGAAATGCGGTACGCCTGCAGGCGATCAACAACGTCGAGGCGTACGTGCCTCCCGCCATCAGCTTTGATCCCGGCGAGGCGCCGGGCGCGATCTTCGGATCGAACGTCTTCACCAAGGCTGAGATGCAGGTGCGGTTGCCCAAGTCGGTCTACAAATCCGTGGTGGCGACGCTCGAGAAGGGGGCGAAACTCGACCCGGCAGTTGCCGACGCGGTAGCGGCCGCGATGAAGGATTGGGCGTTGGAGAGAGGTGCCACCCACTACGCCCACGTGTTCTACCCGATGACGGGGCTGACCGCCGAGAAGCACGACAGCTTCCTGGAGCCGGTGTCCGACGGCCAGACCCTGGCCGAGTTCGCCGGCAAAACCCTGATCCAGGGTGAGCCGGACGCGTCGAGTTTCCCGTCGGGCGGCCTGCGCAGCACGTTCGAGGCCCGCGGTTACACCGGCTGGGACGTCACCAGCCCGGCCTACATCTTGGAGAACCCGAACGGCAACACGCTGTGCATCCCAACGGTGTTCGTATCGATGACAGGTGAGGCTCTCGATTACAAGACACCGCTGTTACGCAGCCAACAGGCGATGGGCATGCACGCCGAACGCATTCTCAAGCTGTTCGGCCATGAGCAGCTAGAGAAGGTGGTGTCGTTCTGCGGACCGGAACAGGAGTACTTCCTGGTCGACCGCCACTTCTTCCTCGCCCGGCCCGATCTGGTCAACGCCGGCCGCACCTTGTTCGGCGCCAAGCCTCCCAAGGGTCAGGAGTTCGACGATCACTACTTCGGCGCGGTGCCCGAGCGGGTGCTGGGTTTCATGATGGACACTGAGCGTGAGCTGTTCAAGCTGGGCATCCCGGCCAAGACTCGGCACAACGAGGTGGCTCCGGGACAGTTCGAGGTCGCGCCGATGTTCGAGCGCGCCAACCTCGCATCCGATCATCAGCAGCTGTTGATGACCACGTTCAAGACCATCGCCAAGAAGCACGGCATGGAATGCCTGTTCCACGAGAAGCCGTTCGCCGGTGTCAACGGTTCGGGTAAGCACGTCAACTTCTCCGTGGGCAACGCCGAGCTGGGCAGCCTGCTGGTGCCCGGCGACACACCGCATGAGAACGCCCAGTTCCTGGTGTTCTGCGCGGCCGTCATCCGCGCGGTGCACAAATACGCACCTTTACTGCGTATCTCGGTGGCATCGGCCACCAACGACCACAGACTCGGCGCCAACGAAGCGCCGCCCGCGATCATCTCGATCTTCCTTGGCGACCAGCTGGCCGACGTATTCGAGCAGATCGCGAAGGGTGCGGCGACGTCGTCGAAGGGCAAGGGCACGATGATCATCGGCGTCGACACCTTGCCGCCTCTGCCGACAGATCCCGGTGACCGCAACCGTACAAGCCCATTTGCGTTCACGGGCAACAGGTTTGAGTTCCGCGCCCCCGGCTCAGGTCAGACGGTTGCGGTGCCGATGACCATCCTCAACACGATCATGGCCGACTCGTTCGACTACATCGCCACCATCCTGGAGAAGGCGGTCGAGGACGGCGAGAACTTCGACCAGACCGTGCAGAAGCTGCTCACCGACATCATCACGGAGCACGGTGCGGTGGTCTTCAACGGCGACGGCTACTCGGAGAACTGGCAGGTCGAGGCCGCCGAGCGGGGCTTGCCGAACTTCAAGACCACGCTGGATGCGCTGCCGTCGCTGATCTCGCCCGAGTCAGTCGAACTGTTCGACAAGTACAACGTCTTCAACGAGCGCGAACTGCACAGTCGCTACGAGGTCCGGTTGGAGCAGTACGCGCTCACGATCGGCGTGGAAGCCAAGCTGATGCTGGAGATAGGGACGACGATCGTACTTCCCGCTGCGGTGCGGTATCAGACGGAACTGGCCCAGAACGTCTCTGCATTGAAGAAGGCTGGTGTCACGCCCAGTACCGCTCTGCTGCAGGCGGTGTCCGAGCCGATCGTTGAATTGACAAGTGCACTCACGGACCTGAAGAAGGTGCTCAGCGACCACACCGCCGAGGGCGCCTACGACGAGGCATCACATGCCCGTGACGCACTGCTGCCGGCAATGGAAGCGGTGCGTGCCGCAGCCGACTCACTGGAAGGTGTTGTGGCAGACGATCTGTGGCCGCTGCCTACGTATCAGGAGATGCTCTACATCCTCTGAACAGACGTCGCCGAGTGTGGGGCCTGCCCGTCCGTACGGGTACTGGTAACCCGCAACCCCCACACTCGGCGATCCTCAGAACTCCTCCTCCGGTCGCCGATGCGCCCATCCTCGGCGAGCGAGCGTGTCTGCCCACCGACACGCCGACATTCGTGTGCATTACCCGCACGCTCGGCGCCGACGAAGGGGACATTTACGCTGTTCAAACGATTTGTCCTAACGTCTGGACATGGTGGAGTGCGGGCCGATACACTCACCTCTTCACTCGACTTCGAGGGCAAGGAGGCTGGGCGCTATGACCACCGGAACCGACCAGCAGACCATGCCTGTCGGCATCATCGGATTCGGCTGGATGGGCCGCGTGCACGCGCAGGCGTATGCGCGGGTGCGCCATCACTATCCGCAGTCCGCCCAATTCC
>Ga0163162_10005904_pt1 | contig 11844 bp, 11 predicted proteins | sample S55metaG_FD_115310 | JGI IMG/M metagenome (GOLD analysis project Ga0163162, IMG submission 115310) | Switchgrass rhizosphere microbial communities from Kellogg Biological Station, Michigan, USA - S5-5 metaG | ecosystem: Host-associated > Plants > Roots > Rhizosphere > Soil | place: USA...
GGGGCAATGGCGTGGCTTTTGTTATGGGCGACAAGGCCTATGTAACCTGTGGTGAAAATGGCGGCATTTTCAGGGATTGCTGGGAATATGATTTTGTTACCGACACCTGGGTAAAGAAAACAGCATTTGAAGGCACTGAGCGTACCGGCGCACTGGGATTTGCCGTAAAGAACAGGGGCTATGTTACCACCGGCAGAAACAGCTCGCTGAGCTTTGACGACCTTCGTGAATTTCTTCCATTCGATACTTATGACGCTAATGACTAAACGAAATTTTTTCGCGCCGGCGGTGGCGGTATTGTGTTGTGCATGGTTGTTGATGGGTTGTCACGCATCACCCGATGTGCAGCAAGCGCCGCCAGATAATAAAGTATATGTGCAGTATACCACCTACAAAACTGAAATGGGCTGGGGCTATGATATCCTGGTGAATAAAAAACTGTTTATTCACCAGGCATTCATTCCTGCCGTGCCGGGACACCACGGATTCGATTCCGAGCAACATGCGGAGTTGGTTGCGAAAGCCATTCTCCAAAAAATGAAAGGTGGGCAAAAGCCATTTATCAGCGTCACGGAGTTGAAGCAACTGGGTTGCGTTCCGGCCTCCGATTTTCAATAATTACTGAAAATATTGTAAATTCGTGTTGTCAAATTCGCAGCATGAAAATCATCATTGTAGGAGGTGGATTCGCCGGGCTGAAACTGGCGCGTTCACTGAATAACAAACCGGGATTCAGCATCATGCTGATCGACCGGTTCAACTATCACCAATTTCAGCCGCTGTTTTACCAGGTCGCCACGGCAGCACTCGATCCCAGCAATATTTCTTTCCCCCTTCGGAAGGCGTTTCACAAAAGCAAGAATGTTCGGGTCAGGATCGCCGAGCTAAAGTCCATCGATATTCCGGGACAAAAAATTGAAACCGATATCGGTCCGATGGAATACGACGTGCTGGTGTTGGCCAACGGGGCAGATACCAACTTTTTCGGAAACGCCAACATCATCAAACTGGCCTTCCCGATGAAGTCAACTGTGGAAGCGCTCCAGTTGAAAAACCGGCTGATTCAGAATTATGAAGACGCCCTCAATGCAAAATCTGCGGAGGAGCGTCAAAACCTGATGAATATCGTGGTGGTGGGCGGTGGTCCAACGGGCGTTGAGGTTTCCGGCGCGCTGGCCGAAATGCGGCACTATGTGTTGCCCGCCGATTATCCCGAACTGGATTTCGCACAAATGAAAATTTATTTGCTGGAAGGCAGTCCGCGCACCCTTGGCGCCATGAGCGAAGACTCTTCGCGGCAGTCCCGGCAGTACCTGGAGCGTTTGGGCGTGGTCGTTAGAACGGAAACGGTGGTGAGTGATTACGATGGGAAAGATGTTATTCTGAATTCCGGCGAAAAAATCCCGTCTGCTACACTCATTTGGGCAGCAGGTATCAAGGGAAATGTGCCCGCCGGGATCGATCCATCTTTAATTGCCAAGGGCAACCGGATTAAGGTGGATCGTTTTCACAAGGTGAATGGAATGACAAATATTTACGCCATCGGCGACGTGAGCGTGATGGAAACGCCGTTATATCCTCACGGCCACCCGCAATTGGCCAATGTTGCCATCGGCCAGGGACGCCACCTGGCCGATAACCTCAGGCTTGAAAGCAAGGGCAAGGCGCCCACAGAATACGAATACCACGACAAGGGTTCGCTGGCCACGGTGGGTCGCCATTTGGCCGTAGCTGACCTCACGAAGCCCAAAATTCACCTGGCCGGCTTTTTTGCGTGGTATGTTTGGATGAGCGTGCATCTTTTCCTGATTTTGGGCGTAAAAAACCGTCTGCAGGTGTTCATCAACTGGATTTATAAATACTTCACATACGACCAGTCGCTGCGATTGCTCTTTAAAGTCTTCAACCGTCCACGCACCAGGAATGAATAGGTATCACGTGGAATTTCATGCGATTAGGCCCGTTTTGGAACAATAATTGCATAATAGACCAGAATACCCTTTTCAACACCCCCTGAGAGAGGAAGGCCAATGCCTTGCAGCGTTTCGCCCTGCCGAACACTCCTGACTAGGCCCGGTTTACATCGGAAGCCTCTAAATGCAACCATGATGAAAGTGTATCAATCACCCTTGTCAATATTTGGACTATTCCTGCTGTCCCTATCCACCGCATTCATCATTCGCCTGGTGACGGGCGAGCCATGGCGTGGACATGAATTCTTATTGGCCAGCTTGCTTGGGATGGCCATTTTTTTATTCGACCAGTTTTTTATTTCCCGCTCAGAAGTGTTAAGCTTCAAAGAAAAATTGTTGATTCAAAGCTTAACCGTCTTTGCTTTCTTCCTTGGATTTTCTTTTTTCTATTTTATCAAATAATGCCAGCGATCGCTTTGCCCGCGATTTAAATGCAGCCGTTTGTGAGGAGGCCTGCGATTCAATCAGCAACCTGATTTCCGGAATGATGGCAGGATAATCCCCGGCCATTCCGGTTACCACCGTTAGTGCAAAAGCCTTGATGGCTATGGCTTGTGTAGGATCTTCTATGAACCTGAAGCAGGCATCCATCACGATACCCTGCAGCGAAGCAGGCAGGGGAACCGTTTGTAACAGACGCAGGATATTACGTGTAACAGCATCCGGAACGGGTTTTTTGTTCAGCAATTTCACCAGTGCCGGTAAGTGTTTTTTAATGAGCGACGGATGTGCGATGGCGATATAAGAAAGCGGCCAGCCAGCCCTTTGAACAACCCGGTATTCACTGCTCTTGAAAAGTTTCACCAGTTGATCCATGCGATCGGGTGAGTTGCCCACCCATCGTACAATTTTATCGCATTGCGCTTTCGAATGCGATTTCAAAATTTCCTCGCGGAGGTTCATCGATCAGGATTTAAAATGGCTTATTTTCGGCACTTTGAAAAAAACCGCATGGTTGAAAAAATTCTATCGCTTTACGGCTTTAACCCCACATCTACCCAATACCAGGCATTTGGAAGCGGGTTGATTAACAATACATGGATCATTCGTGAAGGCGACAGAACATTCATTTTGCAACGCATCAATGATTTTGTTTTCACCAAGCCGCGCGACATCTCCTACAATATACGCCGAATGGCAGACTGGCTGCGGCTGCATCACCCGGACTATTTTTTTGTTGAACCGCTGCAAACTGCCACCGGCGCGGATATTGTAGAGGTGGACCAATCATATTTTCGGGTGTTTCCATTTGTGACCGGATCACACACCATCGACACCGTGCAGCATCCCGACCAGGCCTACGAAGCCGCCGTTCAATTTGGCATGTTCACGCGCATGCTGGCCGGACTTGACGCGCACACCCTGAAGGTGACGATTCCGGATTTTCACAATCTCACACTGCGGTACCAGCAATTTCAAAAAGCCATTCGGGATGGAAACGAGCAAAGAAAAAAAGAATCCGCCGAAGCCATCGCATTCCTCCTGTCCTGTGATGATATCGTGAAGCAGTTCGAACAAATTCAAGCGGACCCTGCTTTCGCCGTTCGTGTGATTCACCACGATACCAAGATCAGCAATGTGTTGTTCGACGCACACAACAAGGGCATTTGTGTTATTGACCTCGACACCACTATGCCAGGCTATTTCATCAGTGATGTAGGAGATATGTTCCGAACCTATTTGTCACCAGTAAGCGAAGAAGAAACCGATTTTTCAATGATCCGCATCCGCGAAGATTATTTCGCTGCCATTGTGAACGGTTACCTTTCTCAAATGGGCACCATTCTCAGCGACCACGAAAAGGCGGCCATTATTTACTCCGGTAAATTCATGATTTATATGCAGGCGCTGCGTTTTTTGGCCGACTACCTGAACAACGATATTTATTATGGGAGTAAATATGAAGGCCACAATTTCATGCGGGCAAAAAACCAGATCGTATTGTTGCAACAACTGCTGAAGGCAGAACCCACACTGCAATCACTCATCCACTTCTAGTTTTTATTTTTTTTCAGGTCCTTCATTTTCAAAATCGAAGTGTCGCCCGGCAATAAGGGCAAATTGTAGTTACCGGTGTCAATCAACACGCGCGGAAGGGCTTTTTTCAATTCGAACCAGTCGATGGTGTTTACCCTGGTGTGATAACAGTATAGGTGGGTGAGGTGTTTCAAACTGTCTAATTGCGCAAGGCCTTTTGCCGTCATTGGGGTGCCTACCAGGCTTAACCATTCGAGGTTTTTCAGTTTTTGCAAAGAAGCGATGGCAGAGTCATTGATTGCGGCATGGTCGAGACTGAGCCGCGTAAGTTGTGCATAGTTGGCCACCCGCGCAACATCTTTGTTGGTGATGGCAGGGTTGTTCAGTTTCAGCCAAATGAGCTGGCTGGAAATGCTGTCAAGCATATTCCAGTCGGCAGTGGATAACGACTTCGTATAGGCGAAACTAGCGGCCAGGTAGTGACTTTCTTTGGTAACCGGTAAGATCACGATGCCTTTTTTTGCAAGGTTGGTAAGCATGCGGGGATCCGCTGCGGCCACCGGCTTGTCAGGGATGCCGGTATTTTGTTTTGACTCCCGCACCGGTGATTGCAGGGCAATCAGTACCGGTTTGATATTGGCGGGTTGTTCCAGGTCCTTTACTTTTTTCTTGAAGGTGGCACCATTTTGCAACCACCAGTGGATGAGCAGGATGTCTTTTTCACTCAATTGGGGTTTTCCTTTGGGAGGCATGTGGTGGTCTTCCAAAGGATCCATTGTAATTCTTTTCAACAACTCAGATTTGTCATAGTCGGTGCTATCCAGCACGGGTCCGTCTTTGCCGCCTTTTACAATGCCTTCCGGTGTGCTCAGCCGAAGTCCGCCTTTTTGCTTTTTGTCGCCATGGCATGAAAAGCATTTTTCCTGGAAGATGGGTGAGATAACATCGGCGTAAACCTGCGCCTCCGCAACATTTGGAATGGATTTGCGAATAAATTTTGAAGCCGAGTCTGAACCTACCTGCCAACCTGTTGTCAGGTAGCCTTCGCCGTGAGTAAGGGTACCGCCGAGGTGGCCCGTTATGATAATGCAAACCAGCAAGAGGACGGAGACCAGCAAACTATTCCTGGGCTTTTGCGACTGGATACGTTCCTTGTTGAAATAGAACAATACCAGCAGCGAAATGAAGGCGGTGGTAATGCCCATCCATTGGTGCAGGCCAAGCGTGCTTTCCTCATATTCACCGGAGGAAGAAAGGAACCAACCACTGAGGCAGGACAGGATGGCGCTTGCGCAACCCAGTACCAGCGCCCAATACAGGGCTTTTTGTTGATCCCGGTATTGCGCTTTGCGTGAAAGCCACAATAGTATGATGGCAAAAATGAGAATGCCAATGGGCAGGTGCACGAGTACAGGGTGGAACCTGCCTATGAATTCGGTGATGCTTAGCAATTGCATGCAGTTCAGGAATATCTTTTTCTAAGCAGGTTCATCATATATACATTGATATCCCATTGGTTGCCCAGGGGCTGCCGGGTATAGGGCAAAGTGGGCATGTAGTCGGGCGGACCAAACTCGGTTAACATCGTCATGGTTTTGCCTTCCTGCTTCTTTCTTTCCAGCACTTTGTCCCACCAGCTGAAATGGCGTGCCACAGCAGCTTCCCACTCAGGTGCACGAGGATCGTTCACCTGCGGTCCTTCGGGATGACCGATGCGCGCATGAATATGATCCGTTCTTGAAAGCGCAAGGTTTACCGTTTCTTCCTGGTCGGTAAGCAGGGATTCGTGTACGCAGCACCAATGCGAAATATCGAGGGTCATTCGGAGGGCCGGATTTTTTTCGATGAATTGTCGCGCCACCGGTGCGGAATACAGGATGCGGGAGCGATGCGATTCATGGCAGATGATGACGCCCGTGGTTTGCGAAAGTTGCGTAGTGAGATCAATAAACGCTTTATTCTGCTCATAACTGAAATGATCGCGACCCGAATGGCAGTTAATGTATAATGGTGGCTGGATTTTTTGGGTTGCGGCGGGTTCCACCATATTCCGAAACTGCGTAAAATGTTTCTGCGGGTCAGGGTCAGATCCGCCAACGAGGAATCCCACGACCAGTCCCCATTTTTTCAATGCCGCGAATAATTCTTCCTGTGCTTTGGGCTGGGTGGGCCACCATACTTCGATGCCGTCGTATCCCGCACCTTTTACCTTTTCACAAAAAGCGTCTGTGCTGCCTTCAAAACCCCAGTTGGTGGCCAGCACTTTCAATTGATAACCTGCCATATTTTTTATTGGTTGACGTTCTGCAAATTTTTCCAGTGATGAAAATAATAGGGATGCCGATGATGCTGCGGAATATTGTAGAAAACTTCTTCTGTGCATGTGTTGGTGGTGCGATGCAAATGGCCCTTGCAATATTAAGCGATAATTTCATCGATCACCTTGCCACTTACATCGGTTAGCCGGAAGGGTCGTCCCTGGAAGGGGTAGGTGAATTTCTCGTGATCAAACCCCAGTTGTCGCAGGATGGTGGCCTGGATGTCGTTGGGCGTTACTTTTCCGCTGATGGCGGAGTATCCAATTTCATCCGTTTCGCCGTGCGAGTAACCCTTCCTGATACCACCGCCTGCCATCCATATCGTGTATGCTTCAGTGTGATGATCGCGTCCCTTGAAAGGCATCTTTTTGCCGTCACGGTTTTCCTGCATAGGCGTTCTTCCAAATTCTCCACCCCAAACCACCAGGGTTTCATCCAACAAACCCCTTTGCTTCAAATCCAGCAGCAGCGCGGTCATGGCGCGGTCCACCGACCTGCACTTGTTCACCAGACCCACGTCAATGGAAAAGTCTTCGTCGGTACCATGACAGTCCCATCCCCAATCGAAAAGCTGCACAAAGCGAACGCCTTTTTCTACCAGTTTGCGTGCCAGCAATACATTGTTTGCAAAACTGGCTTTGCCGGGGTGGGTGCCATACATCTGGTGAATATAATCGGGCTCCTTTGAAATATCCATTGCTTCAGGCACCGACATCTGCATGTTGAAGGCCATTTCGTACTGCGACATGCGCGAAAGAATTTCAGGATCCCTGAATTCTTCATAACTCAATTCATTCACGGTATTGATCGCTTCGATGGATGCCTTGCGGAGGTCGCGATCCATGCCTTCGGGATCTTTGATAAAAAGAACAGGGTCGCCTTCTGAGCGACATTGAATGCCCTGGTAAACAGAAGGTAAAAAGCCACTGCCCCAAACACTTTTGCCCGCGTCCGGAAATCTGCCACCAGATGTGAGTACAACAAATCCAGGCAGGTCACTATTCTCTGAACCCAAACCATACGTTACCCATGCGCCCAGACTGGGCCGGCCTAAACGCGGGGTACCGGTGTGCATCAGCAATTGTGCGGGTGCATGATTGAACTGGTCGGTTTGCACCGCTTTTAAAAAACTGATCTCATCTGCTACGGTCGACAAATGCGGAAGGTGTTCTGAAATCCACGATCCGGATTGTCCCCATTGTTGAAATTTAGCCTGCGGTCCCAGCATCTGCGGAACGCCGCGGATGAAAGCGAAACGTTTGCCTTCTAACAATGAGGCCGGACAATCCTGCCCATCTAATTTTTGCAGCAACGGTTTGTAGTCGAATAATTCAAGTTGTGAAGGTGCGCCGGCCATGTGCAGGTAGATCACCGATTTGGCAGAAGCTGGCAGGGGCGGAGCTTTCGGGGCAAGGGGATGTGCACTGTCGAACAAACCTGCCGATGCATAATCTGCAGTGCCGGTTCCGCATTTGGTAAGCAGCGATCCGAGTGCCATGGCACCGAGGCCCGTGGCACAATTCTTCAGAAAATGCCTGCGTGCAATAAAATGAAGCGCCTGTTCACTGGCTTCTTTCAGCAATGCCTGGTTATGAATTTCTTTTCTCGTCATATTAAACCAACTATTTTATCCTGCAAACGGTCGTCAATTTTTTGTGACGAATTCGTCCAGGTTCATGATCGCATTAGCCACGACCACCAACGCGGCCGTTTTCGGATTGTTATGTTCGTCATCGATGCCTACCATTTCGCAGGTGGCAGCTTGATTATTGTTGAATTTTTGCAAAGCCCTGTTGTAGAGTTTCATCAAAGCTTCCTGTTTTTCGGGTGTGATAGATTTCATCATGGCCCATTCATAACCCCTGCTAATTTGTGCTTCAGGTTGCGTACCTGCTTTCTGCATGCGAAATGCCAGAAACCTCGCCGTTTCCAAATACACCGAATCATTCAGTGTGGTTAGTGCCTGCAACGGCGTATTGGTGCGAATTCTTCTTGCCACACAAACCTCGCGCGCCGCGCCATCAAAACTAATCATGGAAGGGTAGGGCGCTGTTCTTTTCCAATAGGTATATACGGCACGGCGGTATTGGTCTTCACCGGTGCTCCTTTCCCATTTCCTGTCGTCATAAGGCGAAAGCCAAATGTTTTGCGGCTGGTAGGGCATCACACTTTTGCCATACATTTTGTCCTGCATCAAACCGGAGACGGCCAGGGCCTGGTCGCGTAATTGTTCGGCTGAAAGCCTGACGCGGGGCCCGCGTGAATAATATTTATTGGAAGGATCTTTTTGTTGTGAAGCCGGGTTCAATTTAGAGTCCTGGCGATAAGTAGCAGACATTACTATTTCGCGCATCAAAGATTTTAAATTCCAATGGTCGTCGGTCATGAATTTCCACGATAACCAATTCAACAATTCGGGATGCGTTGGAGGCGTTCCCTGCGTGCCCATGTCTTCAAGCGTTTCCACAATACCTTCTCCAAAAAATTGTTCCCACACCCTGTTCACCATGGTGCGTGCCGTGAGGGGATTTTGTTTGCTGGTAACCCAGGCCGCTAGTCCCAATCGATTATGCGGCGCATTATCGGGAAGCGGGTTCAGTGAATGCGGAACGTCTGCGTCCACTTTCTTTCCTTTTACCATCCAGTTGCCTCTTTCAAAAACGTGGGTGGGTCTGAACAGGTCGGCTGGATTTTCCATCATGATCGGTGTGATTTCCACATTTCCCGTTTTTACCAAATCCCAGAAATGTTTGTAAGCGCTGTCATATCCATTGTTTCCATTGCCGGGAAAAGGTTGTGTAAAATAGAACCAATCGAAAGTAACGCCGTTGTCGTCGGGTTTTTTTAATGAAGGATTGTTGTAAGTAAAATATAAGTCGTGAACACCGGTTGCGGGCTGCAGTGCAGCGGTACCAAAACCCCATCCATTTTTGGTTTTACCGATCGGAACATTGGCAATTACGCTGCCATTCATGCTGTCGAGGTGGATCGACCAGGTGCCATTGTTAACACCTGCGCTGTACCTGAACATGAGCCAGGATTTGTTGTCAAGCGCAACAGCTTTTAAGCGACAGCTGCCGTGGTTGCGAAGAGCCAACCACTTTGTGTCGGCAAGTGCGGCATGACTGAAACTATCCACGGAAAGTGAATTGATGGCAGGTTGCCAAGTTTTTATGAATCGTATGAGCTCTTCCCTGCGATCCGCTGTGGCATTAGTTTTCAGCCACTCGTCCAGGTCCGCCAGCTTTGCAGTGTCATTGCCTTTGTATTCGTGCAACAGGGGATAATCGGCATAGGTATCCTGGTCGCGCGTGTTGTTGAAGAAGGCCATGAACTTGTAATATTCATCATGCGTGAAAGGATCGTATGGATGGCTGTGGCATTGTACACAGGCAAAGGTTGTGCCTTCCACCACTTCCCAGGTGGTGTTCACCCGATCCAATACCGCAGCCGTTCGAAATTCTTCATTGTCGGTGCCGCCTTCGTCGTTGGTCATTGTATTGCGGTGAAAGGCTGTTGCAATCAGTTGGTCATCGGTGGGATGTGGCAACAGGTCTCCTGCCAGTTGTTCCGTCAGGAATTGATCGTAAGGCATGTTGCTGTTAAAGGCCTTGATCAGCCAGTCGCGGTAACGCCAAATGCTGCGCTGGTCGTCTCGTTCATACCCCTTCGTGTCGGCATACCGCGCAAGGTCAAGCCATAATGCTGCCCAGCGTTCACCATAGCGGGGCGAAGCCAGCAGGGTATCTACCAGCCGTTCGTAAGCCAGGGTACCCGTGTCCGTTAGGAAGCGTTGCTGCACGGCTTCGCTGGCGGGCATGCCGGTAAGATCGAAGCTCACCCTTCGAAGCAAGGTGGCTTTATCGGCTTCCGGTGAGGGTTGCAGGTCAATCTCCTTCAGTTTATCCAGAATAAAATAATCGATATCATTTTTGGCCCAACCATTGTCAGTTGCGGGGAGAAGGCCCAACAAACGGGACTTGGGTTTTGGAACAGGCGTGGGTTGCAACGGAACATAGGCCCAGTGGTCTCCCCATTGCGCACCCTGTTTGATCCAGTTGCGGAGTATTTTTATTTCTGATTCAGAAAGCGGTTCGTGTTTGTAGGGCATCCGTTCCTCAGGATCTTTCAACGTTAACCGGCGGATCATTTCGCTGTGATTGGGATCACCGGGAACGATAGCGGGTTTGCCGGATTCATTCGGCGCCAGGGCTTCGCTCCGGAACAGCAAACTGAATCCGGATTTTCTTCTAACTCCGCCGTGACAGGTAATGCATTTTTTGTTGAAGATGGGCTTAACGTCGGTATTGAAATCTATTTTGGAGGGAACAATTAATCGGGTGCCGAGCAATACCAGTCCGGCAAGGGCCACCAGGGCCAACCATAATTTTCGTTTAAGCAATGTTTTCAATGGTAGTGACGATTTGCTATTCGCCTCCATGGCATTTCCGCACCACCCAATTTACCATTTTTATTGCAGATGGGGCGGGCAATAACATCAGGGATTGCCGCCCATTTTTTCACGCAATTTCTTCTCGCTGTCACCGTTCCAGTAGGCACAATTGAGCTGCATAAAAACAGAAGTATAAGGCAGCAGTTCATCAGTTTTTAATACCAATACTTTGAAAAGTTTAGATGACTGGTCGAGTTTGGTAAAGACGGAATCATGCAGAATGGTCTGTGCCGGTGTGGCACCGATAATTTTAGTAATACCGGTTTTAAAAGCATCAATGCCTTTGGACTGACCATCGGTTAAGTATTGTAATTCTTTGTCCTGGTAAATGAGGGGTTCAACATGACCGGCTTTTTTCAGTTCGGCCAGCACCACTTCCAATACCGGTCCAATTTTTTCGTGTGTGTCCATGTATTCTATTCCTGTCGCTGTTTGCTGGGGAAAGGCTTTGTCGGCAACAATAATCCAGTTTCGATGCCCCAGCAGGGAGAGCTTTTCGGTGAATTCCTTTTTCCATTCTTTGCTGTCGTTCACCGTGAAAGTGATATTGGGTTTGTTGTTTCCATCCTTGCACGAGGTGAGCGAGGCGAAGGCTACCAGCCACATCATCATGGTTGATTTTTTCATTTCTCTATTTTTTTGAATCGTTGATCAATGCTTCCAGAACGCGATAGTTTTCATCCACCCGCGCATTGGTGGGAATTGAATAGGATTGTCCCGTAAAATTGGCCTGGCACCACTTCAATACCGGATTCTGTGGGTATTTGGTTATCCATTCCTGCAGAAAACGGTCGGCCTCTTCCTTCTTGCCCAGGGCCTGGTAAGCCCAGGCGGTGACAAGATGGTTGGACATAGAAAAGTTACTAACGGTATTGTCTACACGCGGCGTGAACGCAATTATTTTCTGCAGGGATGCATTGGCGCCGGCGTTGTTTTTTTCCGACTTATAGATTTGGTAGGTTAGCCAGTTCTCCAGTCGCTCGTCAATTTCTTCGGGATAAGGTTTGCCTGAGCCTAGCCGTTCCGGCCACTCGCGTGATTGCGCGATGTATTGTAATGAGGCTTTATCATTTTTGCCTTGCATCGCTTCCAGTGCAAGCATCAATTTCGCTTCCTTATACAA
>Ga0163162_10005907_pt1 | contig 11842 bp, 10 predicted proteins | sample S55metaG_FD_115310 | JGI IMG/M metagenome (GOLD analysis project Ga0163162, IMG submission 115310) | Switchgrass rhizosphere microbial communities from Kellogg Biological Station, Michigan, USA - S5-5 metaG | ecosystem: Host-associated > Plants > Roots > Rhizosphere > Soil | place: USA...
ACGCTGGCGGTCATGCCCACGGGTGCCGGCAAGTCGCTCTGCTATCAGCTTCCCGCGCTGGCGCTGCCTGGCCTGACGATCGTCGTGTCGCCCCTGATCGCGCTCATGAAGGATCAATGCGACAAGCTGCGCGACATGGGTGTCGCCGCCTGCCAGCTGAACAGCGCCGTTGCTGCTGCCGAGCTGGCCGAGGCCGAGGGGGCGGTCCGCGACGGCTCGGCAAAGATCGCCTTCACGACCCCCGAGCGGTTGGCCGACCCCACCTTTCTCGAGCTGGTTTCCGGCCAGCGGGTCAGCCTGCTGGTGGTCGACGAGGTCCACTGCATTTCCCAGTGGGGCCATGACTTTCGCCCGGCATTTCTGGAAATCGGTCAGGCGTTCGCGCGCCTGGGCCGGCCGCGGCTCCTTACCCTGACGGCCACCGCGACCGCACCGGTCATCGATGACATCGCCCGGCAACTGGGCGTCGACCGCTTCGAGATCGTCAACACCGGCACCTACCGGGCGAACCTGCACTACCGGGTGATCCAGGTGACGAACGAGTCCGACAAGCTCGAGCGCGTCGTCGAGATCGCCGCGTCGTCGAAGGGCGCGGGCCTGATCTACACAGCGACGATCAAGGCTGCCGAAAGCGTGCACGCCGCACTCGTGGCAAAGGGCGTGGACGCGGCGCTCTATCACGGGCGCATCGGCGCCGCCAGGCGCCGCGAGGCCCAGGAAGCGTTCATGAGCGGGCGGGTCCGCGTCATGGTGGCGACGAATGCCTTCGGACTCGGCATCGACAAGGCCGACACGCGGTTTGTCGTCCACTACCAGATGCCGGCCGGCCTGGATGCCTACTACCAGGAGTCCGGTCGCGCCGGCCGCGACGGCGAGCCAGCGGACTGCACCCTTCTCTTCCTCCATGCCGACCGCTCGGTGCAGCAGTTCTTCCTGGCCGGCAAGTACCCGTCCCGCGAGGACCTGGTCTCGATCTACAACGCCCTTCGCGCCGACCCGGGCCAGGATACGTCCTGGACTGCGGAGCGGCTGGAAGCGAAACTGAGCGTCTCCAAGACCAAGCTGCAGGTGGCCCTACGGCTCCTGCGTCACGAGAAGGTCGTACGCATGAGCGGCGACGGCGCGCTCGTGCTCACCCGACAGGGGCTTGACGACGGCGCCCTCGACCGGCTGTTGGAGGGATATCGGGGCAAGCGCGAAGGCGATCGCGACATGCTCGAGAGGATGGTCTTCTACGCGCAAACCGGACGCTGTCGCTGGAAGGTGCTTCTCGATCACTTCGGCGAATCGCTGGACGAAAGCGGCTGCGGCAGCTGCGACAACTGCATCCGCTTCGCCCTGGCACGAGAACAGGAAGCGAAGGAAGGCGAAGCGACGACCCCCGGACCGGGCGGCGCCCTGGCGAGCGACGAAAAGGCGACCGCGGTCGAGTTCGCCCCCGGCGATGCAGTGCGCGTTCCCCGCTACGGGCGCGGTGTCGTCGACTCGATCGACGCCGCCGGCATCAACGTGATGTTTGCCGGGGATCGGCGTCGGATGTTCCTGGCCGCCTTCGTCCGACCGGTTGCCGGCACGGCGCGACGACGACCCCGGCCCCTCCCCGCGACTCGAGGCTGAGCTGGCGTCCGCTGCGTCGCACGCACCCGCTCGCAAGCGACCGCCACGAGCTCGCCCCTCGCTCCCTTCGGATACGAGCCGCCCAAGGTGAGGCATGCGCATCGGCACGGCAGGCTGGTCGATCCCCCTGCAGTCCGCGCCTTCGTTTCCCGGCGAGGGTCAGCATCTGCTGCGCCATTCGAGCGTGCTCGGCTGTGCCGAGATCAACTCGTCCTTCTACCGGGCGCACCGTACCGAGGTCTATCAGCGCTGGGCAGCGCTGACGCCGCCGGGCTTTCGCTTCTCGGTCAAGGTACCACGCAGCATCACCCACGAAGCTCGCCTGCGCAATGCCCGCGAGCCGCTGCTTCGCTTCCTGGCCGAGGTCGCCGGCCTGGGCGACCGGCTGGCCGCCTTGCTGGTGCAACTGCCGGCATCGTTCGCATTCGAGGCACGAGTGGTTCGCCGCTTTTTCGCGCTGCTCGGCGAGCTGCATGCCGGCGCCGTCGTCTGCGAACCCCGCCATCCCAGCTGGTTCACGTCGTCGGCCGATCGCGCTCTCGTCACCTGCGGCGTCGGTCGTGTCGCAGTGGATCCGGCCTGCGTGCCCGACGCGGCCCGTCCCGGCGGCTGGCTCGGCGTCGAGGGCGATGGCCGCGGCGCCCTTCTCTACTACCGCTGGCACGGCACGCCACGGATGTACTGGTCGGGCTACGACGAAGCCTGGCTGCGGGCGCGCGCGGACGAGCTGAGGCGATGGCCGACGGAGGCGAACTGCTGGTGCGTCTTCGACAACACCGCCGGAGGTCAGGCGATCGCCAACGCCCTGGCGCTGCAAGCGTTGCTGGCCTGCGGCACTCCTTCGCTCGCCGATCAAGGGGCGGCCGTGAACCTGGGCCTTGAGTTTGCGGTGGACTTATCGACGGAGACGTCGCCGAACTTGGCATCGGCCCCCGCCCACAGGAGAAAAGGCCGTTCCCGCCCGCAATGAAGCGCGGCCAGGCTCCGCCTCACGGCGAAGCCTTTCCGGCGCGGCGGCTCGTGGGTATGACGCTTGCCTTCGTGCCCGTGTCATTCCTCGGAATCCTTTCATGACCCGCCTCTTGCTCGCCCTCGCCGCCGTCGGAATTGCGAGACGTCGTCGTCAAGGCCGGCGTCATGGTCGAAGACGTCGCGCCGCGCTCGGAAGAGGCTGAAAATGAAGCGCGTCGCCTTCATGCTGGCGGTCTGGCTCGGCTGGTTCGGCCAAGCAGCTGATCGCCGAGATCGGTACCGCGCATGCTTCCGACCCGCTCTACGACGCGCGAGTGCCGGTGCTCGACGAATACATCCGACATCAAGTGAAGGAAGAAGAGAGCGAGCTGTTGCCAGCGTGTCGGAAGTCCGTCATGGACATGGCCGAGATCGGTGCGCGACTCCGGAAGCGCAAGGACGAGCTGATGCGCAGACTTTCCGGCGAATAGGTTCGCCTACCGCTTGGCATTCGGACCAACTGAGGCTGTGCCCAGCTAGTTCGTAAGCATGGCCAAAGCCATCGCAACAGGACAGAAGGCCACGCCTGCTTCGGCGTCGAAGAGGGGCGTTGCTGGTCATCCCCCTGAAGGCGCGACGTCGACGCAGGCCAAGGCGCAGCAGCCTTGGTGGCGCAGCCTCGGTCCAGGCCTGATCACAGGCGCCGCTGACGACGACCCCAGCGGAATAGCGACCTACTCGCAAGGTGGCGCGCAGTTCGGCTACGACGTCGCGTGGACTATCTTGCTCACCTACCCGCTCATGGTCGCGATCCAGCTGGCGAGCGCCCGGATCGGGCGAGTGACGGGCCGAGGTCTGGCCGACACCTTCGCGCGCTTTTGCCCCACGTGGAGCGTCTACGGGTTGGTGTCTCTGCTGGTCCTGGCCAACGTCATCAATCTCGGCGCCGACCTGAGCGCCATGGGTGCCTCGGCGGCCTTGATAGGTGGCGGTCACGCGGCCTCTTTCGCCGTGGCATTCGGAATCGTTTCGTTGCTGCTCCAGGTGTTTCTTCCCTACGCACGCTACGTCAGCGTGCTCAAGTGGCTGACTCTGTCCTTGCTGGCATACGTGGGAGTGGCTTTCAGCGTCCATATCGACTGGCTCGCGGCCCTTCACGCGACGGTCATTCCAACGATCCGCTGGAACAGGGACTATGTGACGACGATCGTCGCGATCCTGGGCACGACGATCAGTCCCTACCTGTTCTTCTGGCAGGCGGAACAGGAGGTCGAAGAAATCAAGCGCGTCCCCGTCGACAAACCGCTGCGAATTGCCCCAAGACAGAGGAAGTCCCAACTCCGACGCCTCCACATCGACACCTTCGTTGGGATGGGGTTCTCCAACGCGATCGCCTTCTTCATGATCCTCGCGACCGCCGCGACGCTTCACGCCCATGGCGTGACTGACATCGAGACTCCGGCGCAGGCTGCTGAGGCGCTGCAGCCGATCGCCGGACAATTCGCGTTCGTGCTCTTTGCACTGGGCATTGTCGGAACCGGAATGCTGGCGCTTCCGGTTCTGGCCGGTTCGGCGGCCTACGCGGTGTCAAGCCTGCTCGGGGTGCGCAAGGGGCTCGATCGGCCACTCGCGACTGCGAAGCCCTTCTACGGCGTTCTGGCCGCCGCCATGGCGGTGGGAGTCGCCATCAGTTTGTCCGGGCTGAATCCGATCAAGGCGTTGTACTGGGCGGCGGTCATCAACGCAGTCATCTCGGTGCCGATCATGGTCGCCGTCATGCTGGCGGCGTCACGACCAAAGATCATGGGCGACCTCGTGTTGCCCCGGCGGTGGCAGATCCTGGGTTGGCTCGCTACTGCAGCAATGGCACTGGCCACCATCGCAATGTTAGTCACCATGATCTGAAAGGAGGCGCCGGCGGCATGAGGCGCAGTTCGAGCTGGCCGCGTGTCCCGGACGTCGGGCGCGGGTGGCTTCGAGTGCGGCGGCGGGAATATGCGTCCGAGACCCCGCGCTCGGGTCCACCGAATGCTGAAGGAAAGGTTCGAGAGCTTGCTAGCCGAGGAGAACACGATGAGCGACGAGCGCCGTCAGCTACCTAGTGGCCACCCTCACCTGTGCGACTGCAGTGCCACGCGACAGCAGTGTTTCGGACGACCCCCTTCGATTGCTGGACCGTCTCGCAGACGGATCTCACCTTCGCTGTGCCGGGCAGCTACGGGCGGGTGCGACCGTGGCCATCGGCGTGACGCTCTTCTGGGGGCGGATCGCCACTGGGCCGTCGCAACCAGCACGCGCCGAGTCTTGAGCACCAAGTCTTGAGCGGAGCGCAGCAGCCTCACCCCGAGGCGGTCGACCGCGGCCGCGACGCCACTCGCCCCAGCGAAATACCTGCGGCGGGCTGGCGCGACGTGCTGTTCAGAGTCAAAAGGCGCGTCGCCGAGGGCAATCTGTCGATAGTCGCCGCCGGGGTCGCCTTCTACGCGCTGATCGCTACCTTCCCGGGGCTGCTCGCGCTGCGTGAGGTGTACGGTCTGGTGTTCGACCCGGGCCAACTCGCCGAGCAGCTGGGCTTCCTGCGCCGCCAGCTGGAGCCCGAGGCCAACAGCCTCGTGGTCTTCCTCCTGCGCGGACTGGGCGAGTCCGACCGCGCAGGGGCGGGCTTGGGCATCGTTGGCGGCGCGCTGATCACGTTGTGGGGCGCTTCGCTCGGAGTGCGGGCCTTGATTCGCGCGCTCAACGTCGCATACGACGAACAGGAGAAACGTTCCGTGCTCCTCCGCTACGGCCTCGCGCTACTGCTGACGACGGGCGCGATCTCCGTAGCGTTCTGCATCGGGCTGGTGCTGCTGAGCGTTCCTCTCCTGACCCGATGGCTGGAGTTGAGCCCGTTGCTCCAGCGAATCGTGTTCCACGCGCGCTGGCCTGTCGTCGGTCTCATGTTCTGGCTCTCGCTGCTGATCTTCTACCGATACGGGCCCAGCCGGATGCCCGCGCGATGGTCCTGGGTCAGTTGGGGTGCGCTGCTCGCGACGGCGACCTGGCTGGCCGGAACCGGCGTCCTCGCGTGGTACGTGGCGGGCTCGCGTCGCTATCACCAGGCGTACGGCTCGGTCGGCATAGTCGTGCTGGTGCTGGCGTGGTTTCTCCTCTCGGCTTTCGCAGTGCTTCTGGGCGCAGAGGTCAACGGAGAGCTCGAGCGGCAGACGCGCCAAGACACCACGGTCGGCGACGACAAGCCTGCGGGCACGCGGGGCGCGAGGGTCGCCGACACGCTGGGCGACCCCGCGTCGTAGCACGCCGGGTTTGCCTAACGGGCATCGGTCCTTGAAGGCCAGCATGCTCATTTGTTCCCTGGACCTCGGACGCCGGCCCAGTGCGAGTCCTGGCCTTGCCGTAGTCGTTCGTAGTCGGGCACATCCGATTCCGGGTATCGAGGGGCCTCTTCGAGCCTTCTTTTGTCGATCGGAACAACATAGCCGTCCGGCGAGGTGTCGTACTTGAGCACACTCCACGGCAGGGGATATCGGCCGGTTCCTACGCCATGAAAGCCGCCGAATTCGAGCACGGTGTAGCGGACGAGATGACGTCGCTCGTGGGGGTCACTGAATCATTCATGGCCAATCTCCTAGAAATTCGGAAGCGGTTCGGAGTTGCCACCGCCGGCGGCGGTGGCCGGCGCTTTCATCAGCAGGTACCGATAGGTAGCGATCCTGAGGCGAAGCGGCAATTCAGATACCAAGTCGGCTTCGGTGAGGCCTTTGGCTCGGCGGCTCAGCCATAGCCTCGGCTCTGCCGACGGCATGCGGCTTGCCGTTTCGTTCTCGTCGGTTTCAACTCTTCCCCAGGAGGTCGAAGATGACTGTCAGTCACAACCAATCCCTGCGCGCGGTGCTGCTCACGGCCGGCCTCGCATATGCCTCGGTCGTGTCGGCTGCAAGCCCCGATAGCGCCTTCGTCAAGGAGGCGGCCGCGGGCGGCATGGCCGAGGTCGAGATGGGTAAGCTCGCCCAGGAGAAGGCCGGAAGCGATCAGGTCAAGCAATTCGGCTCACGCATGGTCCAGGACCACAGCAAGGCCAACGACGAGCTGAAGCAGGTGGCGGGCGCCAAGGGCGTGGGGCTCCCGGCGGGCCCTGACGCCAAGGCCCAGGCGGAGATGAAGAAGATGCAGGGCCTCTCGGGCCCGGCCTTCGACAAGCACTACATGGACCACATGGTGGCCGATCACAAACAGGATATTGCCGCCTTCGAGAAAGAGGCGAAGTCAGGCAAGGACCCGGAGGTGAAGGCCTTCGCCGAGAAGTCCCTCCCGACGCTGAAGGAGCACCTGCAGTTGGCGCAGCAGGCGCAGGCCGCCGTGAAATAGGGGCGTAGAACCGTAGCCGGCGTGCAGGTCGAGCGGCCGGGAAAGCCGTAAGTGACTGCGTTCATCGCCTGTCAGCGGCGTGGGGTCCCATTCTTCGCGCCGATCCGGACGGGAGATGTGGGGGCGCGGGGGTTGCGTAGGCGCCGAGGCCGCGGCCCTGGGAATTGCCGGAGGCTGGAGGATAGGCGTCGATTAAAGGAGGGTCCACATGGCAACGAGGAAGAAGGCAGCGACGAAACGTGAGCTCATCACTCCGAACGGCGACAAGCGTCTGATCCGCCGCGACCCGAAGGGCCGGATCAAGGAATCGGATGATCTGGGCAAGTCGCTCGCCGCCGATGTGCGCAAGCACGCCAAGACGGTGGTTAAGTCCGGCCAAGGCGACAAGGGCGACCAGAAGACGGGCAAGTAGCGCCGACGACGGGGAGAACGGCCAGCGCGTCGACGTTCGGCTGTGCCGGGGATGGGTCGACAAGTGGGCGCTGGGCACCATGCTCGACGCTCGCGAGAGGACGGTCAAGCTCGACGCGCCGCCGCCCGATATCGGCATTGCGAAGATCCTCAGTGATCCCGAGATCCGCGACAGGCGGACCGTCGCGGCGTGAGCCCAACGCAAATGATGGCTCGCGTTGGCGCCGAACTGCGGGAATGTGGGCTCGTGAGTTCGAAGTCAAGGGGCTGACACGACTCCACCCCGGCGGGACCGGGCGAATCCCGGTGTAAATATGTCCAGTAGGAGGGCTGCGCCTGCGGTTGTAGTCCCACAGCGAAAGGTGGTCGTAGGGCCTTCTCAGACGTGCTCTGCTCGCACAACATGAGGTCTTCGTTCAGGGGAGCGGGACATGGCCAGGAACACGGGCAAGGATCTCGGACGGGATCGGTGGCAGTTCGCACGCAGGTGAAGACGAACAAGGGCTGAGTCATGGCCACCCGCTCGATCGCCTCGCTTTCGCTCACCTTCGGCCTCGTGTCGGTGCCGGTGCGCCTGTACTCGGCGACCGAGTCGACAGCGGCGATCCGCTTCAAGCTGATGGCACCCGGAGGGGCTCGAGTTCGGCAGACGTACGTTGCCGAGGCGCTGCCGACGCCGGTTGCCGTTCCAAAGCCGGAAGCCGAGCAGGAACTGTTGCGGCCGGCCAAGGGACGTGCGGCGTCGAAGCGGGTCGTCGACCTCCCGTCGGCGTACGTCGTGCCGCCGGCACCCGCGCCGGCGACCGCCGCCGTCGAACTGGACTCGCCGGTGTCGCGCAGCGACATGGTCAAGGGCTACGAGTTCGAGAGGGGGCAGTTCGTGCTCTTCACGGATGACGAGCTGAAAGCCCTGGCCGAGGAGTCGCGCCAGACGATCGACATCGTCTCGTTCATCCCGGAGCGATCGGTGGACCCCCTCTACTACGACAAGCCCTATTTCCTGGCGCCGGACAAGCGAGGTGCCAAGCCTTACAGCCTGTTGTTGCAGGCGATGAAAGCGACAGAGCGCTGCGCGTTGGCCAAGTGGGCTTGGCGGTCAAAGGAGTACGTGGTGCAGGTTCGGCCGTCCGAGGGCGGCCTGGTCCTGCAGCAGTTGCTCTACGCCGACGAGGTGCGGTCGATCGGCGACCTGCACGTCGACCTGGTGCCTGTCAGCGAGGCCGAGCTCACGCTGGCCAAGCAGATCATCGAGCAGATCTCGGCTGACTCGTATGACCCGACCGAGTTCGTTGACGAGGAAAAACAGCGAATCCTGGCGGCCGTTGAGCGCAAGATCGCTGGGAAGGAGATCGTCACCCACGAGGATCACGCCGCAACGCCCGGTGGCGGCAAGGTTCTTGACCTGATGGAAGCACTACGTGCCAGCCTCGGTTCTTCGCAGCGTAAAGGTGCACCACCCATTGCAAGGGCCGTCGATCGCAAGCCGCCTCAGCGAGCGATCTCATCCTCAGTCTCCTCGAAAAGCACGAGGAAGTCCGCACAGCGCTGAGGCATTCACCTGACTGTGCTCCGCAGAGATACCGTCCCGCAGTGACCGCAACTCGTGGGCTCGTGGTTCCGAACCGAACGCTGTAACACGCCAAAGGCTGCGAAGCAGGCTTTGGTACGTCCGCTCGATGGTGAGGTTAGGCGTCATTCGTGGCGTGCTCCCATCGTGGCGTTGAGCTTCATTGGCGTGCCAACTGCATCACTCAAGCGGCGTGCGCGCTCCACCAAGCGCAGCGCATTGCGATACGTAGGTAGCTCAACCCACAGACCATCGACAAGCGCTCGGTCTTCGCCACGCGCGCGCGCCTCTTCGAATCCGTTGACGATGGCAGTGGCACGGCGCAGTTCGTCGTCGCTCGGCGTCAACGCGGCATTCAGCGGTTGAGCGTGCTCGGGGCGCACCAGTGCCTTGCACCTGTAGCCGAGGCGACGCGCGTAGCGCGCCTCGCGCACAGCGCCTTCGGTGTCGCTGAACGTGTAGGGAGCGTCGATTGGCTCGATGGACACGGCCCGGCACTCGAGTACGAAGCGACGCCGCGCATGGTCCAGCTCCAAGGCGTCCGGCTGGCGCTCAGCACAGAGATCGGCAGCTAGATCCTCTGCACCGAGCAGCGCTGCGCAGATGCGTTGGCTTCCACCAGCAAGCGCCCCCACATTGACCACACCGAGCGCTGTCTCGCAAACCGGAAGAATCTCTGTTCTGCCCGGCGCGACACCGAGGCTGCTTTCCCAGTGCGTGAGCGCCGCGTGCAACGCGTGCATCTGAGCAGCGCTCGTCGCCATCGGGTAGGCGACCATGTCTGGCAGCGCAGGCATGGCAGCGGCCAAGTCGATCGGTCCGTCGGCGTCGAGCGAATTGATGCGTACCACCGCGACCCGGCCCGCATCGCGCCAGTGCTTCATCAGGTTGGCGAGCCCGCGTCGCGCCTCGTCGCGACGCGCCGGGGGAGTGAAGTCCTCGAGATCGACGATCAACACGTCGGCGCCGCTGCGCCTCATGGCTTCGTGCGCGTCAGCATCAGCACCCGGGCCGAACAACCAAGTGCGTCTCAGATCCGGGGCGAGAATTGGCATGGCGCTACCGTGCGAAGAGCTTGGCTCAAACGATGCCTAACGAATGGAAGGGACTTCCCCGTCCCGAGCTAGCCGCATAGCGGCGACCGGCAACGGAGTGCCACGATGGGAAGTGCGAACTCTCATCAACTCACTCGGAAGGGGAAGTCCATGGCTATTTTGTTCGTAGGCATCGATCTCGCCAAGAACGTTTTCGCGATCCATGGAGTCGACGAGCACGGCCAGGCGGTGCTGGTACGGCCGAGCGTGCAGCGGGCCAGGCTGCATCAGCTGGTGGCCGCGCTGCCGCCGTGCACCATTGGCATGGAGGCGTGTTCGGGCGCGCACCACTGGGCGAGGCTGTTTGTGCAGCACGGCCACACTGTGCGGCTGATGGCGCCCAAGTTCGTCTCGCCCTACCGCATGAGCGGCAAGCGCGGCAAGACGGACGCGGCCGATGCCCAGGCAATCTGCGAAGCCGTGCAGCGAGCGAACATGCGGTTCGTTCCGATCAAGAGCCAGGACGAGCAGGCGCGGTTGTGCATCCACCGCGTGCGCCAGGGGTTCGTCGAGCAGCGCACCGCCACGATCAACCGGCTGCGCGGCTTGCTGAGCGAGTTCGGGATCGTCTTGGCGCAGAAGGCGGCGACGGTGCGCCGCGAGGCGGCGGCGCACCTGGAGGATCTGCCCGGCTGGGCCAACACTGCGGTGGGCGATTGTCTGAGCGAAGTGCACCGTCTGGACGAGCGGCTGGCCGAGTACGACCGGCACATTGGCAAGATGGCCGGCGAGGACGAGCGTAGCTCCCGGTTGATGAGGCTGCAGGGAGTGGGATGCACCACGGCGAGTGCACTTGTCTCGACGATCGGCGACGCGCGCGACTTCAAGAACGGTCGTCAGCTCGCGGCCTGGCTGGGTCTGGTGCCCGGGCAATACAGCTCGGGCGGCAAGACCCGCCTGGGCGGCATCACCAAGGCCGGCGACGGCTACCTGCGAACTCTCCTTGTGCTGGGCGCCAAGTCGGTGTTGGCCGCAGCCAGAAGCAAGCACGATCGACTCAGCCGCTGGGCTCTGGCGCTCGAGGTGCGGCGCGGCTACTGGAAGGCGGTCATCGCCATTGCTGCCAAGAACGCACGCATGGCCTGGGCAGTCCTCGCCAAGGGCGAGGACTTCAAGCTGATCGAGGCCTGAGCACCACCGCGCACAACCGATTCACCGCCACCGCGTGACCACGAAGCGTTGATGAGTCAAGGGTTGGACCCGCGCCGGGAGAGCTCGATCATGTCGAGGAGACACCGATCGGTGTTCTCGCCTAACGAATGGAGCCCCGGCGTGCGTCTTTCATCAGGGTCCGCAGCAACGAACGCTGCACGATGACCGCTTGTAGTTTGGCAGTCCGCACTCTTATCGCTCTGAGCGCTTCCGGTTGATACGGTGGTCGACAACCAACTCGCTTGCTATCGCTTGACCTCGAAGGGAAGCCCTTGTAGTTTGACATGAGCGCGTTCCAATGGACTCGAAGCGACCCTTGGAACGTCCGATCGACGTCGCACTGACGCCGCTACTGGATCAGTTCAGTTGCTTGGAGCAGCAGAGAACGAGGAACGTTTACGCCCAAAAGCTCTGCCGTCTTCAGATTTATGGTCAGTCCAAATCGAGTGGGCTGCTGGACAGGGAGGTCGGCGGGCTGCGCGCCACGAAGTATCCGATCGACGTACTCAGCCATGCCCTTCCCCACGTCATCCATAGGTTCGTAGGTGGCGAGAGCACCGTCTCGAGCAAGGCCGCCAACGAGGCCTAACGGCGCCATGCGCGCCCTAAGAGCGGCGCCGAGTATTTCGGTGTGATGAGTACCGATGAAGCCATCGTTGATCAAAACAAGTGCGTCAGCGCG
>Ga0163162_10005911_pt1 | contig 11839 bp, 13 predicted proteins | sample S55metaG_FD_115310 | JGI IMG/M metagenome (GOLD analysis project Ga0163162, IMG submission 115310) | Switchgrass rhizosphere microbial communities from Kellogg Biological Station, Michigan, USA - S5-5 metaG | ecosystem: Host-associated > Plants > Roots > Rhizosphere > Soil | place: USA...
GATCAGCTATTATCAAAACCTGAAATAAAATATTTAAGTGAGATGATGAATTTTCCCGGTGTACTGAATGGAGACCCGGAAGTTCTTCAAAAAATAGCTTCAGCCAAAAAATATCAAAAACCAGTGGACGGCCATGCGCCGGGTTTACGCGGTGAAGACGCACATAATTATATAGCAGCGGGCATCAGTACGGATCATGAGTGTTTTACAGCAGAAGAAGCATTGGATAAACTGGCCATGGGAATGAAGATTTTAATCCGGGAAGGCAGTGCTGCAAGAAATTTTGAAGCCCTGGCCGGTTTAATCTCTGAACACTGGGAAAATATGATGTTCTGCAGCGATGACAAACACCCGGATAGTCTGGTGCACGGACATATTAACCAGCTTTGCAGCAGAGCTGTTGCCAAAGGCATAGATCCGTTCAAAGTTCTCCGGGTAGCCTGTATCAATCCCGTAATACATTACAAACTTGAGACCGGTCAGCTCCGGCCGGGTGATTCAGCGGATTTCATCCTGTTGAAGGATTTGAAAAATTTTGAAGTGATAGAGACCTGGCTCCGTGGATTACTGGTAGCAGAAAATGGCAAAACCAAATTGAATTCAATTCCGGATCTGCCAAAACCCAATCATTTCAATTGCGAATTTACCAGACCCGAAGATTTTATTTTCAAAGCTGCACCACTGAATGATTCCCGCTATACTTACCCTGTGATTGAATCTTATGATGGACAACTGATCACGGGGAAATACAAAACAGAAATCAGTCCGTTAAACGGTGAATGGAAGGCTGATCCTTCCCTCGATATCCTGAAAATTGTTGTATTGAACCGGTATAAAAAAGCACCGGTCGCAAAAGCGTTTATAAAAAATTTTGGGTTGAAAAAGGGGGCACTGGCTTCATCGGTTGCCCATGACAGTCATAATATCGTAGCCGTCGGTGTAAATGATCAGGACTTAAGCCTGGCTATAAATGCTGTGATCACAGATAAGGGCGGCATCAGCCTTGCCAGTGAAGGCCACGTAAAAAAGCTGCCGCTTCCGGTTGCCGGACTAATGAGTACGGAAGAAGGCTACCGGGTTGCGGAATTGTATACTGAACTCGATGCCGAAGCTAAACGTATGGGATCCACCTTACAGTCACCCTATATGACCCTCTCCTTTATGGCCCTGCTTGTAATACCACATCTGAAACTCAGTGATCTGGGCCTGTTTGACGGGGACCGCTTTCAGATCCTATGAAGATTTATTTTCTACCGGAAGAATTCCGGCTTTCACCGCCATCCAGACCTGTATGGCCTATATGGTCTTGAATAAAAGCTTTCATGACTTTAGTTTTACCTAAAATTTACGGCAATGGATAATATAGAAAAGGATATACAAGATGATGTCAATAAACGGGTCAGAAGAAGGCCCGGCGGCCGGGTGTGGGTTCCGCTGGGACTGGTTTGTGTCGGAGGTCTGCTTCTCGTACGTCAAATGGGTGTAGGGTTGCCCGAATGGCTATTCAGCTGGCAGATTTTGTTGATAGTCATAGGTATTTTCAGCGGGTTGGCGCATGCATTCCGCGGACCAGGGTGGCTGATTATGATTCTTATCGGTACTTTTTTCCTCATGGATCAATTAATTCCGGGAATGGACATACATCGGTTCATATGGCCGGCTGTTATAATTGTAGTTGGACTGGTGATGCTGATCCGCCCGAAAAAACCGTACTGGATGGATCATGATTGGCACAATAAATGGAACCAGCGGGATTGGGAAAGGTGGCAGAGAAGACGTCACCGGCGGGGTTATCCGGGGTATCCTGACCAGGGACCTAATCCGGGCAGCCCGAACCAGGAAATGAACGCACCCGAAAACCAGGGGTATAATTCCAAAAGCTTTTCATCGGAAGACTATATTGACGCAACGACTGTATTGGGAGGCATTCATAAAAATATTTTGTCGAAAAATTTTAAAGGAGGTGACATTACTATTTTCATGGGCGGTGCTGAAATAAATCTCAGCCAGGCAGATATTCAGGGAACAGCTGCCCTGGACATCACACAAATTATGGGCGGTACAAAAATAATTGTTCCTTCCAACTGGGAAATCCGAAGTCAGCTGACTTCTGTATTCGGAAATATAGAAGATAAGAGGCAGAATATAGGTGTCACAGATCCTCAGAAAGTGCTTATCATAGACGGAACATCCGTTTTCGGCGGCATTGAAATCAGAAATTATTAAACACTTATCCCATCAATCTTTAAATTAATTCTATGAGCTGGTATCTAACAAAAATTGTTTACAGAATCATTTGCGGACAGGGAAACCATACAGCCCAATTCGATGAGCAACTCCGTTTAGTGCAAGCAGACAGTGCTCAGGAAGCTTTTGAAAAATCTACCGCCCTCGGGCAGAAAGAAGAAGATAAGTTCTTCAATGAGGAACAGAAACTGGTGCAATGGAAATTTATTAATGTGGCAGAATTATACAAACTTAGCGGGCTGCTGGATGGGGCAGAACTTTATTCCCGTATACAAGAGACTGACAATGCAGATTTGTATATTGAACTCACGAATAGAAAGGCAGCCCATATACTTCACAATAGCAAACACCAATTTCTGGAAATTATTTAACCGATTTCTTTGGCCAGGTCCCCCATCAGCGTCAGCAAATTTCGCAACAGCTTTTTTGGTTGGTGGGTAATCTGGGCATTTCTGCACACGCTGCTTGTGATGCATTATGGCTTTTCGGTGAATATCGCAATGGTTGATAGCATTACGACCAACGGCTTGCTGCTCGGCGCCTGTTGGATCATCAGCAATATCCTCCGCTATTATCTGCCATACAGTGACCGTTACTGGTATATACTTATACTCAGTATTATTTTCAGCCTGGTCGTTAATGCACTCAGTAAATTCATTCTGAACCTGATTCTGATAGATTCTGCCAGCACGGAATACCTGATATTCCTTTCCAACTCTTACTGGATTCGACTCGGCCTCGCCTTCCTGCTGGTAGGTTGTATGGCTGTAATTTGCGTACTCTGGTATACCCAGGAAGAAGAGCAGGAAAACCGTCAGCGAAAAAATGATGCTGAAAAACTCAGCAGGGACGCCGAACTTTATAAACTCAGACAGCAATTACAACCTCATTTTCTATTTAACAGTCTCAATTCGATAAGTGCCCTGATCGGTTCTGATCCTTCGCAAGCCAGGAATATGATTCACCAGTTATCAGATTTCCTGCGAACCACACTTAGAAAAGAAGAAGAGGAGTGGGTGAAAATGGAAGAAGAATTACAGTCGCTGGAATTATATCTGGAAATCGAAAAAGTCCGGTTCGGACACCGGTTGTCCACAACCATATTGAAGGATGAAAAAAGCCTGCAAATGCTGATACCACCGATGCTTTTACAACCCGTTGTGGAGAATGCGATCAAATTCGGGCTTTACGATACCACTGATGCGGTGACGATTTATATTTCGGTTTCGTCTGAAAACGATTCACTGAGAGTAATTGTCCAGAATCCATTCGATCCCGAAACTGCCAACCCCCGGCACGGGACCGGATTCGGTCTCAATTCCGTGAAACGCAGACTTTATCTTCTTTTTGCAAGAACAGACCTGGTAGAGACATCGGCCAAAGAACATGTATTCACGACAACTATTAATATTCCAAAGCATGAAAGTTATCATAATAGATGATGAACCACTGGCAAGATCCATTATCAGGGAATACCTTCAATTCCATCCGGAACTGGAGTTGATTGGAGAATGCAATGATGGATTTGAAGGCGTAAAATCAATACAGCAACATCAACCGGATTTAATTTTTCTTGACGTCCAGATGCCCAAAATAAATGGCTTTGAAATGCTGGAACTGGTTGAAGAACCTCCTGCGGTGATCTTTACAACAGCTTTTGACGAATATGCTATAAAAGCTTTTGAAAGTCATGCGGTTGATTATTTACTCAAACCGTTCAGCCGTGACCGTTTTGATAAAGCCATTGCCAAATGGAATCTGGCCGGTAAATCAGTCAGCAGTAAAGAGCAACTGGCACCTCTTCTCGATTCTGTTTCCAGCAGTCCTGCTGAACAACATCGTGTGGTGGTAAAGCTGGCGGGAAAAATCCGGATCATCCCGATCGAAGAAATTCACTACCTCGAAGCTGCAGATGACTATGTGAAAATCCATACGCGGGAAGGTGCGTTTCTGAAAAATAAGACCATGGGTCATTTCGAATCAGTACTGAATAAGACCCTTTTTGTCAGAACTCATCGGTCTTATATGGTGAACATTACGGAAATCACGCGTATTGATCCGTATGAAAAAGATAATCACCTTGCCATTTTGAAATCCGGCGGACGTGTACCGGTTAGCAAAACTGGTTATTCGAAATTAAAATCGGTACTCGGCCTTTAGAAGTAGTTGGTCAATGCTATATAGTTGATGGCTAATCTATCCACCATATACCATAATCTATACACCCGTTAAAGCGACCAAACCGCTCCGTTAATACTGTCTTTCGAAGCACCAGTTACCGAACTCATTACATTGATATCTTCCCGCCAGCGAAGTACGCCCATCAATGCTATTACAAGTGCTTCTTTAAAGTCGATCAGATCATTCGTCGGGATTATGCACTCAATGCCGCCCGGTAAAATTTCTTTTCTAAGTAATTCTGTGAGGAATGAATTATGTGCGCCACCACCGGTGATGAGCAACCGAAAAGGTGGAGTTTTACCGGGAAGTTCCTTTTTTAAACGAGACAATGCCGAAGAAATCTGAACTACTATATGCTGGACATAGGTGCGCAGGGCATCCTGTTTAGAAAGTTTTGCTTTTTCCAGGACGGGATAAATTTCATTCAATCCAAATTCATTGGAAAGGGATTTTGGATAAGGCAAGTTGTAGTAGGTAAAGGCATTTAGTTTTTGCAGCAGGGGTTCATCAACCCTGCCTTTTGAAGCCTGCTCTCCATTTTCATCGAATCCCTTTTCAGAATGGACAGACAATAAATTCAGGATACGGTTTGCCGGGCACACATCAAATCCAATAAAACTCTCACCATTCATTGAAAGATTGGCGATGCCACCGATATTTAAAAAAAAATCATATTCTGTGAAAAGCAGTTTTTCACCGATGGGAACAATGGGAGCACCCTGACCGCCCAGCGCCACGTCTACACTCCGCAGATCGGTAATGGTTCGTATTCCGGTAACAGCCGATATTGCCGCACCATCTCCCAGTTGGGCTGTCATTCGCCGGGCCGGGAGATGAAAAGCCGTGTGTCCGTGCGAAGCAATCAGCTGAACCCGGTAAGAGAGACTTTTTCTTTCCAGAAAATCATTAATCCGGTGCCCTATCCAATGACCATATGCCGTATGAAGCAAAAGGTAATCCTGTGCAGAAATTCCGGTCAAAGAAGACAGGTTTTTCTTCCATTCTGCAGAATAGGGGATACAATCAGTTTCCTGAATTTCAAATTGCCATTTACCGGCAGTTTCTTCGAAATGAACAAATGCGATATCCAGTCCGTCGAGTGAGCTACCGCTCATCAGCCCGATCACATTGTACTGCATAGGAAATGATTTTCTGATTCAATCTTTTAATTTAGTTTTATTCCCGGCGGAATTTCGAATATCGGATTTTTAATCTTTATATATGGTGATAAATCTGAGCCAGCAATACTCAATACTTTGCGACTGGGTAGCTGAATTAAGGGATCAGGCAGTGCAGACAGATCGGATGCGCTTCCGGCGCAACCTGGAGAGGATTGGGGAAATAGCGGCTTATGAAATAAGCCGCCAGTTGCCATTTGAAGAAAAGGAAATTCAAACTCCCCTGGGCTATGCCAATTCAAAATTGCTCAAATCCCAACCGGTATTGGCCACTATACTTAGGGCCGGGCTCCCCCTGCACCAAGGTCTCCTGAATGTATTTGATAAAGCCGACAATGCCTTTATATCGGCATATCGTAAACATCACCGGGACGGGACTTTTGAGATCAGTATGGGTTATATCACCAGTCCGGAGCTCGAAAACCGCATCCTGATCATTTCCGATCCTATGCTCGCGACGGGATCTTCCATGGTCAAAACCATCCAGTTATTAAGAGCGGAAGGCAACCCCGCTGAGATTCATATCGTTACAGCGATAGCCTGTACTGTCGGTATTGAATACCTGCGCAGGGCCCTGCCTGCCTGCAAGATCTGGTGCGGAGATGTAGATGACGAACTGACGGCAAAAGGGTATATTGTACCGGGACTGGGTGACGCCGGCGACCTTTCTTTCGGCAGTAAGATTCAGTTTTAAAGCGAGGCAAAAAGCTTCAGTATTTCGGGTATTTTGTTTATTTTCAAGCCAAATCCAATTTGATTTTCCTATGAGCCCATTTGCTTTGATCGGACCCGCCAACAGCTTTTTAAAAATATTTGCTATCCGATCATACAATTACTACGAACCGGCCGTAACCAAAGGATGGGGCTTATGAAAAGAATTATTTACGTGCTGTTTTGCATTACTTACTTTTTCCCTGGTAATTCACAGGCCCAGGATCCCGCATTTTCACAATTCTTCGCTTCGCCGCTTGTGTTGAATCCGGCTCTTACCGGAAAATTCAGCGGAAGCGTCCGCGCGGCGGGAAACTATCGTAATCAATGGCCGCAGATCAATAACGCGTTTATCACTTCTACCATTTCCGTGGATGGAAATATCCTGACAAATAAAATTACTAACGGGGATGCCTGGGGAATCGGGCTGATGACTATGACAGACAGAACAGCCAACGGTATTCTGACCAGCAATTATGTATCCATTTCAACTTCATACCAGAAGGCCCTGGATGAAAACGGATGGAATCAGATCGGTATCGGTTTTCAGGGATCTTATGCCAGCAAAAGGCTCGACGGCACCCAGCTGAACTTCGAAGATCAGCTGGACCAGCAGGGAGGTTGGTCCTTACCCAGTTCGGAGCTTGTAAGCGGTCACCAGGTTAATCTCAGTTATTTTGACCTGAATGTGGGAGTATTGTATAATGGTTCCAGCGATGGAAATAACAACTACTATTTTGGCGCATCTGCATATCATATACTGCAACCCACAGAATCATTTACAGGGAATAGTTTATATACACTGAGTCCCCGTTTTACTTTGCATGGCGGCTACTCATTCCCGTTATCCCAGTCGAATAACAATAATTTTATTCATTTCAGCGGATTATACAGCAGACAGTCAAATGCAGTCGATGCAATGCTGGGAGGAGCCTGGTCCTATAACTTAAACACAGAGGAACCAGGCGGTAATCCCATGAATCTTTACCTGGGTGTCTGGGGCCGTTTCAGCAACCTGACGGATGCCGTTATCCCCTATGTAGGATTGGATGTGGGCTCATTTACTGTCGGCTTATCGTACGACGTAAATGTTTCTTCGTTAAAACCCGCATCCCAGGGTCAGGGTGGGTTTGAAATTTCACTGATCTATATCAAGAAACCCGCCGACGGAAAGAAACCCATCCCTTGCCCGAGGTTCTAGGATTTTTTCGCACTTACATAAGGATTTCCTTTCACGATGAACCGATAAGGAAGTTCGGCATCTTCCCGGGCCGATTCTACTCCTATTCTCTTCGTTATAATCACCTGATCTTTTTTATACCGCATTCCATCGTCTTCGATAAAAATTTCGTTTGAAAACAAATTCTGCCCGGTATGAATTTTAGACATTCCCATGGCACGCGCGAGATTTCCCGGGCCTTTTGTGAGTGTAAAATCTGGTAAGGGTTTTCCTGTACGGGCCAGCATGTACTCCACTCCTTCCATTGGCTCCAGTGCACGGATAAGTACGGCGTGAGGGATATCCTTTTTATTTGTAATTACATTAAAAAGGTGGTGCATACCATAACAGATATATACATATACCGTCCCCGGCCCTCCATATATATGTTCAGTTCTGGCCGTTCTCCGGCCACCAAAAGCATGACAGGCCCGGTCGTTAACCCCATTATATGCTTCTGTTTCAACGATGCGGCCCGAACTTCGGATACCGTCGAATTGTGTGACCAGTATTTTTCCAAGCAGATCGCGCGCGATCCGTACAACATTTTTCCGATCATAAAAAGAATGATCCAGCTTTTTCAGGCTCACTGTCATATAAAATGCTTAAAATGTAAATTAGTGTTATATTGAACGCCGTTAAAAAATTGGTTTGCTAAAAGAAATTGTCATTGCCATCCAGGCCTATCGAAAGGCACATATCTTCATTGAAAAACACCGTTTGTGGAAATGGATCCTGATTCCCGGTCTGGTTTACATGGTCCTGTTTACCATTGGCCTGTTTTTCTTCTGGATCTCAGCAGACACAGCTGTTTCACATCTTAGCCAGATCATTGGAGTTGACCGTTGGCTACACCGGCAACACAGTTCGGCTCTGAGTTTTATTTTTATGATGGGCGGCATTATGGTCCGGCTGATCATGATGTTTTTCTATTTCTCCCTGTTTAAATATTTATTTCTCATTGCCGGCAGCCCGGTGTTTGCTTATCTCAGTGAGAAGACGGAATCGATTATAGAAGGGAAAGATTTTGTATTCAATAAATCCGATTATTTTCATGATATCCGACGGGGAATCAGGCTGGCCATCAGGAACTTTCTCTGGCAAACCGTTTATACTGTTTCCATACTCATTCTTTCTTTTATACCGTTGGTTGGGTGGATCACACCAGTCATTTCCGGGTTGGTGGAATGCTACTATTATGGATTCTCCATGCTCGATTACAGTTGTGAAAGACATAAGTTATCTCCATCGGCCAGCATCAGTTTTATCAGCCAGCGCAGAGGCCTGGCCGTTGGCAACGGGTTGGTATTTTATTTGATGCACCTTGTTCCCTTTGTAGGCTGGGTCCTTGCACCATCTTATGCACTGGTTGCTGCAACGATAAGTCTTTATCATCAGAATATAGATTCATGAGCCGCCGAGCAACTGTATATTTAATACCGACTTTTTTGGATGAGACCGGTATGGATGTTTTACCTGCCTATTTGCTGCAGGCAATTCAGGCAACAGAAGTATTTTTTGTGGAGAATGAGCGCAGCGCCCGACGCTATTTGAAAAAGCTCTGGAAGGAAATGAATATCGATAGTTACAGCTGGTTCACGATACATAAATCTGAGGACTCCGTAATACAGGAATTTATCCAACAGCTAAAGCAGGGAAAACAAATCGGCATTCTGAGCGAAGCCGGTTGCCCCGGAATTGCAGATCCCGGACAGATCCTGGTTGCTACGGCCCAGGAAGCCAATGCCCTGATCAAGCCGCTGGTCGGACCGAATTCCATCATACTGGCATTGATGGCGAGTGGCCTTAACGGTCAGCATTTTCAGTTTCACGGATATCTTCCGATTGAAACGGCGGATCGCATCAGGCGGATAAAAGACCTTGAATCATTTTCGAGAAAGGATAATTCTGCCCAGATCTTTATTGAAACGCCCTACCGGAATCTTTCTCTTCTCAATAGCCTGCTAAATACCTGTCAAAACAAAACGCGATTATGCATCGCCGTGAATCTTACCGGGACGACCGAATCAATCCAAACCAAACCTATTGAAGACTGGCGGACTGCGATTCCGGATATCAATAAAAAACCTGCGATTTTTATTATACAGGCATGATTGCAGGAGATATTGTATATGGTGGATGGCGTATGGTGAAAGGAATATTCAGATTTGCTTCCAACAATCCATTAACCATAATCCTAATCCCGTAACCCATCCTATGGCGTGAGTAGAGTCGGGAAACTTCGCGCATCCTTTATGGACAATATACTGTCCACAATATAAACTGTGGTGCCCCGCCAGGGCAATGCGCCCATATATTCCTTATAATGCAGTTCAAATTCCTTTCCGCTGTTGGCCATGAGTTTAGCGGCAACGGTTTCATTCGAAACTGAAAAACGGAATTCATTCGATTGAACTGATCCTGGTGCTCCTCCCTGGAACCCTGTCTGGATCAGCTTGCCCTCATAAGTTTTAAATACATATCCCTTTTTCATGAAATTATTGAGCTGTCCGGCTTTAACACCTTCTCCAAAAACCCAGTAAAAATGCCAGGCAAACCAAACCGCTCCCAGTACAACAACAACCAGCAGAAAAATGGTTAAAAATCTTTTCATGGCGGGAATTTTTTATAGTCCGTATTTATCAATTAAATATATCAAAGCCGCCATATTTATGGCGCCCAGTTCCAATTCTCTTTTATTTACTTTTTCAAATACGTCACTCGCGGCATGATGGTAATCGAAATAGCGCTGGGAATCGGGTATCAGTTCCCCTGCCATTACACCGGTTGCTTCATTCAGGGGCTCCACGTCTGCTCCTGCATGGCCCAGGGAAAATTACGTTACGCCATAGGGTGCAAATAACGAAATATAGGACCGGATTGAAGTCATTTGGGCATTCGATCCTTTAAAGCTGAACCCTCTTGGGGTAAATCCGCCGCCATCACTCTCCAATGCAAAGATATGTTTCTCATTTTTCGCCCTGGCTTCGTCACTGTACGCTTTTGCTCCTCTTCCCCCATTTTCCTCATCAGTAAACAATACAACGCGGATCGTATGTTTGGGTTTATACCCGATTGCTTTCAGTGCGCGCAACACTTCCATAGACTGAACACATCCTGTTCCATCATCGCTGGCTCCTTCGGCCGGATCCCAGGAATCGAGGTGTCCACCCACTGTGATAAATTGATCCGGGAATTCAGACCCCTTCCATTCTCCGATCACATTATATCCAACCGTATCCGGTAGGGCATGTGCATTAGTGGATATAAAAAGGTTCAAATTATTTTGTGAAGCAGCAGCCGCTGCCAGCTTATCTGCATCCTGGAGACCGATTGCTAATGTCGGAATCCGGGGAAAAGAATCATTATATATCATTGCACCGGTATGCGGTAAATTATCTCCGGAGCAGCTCATGGAACGAACAATTGTTCCCAGGGCTCCGTATTTCGCGGCTCGGCTGGCGCCGTCCACACGGTAAGGAACAGCCTCCGCATAGGCATTGAACAAAAAAACAAAATCAATATTAAACGGGTGATTGTAAAAAACAATCTTGCCACTGATTTCTTTTTTTCTTTTTTCCAACTCGTCAAAGTCGTGAATAAGAATCATGGGGGCCGTGATCCCACCGGCCGGAGTGGAGACAGAATTGCCCAGAGCAAGAACAGCCAGATTATCCCGGTTTTTTCCGGAGATCAGTGCAGCCTGATCTTTCCCCCCTCTCACCCAATGCGGGATCATGGCTTTTTGTAAATACACATGGTCGGCTCCCGCCTGTTTTAATGCTCCCTCTCCCCATTTTTCGGATGTATAGGTTTGCGGGGATCCGGATAGACGGGCGCCTATAGTTTTGGTAAGTGAATACAGATTACTATACGCCGTACTATGTTGAAATATCTCATCAGCAATTTTCCTGATGAAAACGGAATCGGATTGCGCATTTAAAGAATTGACAAATAAAATCAGAAAAGAATTAAACAAAACCGAACGCATAACTGTTTATTTCCGCTAAGATAAGTATTGCTCTGTTCTTGTGTGATGCAGGAAAATCTGTTTAACTTCATTCAATTAAAACCCGTGCATGCGTATTGGAATAGTTTGTTATCCCACGTTCGGTGGAAGCGGAGTTCTTGCTACTGAACTCGGTAAAGCGTTGGCCGACAAAGGGCACCAGGTGCATTTCATAACCTACCAGCAACCCGTAAGGCTCACAGAATACAATGCCAATATTTTTTATCATGAAGTGCGGGTTACTTCCTATCCGTTATTTGATTATCCACCTTATGAAACGGCACTTGCCAGTAC